>JACCDP010490379.1_pt1 | contig 11670 bp, 18 predicted proteins | sample 7445841 | NCBI WGS metagenome assembly JACCDP01 (sample SAMN15323441, study PRJNA562643) | freshwater metagenome | isolation source: river surface water | place: USA:Blue River Watershed | collected 2017-08-17
GACACAAAAGATTCTTCTGGTAAAATTATTGAGAACTATTGGCAATTTCTTTTAGGCAATGATGTTCCTATTATTACTACAAGTAACTGGAATGAGTTACCAGAAATTATGAAGTTAGCTGAAGCTGAGTACCCTGCAAATATGCACAAAGTAGTTGCATGGTGGATTATGTATAAGCGAAACTTTGCCAATAAGATAATGGAGCAAGTAAATGCAGATTAATGACATAACCGTGGTTATCCCAACCTCAGTTCTTCCAAGCCACCCAAACACAAAAATAATTGATAAAGTAATTAGCGATATTCGTGAACAACTTCCTGATAATGAAATTATCTTGCAGGTCGATGGGCTTAGAGATGAACAAAAACATCGTAAAGAAGATTACGATGAATACAAGAATAGAATTTTGTGGAAAGCATTGCACGAGTGGCACAATGTAGTTCCCATTATTTTTGATGAACACGAACATCAGTCTGGAATGATGAACAAGACTATCAATCTTATTCGCACACCACTAATGCTTTATGTAGAAGGAGATGCCCCACTAACTCCAGACAGATTTATTGACTGGGAAGAGTGCATTTGGTTTATTGAAACTGGTAGAGGCAAAGTAATTAGATTCCACTTTGAAGCCGTTATTCCTGAGCCACACGAACACCTAATGTTTGAGAAGAAGGGCAATTTTCTTCAGACAATTCAATGGAGTCAACGACCACATCTTACTACCGTAGATTTTTATCGTGACCAGATCTTGCCAAACTGTCCAGACAAATCTTTTATTGAAGATACAATTCATGGCTATATTCAAGATGTGTTTCATCATATAGGTAGAAATGTTTTTTGGAGAAAGATGGGACTATATATTTACCACCCAGACGGAGACATAAAAAGATCGTATCACCTGGATGGTAGGGAAGGTACACGAAAGTTTACTACCGACGATGATGTTTGGGGATATGTAGATTGAGAATAGGCATTATTGCAAGATCAGACAATACTGGTCTTGGCTTTCAAACCAAAGAACTTGTTGACATGCTTAAGCCCCATAGGATTATGCTCATTGATTATTCTGCATTTAATCACAATCAACAGCACCCAGAGTGGTATGAGGGATACGATGTTATTAGAATTGGCAACGGTGTGCCGAATGGTAAGGCTGTTCATCGATTCTTGGAAGACCTTGATGTAGTTATAAGTTGTGAGCTTTTTTATAATGAAAGCATTCCTCGTGTAGCTAGGCATCTAAGCATTAAAACAGTTCTTCAGTATAACTTTGAGTTACTAGGATATCTACAAAACCCAAGTATGCCTTTGCCAGATGTATTACTGTCTCCAAGTACATGGAATATTGATACTGTTGAGTCTATGTTTAGTAATAGATCTAGCGTACTGCATCTACCCCCACCAACTAACCCAAATACATTTGCAAATGCAAGAAATATAAATATGTCTAAGACACACAATAGACTATTACACATTGGTGGAAAGCCAGCATCTAAAGATAGGAACGGAACTCAGACACTGATTGATGCAATACCACATTGTAAAACAGAATTTGAATTAGTAATCACTAGCCAAAAACATATTGAAACAAAAAATTTAGATCCAAGAATAAAAATTCAGGTTAGTAACGTAGACGGTAGAGAAAACATGTATGAAGGATTTGATGCTATGATACTGCCTCGTAGGTATGCTGGACTATGCTTGCCAATGAATGAAGCACTTATGAGTGGACTACCTGTTTTTATGACAGACATTTCTCCAAACAATAACATACTTCCAAAAGAATGGTTAGTGCAGTCTGAGCAAATTGGAATGGTAAATACTAAAAAACCAGTGCCAGTATATGAAGCACACCCAAAACTTCTTGCAAGAAAAATTGATGATTACATTAATAATCAGAACAAACTTGAGGAAAAGAAAAAAGCATTTGAGATTGCTTTAAACAATTTTGATCCAAAGATATTAAAACCAAAATACTTAGAGATTTTTAGCAAATAAAAAGCGGATCCGAAGATCCGCCCTTTAGTTATTAAGTTAGAATTTCTTTGGACGCTGTACTGGACGCTGTTCCTTACGTGGTCTAGGAGCTTCCTGTGGAGTTGCCTCTACAGCTGCTTCCTGGACCTTTTCTGCGGAAGGAAGTCGACCAAATGCAGGGTCGTTGGGATTGATGTAGCGAATTGCTACTGGTGCAAAAGCAGCTACCAGTGACCATAGAAGGTCCATTGGGTCTGTTACTCCTGCAAGATAGAGTGTTGCAGCACCTGCTAGGACGCTACGACCATATGAGGCAAGCAATGCCTTCAATGTGTTACTCATTTTTTCTCCTCTGTTTTTTCTTCATTTGGAAGAAGCTTTTCAAGCTCACGATAAGCATGAACAAACTCTTCCAAAGACTTTTTGTGTACACTATCTACAATGTGTCCAGCTTTTTCATAATACTTTGCATTGCTGTCCACACTATTCTTGAATGCAGATACTGCTTCTTGTACCTGTTCAATGTAGTCAAATGCCCACTGGCGAGACTCTGATAGAAACTTAATGAATCCATCATCATCTTGTAGTGCAGCATCTTGTACCTTTTGCATTTGTACCTCAAGTTCTTCACGGAGCATCTTCCCCTGAAGTGCAGAGTACAATAATGCTTCAGCTAGTTTTTCATTACGCATCTTCATGTTAATGATTGCAAGAACAAAGAAACCAGTTGAAATAACTAAGATTGCTGAAAGAATTAATATAATTATTTCCATTATGCCACCTCGTGAGTTACCCAGTAGTACTGGCACTTATCACAGCAGGGCTGATTGTTATCATCAGTAGTTGCTGTAACAAAGTCATAGTAATAGATTGGATCTTTCTTGTATAAATTAGCCTTATGTGTTGTGACAATACGAGTAATCTTTTTCTTGTCGCTCCACCAATATGGCTTATCAGTACCCCACTCAGCAAATCGATCTGCGTGAAGATTCCACAAATTCTCTTCGTTCTTATCAGTCTTGATACCACGAATCTTGGCTTCGTCTACCATAGTCATAACATAGCCGAACAATGAGAACTCGTGTCCACGCCACATCTTGACAGCAGGATGATTACGCCACGCTGCACGAGGATCTGGATTTCCAAGAACCTTGAGAATCTGATAACCTTCTAGAATTTGCTTATTAAGACGCTTGTTGTCAAGTGCCTCTGCGGACTTTTGAAAGTCAGCGTATGGAAGAAATGTTTGCATTATTTTACCGCTTTTCCTGTAACTTGAACCACAGCACCCTCATGCATCAGAGCCTCCTGCAGTTGTTTTAAATACCTGTATATGTCCATTTTATCATCATGCGAGGCATTTAGCAAGAGTCTCTTATCAAAAAGTACTTCCAAAAAAAACAGTTGCTGATCATCTGAGTGCTCTGCGATTTCTACATGAAAGTTTTTTGGTGGAGTAATAGAATGAAATGCTCTACGCATTTCTGGAGTGTAGTAAGAAATTTCACTCATTGTGTCTCCTAATCATTTGTAAGGTTTTTCCAAGTCTCAGCCCATTCCTGCTTAGACCTATGTTTATTAAATTCTTTTGATATTTTTCCGTCTTCCAAGTAAACGCCTCCCCATACGCCCCAAGCTTTTTGGGAAACCCCAACAGCGAAACATTTACGAGCAACTGGACAGCCAGCACAAAGATTATCAATCTTATATCTTAGCTCTGGCTTTTCTTCATAGTGATCAAAGAATAAATTAGTATCTAAGTTTAAACAGTTTGCTTCGTCTTGCCAATATTCATTCTCCATGAGTCCTCACGAACTTTTTGGGAATGTCCCAACCGTCATATTCAAGACCGTATCGTTTTTGTAGGTTCCAACTTCCATCAATATAGATGCCGTTGGGCTTCATCCAGCCAGTTGGTGAAGGAACTATTTCTGTTACATCCCAACCATCCCACTTAAGAGAATCACTGTAATTCACAATGTCCTCCATTTGTTCAAGAGAATTAATCTTCATTACCCTCTCCAATTGTATATATTACCTTTTTAATTTGTGACTTATTAATCACTGCCTGGCATCTAATGCATGGCTTGCTGTTTCTGTCTATACCTTGCTTGTTTACTCGTGCAACATATAGAACAGCACCCCTTACATTACCGCCAGCATCCCTGATCGCATCTACTTCTGCGTGAACAGAACAGTGTGTTTTAATGTGTTCAGGTGATACATAATAAGGACTATTTCTATCCTTATTAAAGCCTGTGCCAATTACTCGTCCAGACTTTACTACTACCGCTCCATGCATTCTACGAGCCTTCGACTTTCCAGCAAAGTATCGTGCAACAGAGAGGTAAGCCTTTTCCCTCTTACTCAGGTCGTACTCCATTAGTATCTAAAAATCCCAACTTCAACTTCTTTGTCTTCTGCCTTACGCACAAGCGATGATGTTGGCTCTTTAGGCTCACTGAAGAATGCGAAGTACTGCATATCTCCAATAATTTCTTCAAGCTTTTTGGGTGGAAGTTTAATAACCTTAGTTTTAATTCCACGAGCCTTCATGCTGTTTTCTGTTATATTAATAAACTCAAATGCAAATGAATTTACTTTTGCAGATCCAGCACTATAAATTATAAACTCTGAGTCATTGGTCTTGTCAAAATCAGACAGTACGACACGCATTGCTCTGAGAAAAACATTGTAGTCGCTAAAGCTTTGCGTCCCCTGTATTCCCACGTTCATTTTTATTTTGACCTTCCGTTAGTTTTTCAATAATAAAAATCATCTTTTTTAATTCTACACCATCCATAGTAATAATGTCAACTTCAGATGTGCTTTCTTTGTCTACATACCCTTCGCTAAAATCTGCTTTATAAACAGTATTGTTTGAAATCCAATAAGCCTGATTCTCCACAACAAATACACGAGTGTGTAATCCGTCAAAATGATTTGTAGATTGTGTTTTAAGTTGTAGTGGATCTAATGCAACAATTGTATTTGCTGCAAATGATATGAGCGAATAGTAGTGGCTTTGAGTGTACCTAACTTTTGTAAAAAGTTTTCTGGTTTTCTTTCCACCAATTTTTTTATGCCAATAAAGCATAAAAAGAAATGATGTTAAAGCACCTAGAAGATATTCCATACTAAGCCAATTATACTACTTATCTTGTTCAAACATTGTAGAAATAATTAAACCCAAATTAATTTTTTCCATTTCAGATAAGGACTCAAATTCCTTTGGGTCAAGTGCTTTGCTTGTTAGGCATACCTTTGGGTCTTCTTCTGACATGTCCATGTCCAAGAATCCTTTTTCCCAAAACAATGTTACCTGCTTGTATACAAAGTCTAAAAATTCTTTGTGCAGTTCTGGCTCATTTTCTTCTAGCTTTTTAGTAAAACGATATGTAAACTCACCATTGTCAGTCATACCAGCTACTTCGATAGTGCCGTTTAAAATTAGTTGTTCAAGTCGATTAGGCTCCATTGATCTGATCCCTCTCGTCAATAATTTCAAATGCAAATGCATCTAGCTTTTCTTTATCTGTCTTGTTATAGTGGTGTCCGCAGAAAAATAATTCTCCAGATACCCCCTTGACATTAACATATGCTTGAGCACCACAGGAATCGCATCGATCAAGTGCAGTAAGCGTATAAATCTTGTTTTCAGTTTCAGTCACTTGGACCTCCTACTTATCGGTTGAATAAAAACCAGAGCCTTTGAAGCTAACTCCTATATTAGAGTATACCCTAGTTAGTGGTGAATTGCAAGTCTCACACGAGTATCCATCACTGGGTTCGTTTTCAGTGATGGACCTCGTGACAACCTTTGCTAGACCGCACACCAAACAAGTGTAATCATAAAAAGCCATTTATTTCTTTACTTCTTTCGTGCTGGTTTTCTAGCTGGTTTTGGTTTTGCAACAGGCTTTGGGAGCGTTGCAGCATCTTCTGCTGTGAGTGAATGTCCTGGAACGTCTGAAACATCGTCTGTGTCTGGTGTTGCAAGTCCTGCCTCTATTGTGGCTTGCTTTGCTTCTAGATCTGCCTCTTCACGCTTCATTGTTGCTGCAATAAATTTCATTGGGTCGTAGTAGTCTTTTCCATCACCACCAAAAACAAATGGGTGATTCTTGCCTTTACCAATTTCAAAGTGTAGGTGCTTGCCAGTAACAGGACCAGAATCTCCCATAATACCGACAACGGTTCCAGCCTCTACCCTCTGACCCTTTTTGAGTTTTGATGGTTTTTCTAGGTGTGCATAAAGTGAAGTAATCCAAACCTTGCCAACCTTGCTTCTAATTACAACGTAGTGTCCAAACGAAGCCATATTTGTTCCAGATACGATTACTTGTCCGTCGTGCCAAACCTCAATTAGTAGTGGGGTTTTTGCTCCCCAAAGATCAACACCATTGTGGTGGACCTTTTCTTTGCGGATTGGGTGCATTCTGTACCCATAAGGACTTGTTACTTTAAAGTCCTTCTTGTATTTTCCATTTACTGGATATTGTGATTTTGCCATTGTGCATCATCTCCTTCTATTTAATTATATCATTTATTGTGTCCCCCCACAGGATCGAACTGTGGACCCACAGATTAAAAGTCTGTTGCTCTACCAACTGAGCTAGAGGGACAACTGTGCCGTGCCGAAGAATCGAACTTCGCTATCCGAAGGAAAGAGATTTACAGTCTCCTGTGTGTCCCAGCACTCACGGCTTGGCGGAAATAGTAGGATTCGAACCTACGGTAGATTTTACCCTACTCGTCATTAGCAGTGACGTGCTTTAGACCACTCAGCCATATTTCCGAGCCACCTCTCGGATTCGAACCGAGCACCTGATCGTTACAAAGGACCTGCTCTACCAAATGAGCTAAGGCGGCATCGCTCCCCCTCCTGGGATCGAACCAGGGACCTTAGAGTTAACAGCTCTCTGCTCTGCCTCTGAGCTAAGGAGGAATAGACAAACCCTCTTAAGTTGTATATTTATTATACATCAACCTAGGAGGGCTGTCAAGTTATTAATCTAGTGGTGGTGTGTTTTTTCTAAAAGCTGCATTAATTTCTGCGTCTGATAGCTTACCATCATTTAGGTATCCACGAGAAAGATCCTCAAGAACATTAGCAACACCCATTACTCCAGCAAGAATTGCTGTTTGTAGTGTGTCAATGCCAATGATAGCACCAGCACCAATTGTTGTCAATGCAGAAACTAGGAATAATGCAAGTATTCTTCCTACAACCTTTGTAACTGTTTCAATATCCACGATATCACCCCTTCGATAAGCTGGGGAAGCTTAACTATCTAATTATAGCAGACTATATTAGAAGTCCCAGTCTTCGTCTTCCGTTGCCTCATGCTTTCCAATAACGTAGGAAGAGCCTGAGCCACTAAAGAAGTCGTGGTTCTCGTCAGAGTTCGGTGATAATGCTGAAAGAATTGCAGGATTAACGTTGCAGGTTTCTTTTGGAAACAGTGGGTCAAAGCCCAAATTCATTAGAGCCTTGTTTGCATTGTATCGAAGGAATGCCTTTACATCCTCTGTAAGACCAAGTGGATCGTAAAGATCTGCTGTATACTTACATTCGTTGTCATACATCTCCATGAGAAGTGTGTATGCATACCCCTGCAATTCGTTCTTTTCTTCCTGCTCTAATTCTGCAAATGCTTGCTGGAACTTGTAACCAATGTAGTAGCCATGTACTGCTTCATCACGAATAATAAGACGAATAAGGTCGGCAGTGTTTGTAAGCTTTGCACGGCTTGACCAATACATTGGCAGATAGAATCCACTGTAGAACAAGAACGACTCTAGCAATGTAGAAGCAATCTTACGCTTGAGTGGATCGTCTCCATTGTAGTAACCAAGAACAATCTCTGCCTTCTTCTGAAGGAACTCATTGTCTTCGCTCCAACGGAATGCTTCATCAATCTGTTCTGTCAAACATAGTGTAGAGAACACGCTTGAATATGACTTGGCGTGTACTGATTCCATAAATGAAATGTTTGTTAGCACTGCTTCTTCATGTTGTGTACGAGCATCAGGTATTAGGCTGACTGCCCCTACTGTACCCTGGATTGTATCCAGCATTGTAAGTCCTGTGAACACACGCATTGTAAGAATCTTTTCGTCCTCGTGCAATGTATTCCAAGATTGAATATCATTTGAGAGTGGAACTTTCTCAGGGAGCCAGAAGTTGGCTGTAAGTCTATTCCATACTTCAAGATCAATTGGGTCTTCAATCTTATTCCAGTTAATTGGTCTTGTAATCATTTTTGCCTCCTAAAGCATACAGCTTACGCAACCATCAACGTCAGTTCCCTCTAGGGCTAGCTGGCGGATGCGAATGTAGTAGATTGTCTTGATACCCTTTTTCCATGCATAGATTTGTGCCTTGTTCACGTCACGTGTTGTGGCAGTATCCTTGAAGAATAGGGTAAGGGATAGTCCCTGGTCTACGTGCTGTGTTGCAGCAGCGTAGGTATCGATAATTGCCTCTGGTCCGATTTCATATGCATCGGTAAAGTACCCACGATTGTCGTTATTAAGGAATGGTGCTGGGTAATAAACACGACCAAGCTTACCTTCCTTGCGAATTTCAATCTGTGATGCAATTGGGTGAATCGAACTGGTTGAGTTGTTGATGTAACTAATCGAACCAGTTGGTGGAACAGCCTGTAGGTTCTGGTTATAGATACCGTACTTCTTTACAGACTTAGCAAGGTCTGACCAGTCGTGCTGAGTTGGGATATCAATCTTAGACTTAGCAAACAAGTCTGCAACCTTCTTAGTTGCTGGCTTCCACTCCTGCTCAATGTACTTGGTGAAGAACTCACCAGTAGCATACTTAGACTTTTCAAAGCCATCGAATGGGCTACCAGTTTCCTTAGCCAACTTGTTAGAGGCACGAAGAGCGTGGTATAGAACAGTATAGAAGTAGATGTTCGTAAAGTCAATACCCTCTTCAGAGCCGTAGTGGATCTGCTCACGACCAAGGTAGCCGTGTAGGTTCATCTGACCAAGACCAATGGCACGAGACTTCTTGTTGCCTTCAGCAATTGACATGACCGATTCGATATATGAAAGGTCTGCTACTGCCGTAAGAGCACGGATAGAAGTCTCAATGGTTCGTCCAAAGTCTTCACCATCCATTACTGCAGCAATATTAAGTGAACCAAGATTGCAGGAAATATCCTTACCAATCTGATCATAGCTTAGGTCTGCATTGTATGTCGTAGGTGTGTTAACCTGAAGAATCTCTGAGCAGAGGTTCGACATGTTGATACGACCATCAATTGGGTTGGCATCGTTTACTGTGTCTTCGTACACAATGTATGGATACCCTGACTCAAATTGCAGTTCTGCAATGCGTTCGAACAGAACACGAGCCTTGATCTTTGACTTACGAATCTCAGGATTGTCAACCATTTCGTCATACTTATCAGTAATTGAGATATCGCTCATTGGTACACCATAGATACGCTCAACATCATATGGTGAGAAAAGATACATGTCTGCATTCTCTCTAGCCAATTCAAGTGTTATGTTTGGAATGACGACACCAATAGATAGTGTCTTGATTCGCATCTTTTCGTCTGCATTCTCACGCTTAGTATCTAGGAATTGCATAATGTCTGGGTGGTGTGCATTTAGATACACTGCCCCAGCACCCTGACGAGCACCTAGCTGATTGGCATAAGAGAATGAGTCTTCTAGCAACTTCATAACTGGAAGCACACCAGAGGACTGATTCTCGATCTTCTTGATCGGTGCTCCTGTTTCACGAAGGTTTGTAAGGTTTAGAGCTACACCACCACCACGCTTAGAAAGCTGGAGTGAGGAATTGATTGCACGAGCAATTGACTCCATGTTGTCTTCAATGCGGAGTAGAAAACAAGAAACAAACTCTCCCCTCTGCTTCTTGCCAGCATTGAGAAATGTTGGTGTAGCTGGCTGGAAACGACCACTGATGATTTCGTGAACAAGCGATGTAGCCATCTTCTTGTCACCCTTGGCAAGCATCAGTGCGTTCATACATACACGATCTTCAAAGCGTTCTAGATAGCGTGAGCCATCAAATGTCTTGAGTGCGTATGATGTATAAAACTTATAAGCCCCAAGAAATGTGGGGAATCGGAACTTGTATCCATATGCAATCTTAAACAATGACTTAATAAACTCAAAGTCATACATGTCTAGGACTTCTTTTTCGTAATACTCGTTCTCTACAAGATAATCAAGTTTTTCTTCAAGGCTGTGGAAGAAGACAGTATTCTGGTTAACATGGTCAAGGAAGTATGATCTAGCAGCCTCCTTGTCTTTATTGAACTGAATCTGACCATTCTCGTCATATAGATTCAGCATTGCATTTAATTCATGGTAACTATAGTTACTTGTCATCTAGCATCGCCAGCCTTTCTTTTATATTGATTACGTCTTCATCTGTGCCGAATATCTCTACCCTGCCCAAGATAGGTACACCAGTCTTAGCTGCAATTAAGTCTGCAGCCTTGCAGTAGTGTTCTCCAAAATTTGTGTTCCCAAGACCTACAACGCCTACTAGCTTGTCTCTATTACTTGCTACATTTAGGAACGAGCGAACTTGTCTTGGAATTGCATGACCTTCGCTCCCACCGCCGTAAGTTGGAACAAATAGTACATATGGATCTTGTACTATTATTGGGTCACTAGAATCACTAATTGGAATTCTAGTAGCCTCTAAACCTAACTTTTCTACAAACCTTTTTGTATTTCCAGAATAGTTAGAAAAATAAACGATGCTTGGATTCAACCTTGCTCCTAAATCATCTTAAACTGTTCAAGATAATCCCGAACATCGTCTGGTACGGATTTATATTCTATCACATCTTTTGGTCGTTCCGCAAGTTGCTTTGGTCTACTATTAAAAGTGTGAACCTCTACTTCAAGGTTGAGGTCTTTGGGGGTATGAGAAATAGCACCAAAGATTGCACCACACACAGCGTCTGCAAGGTCTTTAGAAAGTTTACGAGGGTGATCAACCCTATTGTTTTTCATAATCTTTAGCTCAGTTAGTTCTTCAAACAGTAGGTCGATGGCTGGCATAACTAAACGCTCTTCATATACAAGCATTGCCATGTCCTCGTAGTGTTTCTTGGCAACAGAAACAGTCTCTGTTCTCATACCCACCTGCTTTAATTCATTCTGAATATCGAATGACTGCCATCGGTCAAAGCTGACCATACCAATATTAAATCCAAGTCTGCGTAGATTTTGAATCCACTGCTTGACTTCTGACAGGTTTACAGGACCTTCTACCTTTGGTTCCCACCATGCTACAGCATCTACTACTACCATAGGTGCTACCTGCTGATAATCTTTAATTACCTGAATGTTTACCCACTTTTCTACGTGAGCAATAGCAACCGCACACTTGTCATGCTTTTGTGCAAGGTCAGCGTGAACAAAATAAACTTTGTCTGGGTCTGGTACAAATGTTTCATCAAACCTTCTATAAGCATCCAATGGATTTCTAATTGTCATTGCTGCACGAACTTTGTCTTCTTGCTTAAAGAATCTGTCCGACGAGAATGTTGGGACACAAGCAAAACGTTGCATTGCATCTCCAAGGTCTGTATAGAAAGCTAGTTTAAAATCATCAATTTTACGAGTAGGATTAACTACCCATGTTGGACGCTTAAGTGCAAAGACACCAGGATA
>JACCDP011213850.1_pt1 | contig 11670 bp, 5 predicted proteins | sample 7445841 | NCBI WGS metagenome assembly JACCDP01 (sample SAMN15323441, study PRJNA562643) | freshwater metagenome | isolation source: river surface water | place: USA:Blue River Watershed | collected 2017-08-17
GACAGGTTTGTGGTCAAGTGACACGGGTTCTTTAGAAACGCAATTATATGTTAATACTACACAACTTGCAAATAGTAAAGAATACTATATAGATAGTTATGCAGCCGACCCCGATGTGGAAGAACTTGCAGAAGTACAATTTGCAGTTACGTATGGACATATTGACGGTGGTGGTTCACCGACGTTGGACATAAATGAACAAGCAACATTACCAACAAAAGCAATATACAGTCAATATCGTAATCTACTATTAGATCCGACTGACACGAAATTCTCTTTTCAAGGCGTTGAGTCTGACCACATTTATGTAATTAATTTTCAACGAGCCAGAATACGTGAGCAACTAGACCCAGGCAATTGGGAACTACCACTTTCAGGTGCAAATGGATTATTCACGTTCATTGATGATAGTGCTCAGACCCTTGGAGCATTAACTGCAAATAGTAAAGCAGGTAGAGTATTCAGTGTAGTTTCCGGCTCAATCTCGTCAACCACAGGTATAGTAACATCGTCCACGAATGCAAAAACGTGGGGTACCAATGGACCGGGATATGGGTTGGTGTATCCTGATTTGGGAATCATTGTTTTAAATCCAGAAGCAATTGGTCCAACTGTAGGATTCTTTGCATCGGCATCGGGAACTCGTACTGGTTCTGCTGCAATAACTAGTTCGACATTAACGGCAACAACTTTTTATAATGGAGCATCTGGGTTCGATACTACATTGGAAGCAATTACAACAAAACCATATGCACCAGTGACGCATTCATTAGATTCTACTGCATGGGGTACTGCATTATCAACATATAATCATGCCGGTTTGTTTGTGGCAATAAATAAAGCAATAACGTCCCCAACTTCTGAGAGAGGTTTCCAAGCACGTTCCGCAGAAACCATTTCCTCAACACATTATTTCGTACGATTGCGTAATAAGCAGTTTAATTACTCCAACAATCCAACGTTCTATAATGCAGATAATGGGTCGTTGGTTCTTAGTGATTTTAGAAAAAATCCAAAAGTATATGTAACTACGGTTGGATTATATAATGAACAGAACGAATTACTGGCAGTTGCAAAACTTAGTAAACCTGTCCGTAAGAGTTTTGATGAAGAAGTACTTTTGAGAGTTCGTTTAGATTACTAAGACAGTCTAAAATACAAATTATACCAACTCCCCGATATAGAAACATCTGTATCGGGGTTGTTGGTTATTAAACCTGTCAAAAGTTAATTAAAACAAGATAAAAAACTAATTATGTATATACTTCAACAAACAATCTATACATGAATACATTTGGAACAATTGAGCCCCGTGACTATACGGTAAACGAGATGTTTGTATCTGCTCCAATGTCATGGGAATTGGTATCCGGTTCTAGCGGAATTGTTATAACGCAACCAAATTTTCTTCAAGGTGCAATTACAATACAGCGTGCATCAAATACATACAATAATTTTTATGAAAGTCCGACGCCATATGTTAACACGGATACGGGGACGTATGAATATTTGCTATACAGGTCACTAAAACATCTATTTTATACAGGTGCAACTAGAGTCAGTGGTTCTACAGTCGGGTATCTAAGTCCATATGCATATAATACTTCTGTTGAAGTAACTGCAAGTTTAGATTTACTACCGAGTCACAGTTACGTAATTAATATTGGTCAACAGTTTTACGGTGATAGAATTAAACCAGGCTCATTTGAGTTAGCAACTGAAGTGCCAAATAAAACAATCTTTGACGATAATTACGGTAATTTATATGTAAGTGAGTCGGGTACTGCCACACATGTTGGTAATATTTTTTATAGTTGGGGGATTGCTGTTGTTAAGCACGACACAGGTTCGGTAAGTACTTCGGTAGGCCCAAGCGGATTGAAACTGGTAAACACATCGCAGTTGTATGTAGATTATGAAAGTGATGTTAGATTGCATAGACATGAAGCATATGTACGATTAACACCAACAGATTTTAACTTTTCATTGTTTAATCCAAGTGTATTCCGTGCATATCAAGCAAGTGGGAGTGTATCTTCTTCTGCATTCGTGGCCGCAATGCAACAACGGGGTATAAGTCCATCTGGTAGTAGTGCAGATACATATAATATTTATAATTTGATGAACAATGGTATTATTAAACCATATATAACTTCCGTGGGATTATACAACAAGGAACATCAATTGTTAGCAGTGGCAAAACTTTCTGAGCCAATTCAGAGAACTTTTGATGTGGACCAGATATTTATAATTAGGTTCGATACCGATTAATTTTTGGAGAATAGTATGACATTAGAAGAACGTTATAATAATGCTTCCCCCACCAATACCTACGTTGGTATGGTGAGAACAAAACAAGAAGAGGCCGTCGGCGCCGGAGCAGGTGTAAACTTTTTAGACGGTGAACCGGTTGCACAAAAGGCATTGCCACCAAATGCATATCAACGTGAATTTACACGTAATGCTGCCGGAGCATTAAAGTACGGTGCCGTTGGTCAGAATGGACAGATACCTGGTTCCGATACAACCGATGATACTTCCAGAATAACCCCGAGTACAGGTCTTACTCGTTGGACAAAGACTGCATTGGAAAAGGCATTTTTGTCAGGAAATTCTTCACTACTTTCAAAATATAAACTGTTCAAAGGTACTACTGTTCACAAATACACTCCCGTAGATGACTTTAAAAAGATTCTTAACGGACAGACAATTAAGACGGCATACAGTACGGTCACGGGTGTTCCAAGTGGTCCGGCACCAACTGGATTGCAGGGATAATTTTTATAAAGAGGTTATATGAAAACAAGGTCGGCTAAAAATAAGGGGAAGCGTTTACAAAACGCTCTCCGTGATTTAATACTGGAACATTTTCCGCAATTAGAACCAGATGACGTAGTTTCTACGCTTATGGGAGACTCGGGGACGGATATCAAACTAAGCCCTGCAGCACGAAAAGTGTTCCCGCATTCGCCTGAGTGCAAAAATCAAGAAAAATTGAATATCTGGGCATCTTTAGAACGGGCAGAAAAAAATACTAAAGACGGGACGGCTCCTGTGCTATTCTTTAAGAGAAATCGCACAAAGATGTACGTGGCAATGGATGCTGAACATTTTTTTGAATTGATAAATCGTCTCCAACAACTTGACAAAAATTGATGTTATTGTTAACTTGTAAGTATGATGATACTTACACTTCTCCAAGAACTATTAGGTAGTTATATCCAGCAAAAGGACGAGTATTTATTTACTTGTCCTTTTTGTTCACATTCAAAAAAGAAATTATCAATTAATATTCTAACCAACAAATGGAAGTGTTGGGTTTGTGGTAGTAAAGGTGGACATATTATTTGGTTATTAAAAAAACTGAATGTATCCAAACAGTTACTGCACAAATTTAAAGAAGAACTGGGTGAAGTAGAGATTCAAAAATATAAAACTACGACGGTTGAAACAACGTTGCAGTTACCGTATGAATATAAACCACTATGGAAAGTGGAAAAGAGTTATCCATATTATCACGCAATTAGTTACTTAAAACAACGAGGAATTACCGCAAATGACATTCTACGATACCGTATCGGATTTTGTACAGAAGGCCCGTATGCTAATCGAATTATACTTCCTTCATATGATAGAAACAATCAGCTCAATTACTTCACCGCCAGACTCTTCTACGACGAAGGAATGAAATACAAAAATCCACCCGTCAGTAAAAACATTATATGTTTTGAAAACATGGTGGATTGGAATGAACCAATCATTCTCGTAGAGGGTATGTTTGATGCAATTACGTTACGACGAAACGTAATTCCATTGCTAGGTAAAAATATACCAAAAGTATTGGAAAAATCCTTGATTGAACATCGTGTTAAAGATGTTATTATTTTTCTTGATGAAGATGCACGTACGGATGCATTGAAGTTAGAACAAAAATTATTAACACATAACATAAATGTTCGTGTAGTTTTTACACAAGGTAAGGATGCAAGTGATATGGGATTTGAGCAGGCGTGGGAAGAAATTTCTTATGCCAAAGCAACAAATTTTAAAGAATTTATTACGCATGGGTTATTTAAATGAAAATACACGTACCATTTACAAAATTACGACATATTGTACATCTAGCCGATATTCATATTCGGTTGTTCCGTCGTCACGAAGAATACGAACAAGCGTTCGAACGTCTCTATAATGACATTCGTACGAAGCAACTAGACAATTTTGTTATTGTTTTGGCAGGTGACATTGTACACGCCAAAACTGACATGAGTCCAGAAATGGTTGAGATTACCTCCCGTTTCTTGAAAAATATTGCAGATATTGCTCCAACGATTTTGATTGCAGGTAACCATGACTGTAATCTTGCAAATACTAATCGTATGGATGCGTTAACGCCGTTGGTAAACAACCTACAACACCCACAACTGTATTACGTCAAGGATTCAGCAATCGTGACAGTGGCCGATACACAGTTTGCTGTTATGTCTATTTTTGACGAACATGAAAATTGGCCTCCTGCAGCAGAACTAACGGCTGTAAATAAAATTGCATTATACCACGGACCAGTTCACGGTGCCGTAACCGATGCAAACTTCACGATTACAAACCGTCATGTGAATATTACCACGTTTGATGGATTTGATATGGTATTACTTGGAGATATTCATAAGCCGTCGCAAGTACTCAAAGAAAGTAATCCTATTATTGTATATCCTGGTTCACTGATTCAGCAGAATCATGGCGAAACACTGGACCCACATGGGTGGTGTTTATGGGATGTTCCGACCCGTTCATTTGAGTTTGTCCCATTAGAAAACGACTATGGATATGTAACGCTTGAAGTATATAACTCACGTATTACATATCCATCGAACATGCCTAAGAACGCTAGAGTAAGATTGTTTACGGGCGACATGGATACTACCGAAGTTAAGAAACTTATTACAACACTTCGTAGTAAGTACAACATTATTGAAATGTCGGTCAATAAGAATAGAAAGCCGTCGAACGTGAACACAAGTACGATTCAGTCGCACGATATATTAGATTTAACGAATGTTTCGTTACAGAATACTTTAATCAATGATTGGTTGACGCAGAAGTATAGTGGATTGGATGATACTGTACTGAAGGCAATAGAGCAAATTAATAAAGATTTGAATTCCAAAATTGTTCATGATGACCAATCACGAAACATTCACTGGCGTCCACTGGTCTTTAAGTTTTCTAATATGTTTTCATATGGTGAAGATAATGAAATTAACTTCTCCGATATGAAAGGATTGTACGGAATTTTTGCTGCAAATGCATCTGGTAAGAGTTCTATTATGGATGCTCTTATGTTTTGTTTATACGACAAAACGCCGAGAGCATTTAAGGGTGACCACATCCTAAATAATCGTAAAGATTCATTTACATGTGAACTGACGTTTGAAATTAATAATGAAACATTTGGTATTAAGCGTATAGGAACCCGTAAGAAAAATGGTGATGTAAAGGTAGACGCATCGTTCTGGAAGATATTGTCCGATGGAAGTCAGCAGAATTTAAACGGGGAAGACCGTCGTGATACCAACGCCAACATTCGGTCGTATGTCGGAACCTACGAAGATTTCGTGATGACGGCATTGAGTAGTCAGAATAGTAATGCGCTTTTCATCGACAAGTCACATTCCGAACGAAAAGATTTGCTTATTCAGTTCATGGGATTGAATATCTTTGATAAGTTATTTGATACTGCTCACGATGAAGCAAAGGAAATTACGGGTATTCTCAAGCGTTTCAAGAAGTCCGATGTGACTGACCAACTGGCAGAAGTACATCAAAATCTTGTAAAAGTCACGGACAGAATTGATGAATTTGAATCTGGAAAGGAAACGTTTACACAGACCTTATCGGAAATGGAAACCGAGTATAAAGAAAAATATGGAACAAAACGACCTGTTCCAGAAACTTCTGGTAATTGGACTGATTTACAAAATAGATTAGTAACTACGGAAAAGAAATTAAAGACGGCACAAGAAGATGTGGCTATTGCAGAATATGCACTAATTTCTAGTGAAACCGATTTGAAGGAAGCCACGACACATTTTAATGACTATGATATGGCTGCATTACAAGTATCATTTGATAAGTGGAATGAGTTAAATGAGTTGTCTAAGAAGAAAAATAATAGTATTCGTGTGTTGATTACCAAGATTCAAGAAAAGACGTTATTCAAGACAAAATTAGAAGCATATAAGTACAATCCAAATTGTGATGTATGTGTAGAAAATAATCGTTCTGTTATTGAAGATGTTAAGTTGGTCAACGAAGAGTTAGATAATTTGTATGCTGAACGAATCATTGAGGAAGATGCAGTACGCACCATTATGAGTGAATGCAGTGAACATGCATGGAATAAAGACTCTTACGAAGAAGCACGTATTCTCCAAAAGGAATTAGTAGAACTTGGACAAGAAGTAGAAAAATCTAAAAACGTGTTAGTTACTGCAAAAAATACTTTGGAAAAAGTGGAAATTTCGTTGGGTAAGATTCATGATGAAATTTCGGTATATAAGACGAATGAAGAGAATATTCTACACAATCAGACAGTAGAGAAAGAACTTCAAATAATTCATCGTAATATTGCAGACACCAAACAAAATATTTCCAATATAGACAGAGAACTTCGTTTGTTACACGGTGACTTATCGGTACTGAATGCCAAAAAGAATGAGTTAAAGAATAAATTGAAGGAAGCCGAGGAACTGGAAATTACCTATGAAGCATATAATCATTATATGTTGGCAGTTGGTCGTGATGGCGTACCGTACGATTTGATGAGTAAGGCCATACCAAATATCGAAGCAGAAATCAATAACATCCTTTCCCAGATTGTTGACTTTTCTGTGTCACTGGAAGTAGATGGGAAGAACATTAATGGAAAATTATCGTATGATAATGACCGTATATGGCCGTTAGAAAACAGTTCAGGCATGGAACGGTTCATTACCAGCTTAGCAATCCGAGTTGCCTTACTTAACGCAAGCAATCTTCCAAAATCAAATATGTTTATTATTGATGAAGGATTTGGAGTACTTGATGCAGACCATCTTCATTCGATGCAAATACTGTTTAATTTACTCAAATCACACTTCGATGTTATACTTATAGTAAGTCACTTAGACACCGCGCGTGATATGGTAGATAACCTCATAGAAATTAAAAAAGAGGACGGATACTCCAGCGTGTCTATATAAATGGGATACTAAATGGCACGAACTCGTAAATCCATACAAGCTTTAAATTTATTTAAATACGATGTTTTGATTGAAGAAACGGGAATACGTTCCGACTACTTTAAAATTACCCAGTTTGATGGGTATTTTTACGGTGGTCGTAACGCGTTTTTGGTAGCAGGTTCTAGTGCTTTAAAGTCAAACACTAAGATTTTAGTGGAAGTATTAAATAAAGATGGGCAAGCAGTTTATAGTGCACCTGTACAGTCGTTCGTTGAGGGTAACTCCAGATTGGTGAAAATTGAGGTCTACGATGACACCCCAATTGGCCCCGGCAAACTAATATTGTTGGGTAGTGTGGATACGTATCTAGATGGTACACCTATACCGGAAGAGTGGAAGGGAAAATACAATGTTAGATGGATATCAGATGTAGTTATTTCGCCACTGGTAAAGAATAAGACTCCCATTAGATTTGAACAAACTCCGTCTATGACGGTGGCAGAAAAATTGTACACTGCACCTAGTTCATCGCAGTATACCGAAACGATAACAATTCCTGTAAACGTAAAACTTACTCCCAAAAAATATAATATATTTCCAAATGGATATTTAATCGGTCTGGAAGGCCCCACAACAAATTCATTATTTGATAGTGATTATGTTGGCGGAACCCTTACCGGATCAGTATCGTTTACGGGTTCTGCGGGAGTGGAAACTGCAAATATCAGTATACCAATTAGTAAAATTTACAACCGAACTACTGCAGAATCTCAAGGTTCTCTAATTTATACGAATAGAAATAATCTTATAACACACATATTTGCAAGTTCCAGTGGTGTATATACATCTAGTGTAAATTTAGAAACTTCGGCAGTAATTAGTTCTAGTATAAATTTAGTGTATGGTAAATTAAATACAGAATTTACTGGGTCGTTGGTGTCATTTGCAGATATACGAGTTGTTGATTTGGAAACATTGTCCGGCGAAATTGATAGAGTACGACTATCGTTTAAAAGGTCAACAGACCCAGGTGAATTTGTTTTTATTGGCGATGTAAACACGGGTGTGCGAGAGTTATTTACAATAGACAGTGGCAGTACTATTGTTAATACTGGAGATTTTACTAAAATTGACATAAGAAATTATTGGTATACTGCTACCATGTCACTTCAAAAAAATGAAGAAAATGTTACTATACCTAATTACTATTTTTCATCGTCACTGGTTCCCACATCGTCTGTATATAAAAACGATATAGATTTAATTGATGCAGTCTCTGCAACCCCAACAATTGTCTCTGGAACATTTATTGACCAGCAAAGTTACTTTATAGGAACAAGTAACATTAATACGGCCACGTTATTTCCTAGAAGTGAGTATACCTTGGCGTTTGATGCAGTAGTTAGTGCAATTTCGGCGTCAAGCGAACTGGACCAGCAAGATAGTTCATTGGAGGTGTATCTAGTCCCACAAGAAGGTTCTGAATCAAAAATATTAACCACGGACCCCCGTGGTCAATTAATAGGAACAGTCACTCCAACGGAACAATTTAGAAAACAAAATTTTAATCGTGTAGAACTAAACTTTGTTCCAAAAATAAAAGTTCCGGGCAAATATGGATTAAGATTTGTAATATATGGCGGTCACTGGAGTATAGCTGATATTTCTGTAAAAGTGTCGGAAGAACCCTTTTTTAGTCCAGATGAAGTAAACATATTATTTCCTGTTCAAAATTATGAACAGACAATTTTAACGTTTAAAACAGAATTTTTAGATATAAATAATAATTCAGCCGGCACACAAGTTTTTTCAATTCCAACCTATTTCACCGGTTCGTCTGATTACTTACGAAAGGGTAGTTCTACTGGTGGAGGTAGTAGTGGGTCTGCAGAAACCGCAGCGTCGTCTTCATATCCGTTTACAGTATCGGGCAGTACATTATATACTACGTATGGTGTTACATCATCCAATTTCTCTACCCAATCTGCAATTTTAATTGGAACATCGGCGGGTGACCAATCAGAAACTGCTAAACACGCAATTTTTATAGGAACCGATGCAGGAGCATATGCAGCGGCCGCAGAATATTCAAACTTCGTGGGATACCAAGCCGGTATTTCGGCAGTATCATCAAGCAATTCCAATTTCATTGGATGGGAGGCGGGAGCTAATGCGACATCAGTACTTTATTCAAATGTCATTGGATGGGATGCTGGTGCAGGCGCAGTAAATATACTTGATAATAATTTTATCGGTTCACAAACAGGAAATGGCGCAGATAGTGTTACAGCATCAAATTTCATTGGTTCTGCGGCAGGTGTAGCTGCCGCAGATGTTAGATATTCCAATTTTATTGGATCATTTGCAGGAGTTCCTACTTCTCACACACACGGTTCAACATTCATCGGTCGATATGCCGGTGGCTCTTCTGAACATATAAGTCACTCATTATTCGTGGGAGAGAATGCTGGTTATCGAGCAGTAAGTGCATCATATTCTACTCTCATAGGATATTATGTAGGATCTCGTTCGTCTTCTGGACCAACAATTGGACCCAATAATATCATTATTGGAACAAATATTACGTTAGCCGATGGCAGAAAAGATTCTATCAATCTAGGAGGAATACTATTTGCTACAGGTTCATACTCAACAACGACAGGAAATCCATACTCTGGGTCGGTTGGCAATGGCCGTATTGGAATTAATGTAGTTAACCCACAATATACCTTAGATGTCTCAGGTTCAATAAACGTATCACATGGAATTACTGGGTCATTATTTGGAACGGCATCGTATGCAGTATCCGCATCAACAGTAAGTCAGTTTGACGGGTTCGTTGATTTTCCAAATGGTTTGGATGTAACCGGTTCATTAGTTGTTACTGGCTCCACAATTGTCACTGGTTCAATTTCAGCAACTACGGGTTTTTCAGGTTCTTTGTTCGGAACTTCCAGTTGGGCAAGTAATGCAATAAGTTCGTCATTTGCCACAACGGCAAGTTATGCAGTATCTGCATCAACTGTAAGTCAGTTTGACGGATTTATTAACTTTCCAAGTGGATTAGATGTAACCGGTTCATTAGTTGTTACTGGTTCTACGGTTGTCACTGGATCAGTTACGGCCACTGCCGGTTTTACCGGGTCGTTGTTTGGAACCAGTAGTGTGGCAATTTCTGCATCATATGTACCACTTATACCTGGTAATAAACCCACTTTTGTTATTAACGGTGGTGAATGGGTGGTACGTGATCTAACTTCTCCTGCCAATTATAGTATCACAGTTAATTCTGGTTCGGGTGTAATAAATAATACACGAATTTTTTGGCCGCAAACAACAATTACAACTGCCCCAACCAATAGTATTGTGTTTGCAACTCCCGAAGGGACAGTCTCATCCAGTATAACTTTTGGAAGTTATATATCAGAATCACTTAACAAATTAATATTACATCGTACATATGTAGATACTGCTACGTACGGCACTCGAATTTATGCAGTTGCAGAAAGTAGGACGTTCAATGTTAGTACGCCTATAGGAGAACTTAATCAGTACAGATTAATTGATTATGTGGTAACGTCCAGTGCATGGTCTGGGTCAGTTGCCTTAACACCAACACGTACAAATATTAACTTTTATTTTGCAAACCTTGCACTACTACAGTTTGTTAAAGACGAACCATCAATTGTGCGAAAACATTTAGATAGACAAATAGAAAAATTTTATAATAACGCACGAAATGATACGTCAGCGTCAATTTACGCAAGTTGGGAACAGGTACATGGCACCACTTATAATTCTAATTTTAATAAATGGCCGTATGATGTGATTAATCCGGAAGGAATTGTCACCGCATCCCGTGCAGATAGTCACGATAGTTATGCAGCAACGTTTGTATTACTAGCACACAAATATGCAACGGAAGCATCGGGTGGATTAGCGTGGTGGGACGACAACTATAGTAGTATATACAATGCTGCGTATTGGAATATGATATTTCCAACGGTTTTTATTGGTGCAGGATATCTAACAAAAACATTCCAAGATATCAACGTATACCCATTTTATCAGACATTTGATAATATGGAAGTATATGCTGCACTTAAAAACATGTATAAACTGATGCGAAGTAGACCTATTTCACAACAGCAGTTGGATGCAGCAAGCACTGGTACCACGGAAACAAACATATTAAATGGAATTCAAGATGCGTGGTCGGGAAGTAATTCTACGGGGTATGTACGATATGCATACAGCGGTAGTGCATGGATAACAAGTAGTTTACAAAGATTTTATCCTGACCTAAGTATACAATCTGGATATTCATTATACAACATTCCAGAGGCAATTGGAACCTTAGTAGAAGATCGTGGAACTCGTCTTGCCCGTGTAAATCAATTATTATTAAATACCGCACCTAACTGGTATACGACGAGACAGTATGACA
>JACCDP010107591.1_pt1 | contig 11669 bp, 5 predicted proteins | sample 7445841 | NCBI WGS metagenome assembly JACCDP01 (sample SAMN15323441, study PRJNA562643) | freshwater metagenome | isolation source: river surface water | place: USA:Blue River Watershed | collected 2017-08-17
CGTTTTGTGCGAATGATAAAAGATGAAAACAAACGATTAAGCGTGTTGGTGGAAAGCATTCTCCAGACAGCCATTCTTGATAAGGGAGAATTTAAACTAAAGAAATCTGATTTTGATTTTCATGAAGTAATTAAGCAGGCCATTCAAAATACCCATCTGCAGATTGAAAAAAGCGGTGGATACATTCAGTCACAACTAAAGGCTGAAAAAACAATGATTAATGCAGATAAAGTGCATGTCACCAATATCATATTTAATTTAATTGACAATGCTATCAAATATTCCAGAGAGAAACCTGAAATTACATTGAGTACCTACAACGAAAAGAACGGAATAATTTTTGTAATTTCAGACAAAGGCATAGGGATCAGTAAGGAAAATCAAAAAAAGATTTTTGAGAAATTTTACCGGGTGCCCACCGGAAACATTCACAACATTAAAGGCTTTGGACTTGGCCTGAGTTATGTAAAAGCTATTGTAAACAAACATGGAGGGGATATATTTGTGGAAAGTGAGCTGCATAAAGGCAGCACTTTCAAAATATTCCTTCCTCTGGCAGATAATGAATAACCAATTAAAAGGATGAAGTATGAACGTAGAAAAATTTAGTATTTTATTGGTAGAGGATGACCCAAACCTGGGAACTCTGCTTCAGGAATATTTGAATGCAAAAGGCTTTGAAACAAAGCTGGCAACAGATGGTAAAGAGGGCTTTAACCTGTTTTGTAAATACAGTTTTGATCTGTGTTTATTCGACGTGATGATGCCTGTGAAAGATGGATTTACCTTAGCGAAGGAGATCCGCTTAAACAATAAGCAGGTACCCATTATTTTCCTTACTGCAAAATCCATGAAAGAGGATACCCTGGATGGATTTAATGCCGGAGCGGATGATTATATTACGAAGCCATTCAGTATGGAGGAATTACTGGTGAGGATACAGGCAGTACTCAGAAGATCGAACAAACAAATTGCGGGGAGTAATGAACAAACAAATTTTGAAGTAGGGGCATATCATTTTAGTTCTGATAAACAATTGCTGGAGAAACATGGAAATATGCAGAAATTAACAACAAAAGAAGCGGCATTGTTACGGTTGTTGTGTATACACAAAAACGACATACTCGACAGAAATTTTGCATTGAAATCGATATGGCAGGATGATAATTATTTTAATGGAAGAAGTATGGATGTTTATATTGCAAAGCTCAGAAAGTATTTAAAAGATGACCCTAAGGTGGAGATTATTAATATTCACGGCAAGGGCTTTAAGTTGCTGATAAACAATTAATTTTCCAGTAACAAAACTTTTTCAAAGCCAATATTTCCCTGCAAACCACCCGTGTGAATGGCTACTATGGTGGAATTTGTTTTGAATAACTTTTGACGGATCATATCACTGATGCCATAAAGCATTTTAGCGGTATAGATATAATCCAGTTCAATGGAAAAATCCTCCTCAAACTTATTTTTAAATTTTATCAACGCCTTGTCAATTTTAGCATATCCTCCAAAAGGGTAGTCATAAGAGATAGTGTATTTAGATTGATCGCAGTTGACTGTTTGGTTTTTCTCTTTTGAATGATATTCCTGTACAAGCTGTTGTATTTTCCTTTCAATGGATTCTCCTTTCATTAAACTACTAAAGCCAATGGCTTTCTCCTGCCCTTCCAATGACGCAATAATTCCGGCAAGTGTGCCTCCGGTACCAACCGGACAACAGATATAATCAAAGGGCAGGTCGATTTTTTCACGTATTTCAGCACATCCTTTCACCGCAAGGTAATTAGAGCCCCCTTCAGGTAATAAGTAAAACTCCCCAAATAAGTCCTTCAGGCTATTTACAAATTCAGGTTTTTCTTTCAGCCGATAATGTTCTCTTGATACAAAATGCAATTGCATGCCATTTTCTACAGCTGATAGAAGCGTAGAATTAAGTTCCCTTTCTTCATCTCCCCTGATAATTCCAATTGTTTTTAGTCCGGCAGATTTACCGGAAGCAGCCGTTGCGGCTATATGATTAGAATAAGCTCCGCCAAAGGTAAGCAGAGTGCTATGACCTAAACGTTTGGCTTCTTCCAGGTTGTATTTTAATTTAAAATACTTGTTTCCCCCGGTCACCTTATCAATTAAATCGGTTCTGAGCAGATAAAGATTGATAGTGCTGTCAGACAATGTTATCCTTTGTAAAATCATACGAATGAGACAAAATAAGTGCTAACATGGTTATGGAAGGGGAAAGGTAAGAAAAAGGCAGCAGTTTCGGGAAATAAATAGTTAATGCAATCCAGGAAAAGAAAAAAGTGAATTATATATACTTAATTTCGATGAATCCGGCCTAATAAGATATAAAGCAGTATATGCCTTAAAAAACTAATTTTGTGGAGTTATGAATGAAAAATGGAAGCATCTGGATCCGGAAGACTATTACAGGAGTGAGGAAGGATATATTGTTTTTACTGAAAAATACCACCTTAAACGCGGTTATTGTTGCAAAAGCGGCTGCCGCCACTGCCCGTATGGTTTTGACAAAAAGACAGGCGACTTTCGTAATACTAACCAGCATAAAAAATAAAACCAAAAATATGTCAACCTTAGCCACAGCCGAAATGGCGACAAAAGAATTTAAAGATCTGGTGATAAAGGGTATTCCCGCCACACTCCCCGAAAAAAAGAAATATGACGCAGAACTCAATCATGCTCCGAAACGAAAAGCAATATTAACGAAAGAGGAGATGAAGCTTGCCGTTAGAAACGCCTTACGTTACTTTCCTGAAGAGCACCATGAAATTCTGGCAAAGGAATTTATGAGTGAATTAAAAGAATATGGAAGGATATATATGTACAGGTACAGGCCCGATTATAAAATATATGCCAGGCCCATTCACGAATTTCCCTGCCAAACAATACAGGCCGCTGCCATCATGCACATGTTGAGCAATAACCTGGACTACGCAGTGGCTCAGCATCCGCATGAATTAATTACCTACGGAGGTAATGGAGCGGTGTTTCAGAACTGGGCACAATACCTCTTAACCATGCAATACCTGGCCCAAATGACAGACGAGCAAACCCTGGTGTTATATTCAGGACACCCGCTCGGACTTTTCCCTTCACATAAAGATGCACCCCGGGTAATTGTCACTAATGGCATGATGATTCCTAACTATAGCAAACAGGATGATTGGGAGAAATACAATGCCCTTGGAGTTACACAATATGGGCAAATGACCGCAGGATCATTTATGTATATAGGGCCTCAGGGGATTGTACATGGAACAACAATTACCATCATGAATGCCGCCAGAAAAATATCGGAAACAGAAGAAGGAAGGAAAGGTAAACTCTTTGTATCCTGCGGACTTGGTGGTATGAGTGGAGCCCAGCCCAAAGCAGCGAAAATAGCAGGCCTGGTAGCCGTTGTGGCAGAGATTAATCCAAAGGCTACACAAACAAGGCATAATCAGGGATGGGTAGATGAAGTTTACGATAAACTGGATGAGCTGATACACCGTATAAAAAAGGCACAGGAAAACAAAGAAGCAGTTTCTATGGCTTATCAGGGAAATGTGGTTGATTTATGGGAAAGATTAGTGAAGGAAAACATAAAAGTTGATATAGGGAGTGATCAGAGTTCTTTGCATAACCCATGGGCTGGCGGATATTATCCGGCCGGAAAAACCCTAGATGAAAGCAACTGGCTGATGGCAAATAAACCAGAAGAATTTAAAAAAGAAGTTCAGAAAACTCTGTTAAGGCATGCACAAGCTGTGAATGAACTAGCATCAAAGGGTATGTATTTTTTCGATTATGGCAATGCTTTTCTGCTCGAGGCCTCCAGAGCTGGAGCCGATATTGTTAATACTGACGGCTCATTTAAATACCCAAGCTATGTTCAGGATATTTTGGGTCCCATGTGTTTTGATTATGGCTTTGGCCCTTTTCGCTGGGTTTGTACCTCTGCTTTAGCGGAGGATCTTGAAATCACAGATAAACTGGCGCTGGAAGTAATGGAGAAAATGTACACAGAAGCTCCTGAAGAAATAAAGCAACAATTAAGCGACAATATATTATGGATAAAAGATGCCATGAAAAATAATCTGGTTGTAGGATCTCAGGCCAGAATATTATATGCAGATTCGGAAGGAAGAATTAACATTGCAAGGGAGATAAATAGAGCCATACGGGAAGGGAAAATTACTGCGCCGGTAGTCTTGGGAAGAGATCACCACGATGTGTCTGGAACCGACTCTCCATACAGAGAAACATCCAATATTTATGATGGCTCTAAATTTACAGCAGACATGGCCGTTCATAATTTTGTTGGTGATGCCTTCAGAGGAGCAACCTGGGTGAGCTTACACAATGGAGGAGGTGTAGGCTGGGGTGAAGTAATTAATGGCGGATTTGGATTAGTATTGGATGGCTCGGATGAAGCTGACAAAAAATTAAAGTCGATGTTGTTTTGGGATGTAAATAATGGTATAGCTAGAAGAGGCTGGGCAAGAAATAAAGAAGCTATTTTCGCCATTAAGCGTGAAATGGATAGAACTCCACAATTAAAAGTAACCATGCCTCATAGTGTGAAGGAAGAAATTTTAGAGAAAGCATTTTTATAAGACCACAAACTGCTACAAGTATTATGTCAGCAAAAGGAAGACTTTTAGTCTTCCTTTTTTGTTGATGCGACGAATAGTTAAGGCAATATGATGCCAAACCCTTTGTGGCAGAATACCTGTATCAGGCCATCGATTTTTTACCACCTTTAATTGTCCTTTTATGACAGTCATAAAAATTGTCTACTATCTTTGAAAAGACTACATTAATCACTAACTTAGTAATAATCATAAAGAAAGAATCAAAAAAAAATGGGTTCTGTTTATGATCTATTCTCTGTTAAAAACCCTGTCTAAGGGGATCATAAATTAGTTTAAAAGTATATCCAATGAATAAATTATTTTCTACTCTTTTACTCCTATTAAGTACCTGTGCTCCCGTATTTTTGCAAGCCCAGGAACAGGATAAGAAAGAAAGACCAACACATATTATACGATGTTATGTGGAAGGAATTAATACTCCCGAGCAGGAAAAAAAACTGATTGCGGAAATGAAGAGCAGACAGGGTATTGAAAAAGCAGAATATATATCAGAGAAGAAATTACTGGAAGTAAGTGTTACGATTGAAGTGGAAGAAAAGCATGTATTTAATGCTATTGCTAAGGCCGGTTATAAAGCAATGGCCGTGGCAGAATAGAATAAAGATAAATTATTTAGTTGTATATGGGAAAAAAAACTGTAATAAGATTCCTTTGTGTATGGGCATTGTTGCAAAATGCAATGGCACAAAATGGGAATACTATAACCGACTCTAAAGCACTGCATTTACCTTTTTCCATTGAGGGTATTTCAACCTGCGGAGCCGGAAATGATTATACAAAGTATGGCAATGAAGAGGCTTATGCCGGAGGAGAAGACCTGGTGTATTCTTTTGTATCTCCTGAAACCGGTAAAATGAAAGTGGCATGCAATGGAGGAGCGTATACGGCTTTGTATATAACTACTGGAGATCCTGCTGTGAAAACGAATATAGTTAGTTATGGATTAAACGGAAATAATGCGGAAAATGAAGTTTGGGTAGACGTTGTTGCCGGAAAACAATATTACATTATTATCGATAACTGGCCTTCTCCTGCATGTAACAGTAACTTAAAACTCAGCGCCACATTCCCCTCTCCGTTTGCTCCCATACCCAATAATCAGGATTGCCTTGGGGCTATTCCGGTTTGTAATAGTACATTTTCTAACCCTACAGCCTATTCAGGAACCGGAAACGTACCCAATGAAATAGACCCTGGTCCCAGTTGCCTTAGCTCTGGAGAAAAAAATGATGTGTGGTATCAGTTTACAGTACAGTCAACCGGCAAACTGTGTTTTTGTATAGATCCTGTTGATAATGCCAATGATTATGACTGGGCATTATTTAATCTAACCACCGCCAACTGTAGTGATATATTTACAGACCCATCGCTGGAAGTGGCCTGTAATTATTCATCTGCTTTGTCTTGGGCTGGAGGAGCTCCCCCTTCCTGGGTTACAAGCGCATCAACTGTAGGTAATACCGGATTGTTTCCTGCTGGTTCTGGATTTGAAACCTATTCCCAAACCGGAGCTTGTATTGATGTGAATGGAGGAGAGTCTTATGCACTAAATGTGAGTAATTTTTCTTCCACTGCAAGCGGTTATACCTTGTATTTCCCTCCTCCTGCTTCGGCCGGCATGGCTCAAATCTATGATAATGTAGCGCCCGTTCTGCAAACATTTACCAGCACCCCTTCATGCGGAACTACTACACTCGATTTCAAGTTTTCCGAAAATATATTATGTGGAACAATTGGCTCAACAGATTTTACGTTAACTGGCCCCGGTGGCCCTTATACAGTAATTGCCGTTGCAGGCGCTGGATGCACAGCTGGTGTTAGTGGAGAAAACACCTTTACCGCAACAGTTACCCCGGCTATAAGTATGTCGGGGAACTATCAGTTTTGTTTAGTAAACACTGCAGGTTCAATCAGTGATTTGTGTGGAAATGTAGCATTGGTAAAGTGTCTGGATTTCACTATTACAGGGCCAACAGTATCGGCTACTGGAGTGAATGTTGCCTGCTCAGGGGGCACTACCGGATCTGTTACTGCGGTAGCATCAGGGGGCTCCGGCGCACCTTATACCTTTTCTTTAAATGGAGGCGTCTATCAGGCATCAGGTACATTTGCTGCTCTTTCTGCTGGGACATATACCATTACCGCAAAAGATGCCAATGGCTGTACCAACCAAACTACTGTTACCGTAACCCAACCTGCTGCATTAACCGTTAGCGCAACAGCAACCAATACTACCTGTACCGGAAATAATGGAGCTATTGCCACCACTGTAAGTGGCGGTACCAGTGCTTATTCTTACTCCTGGGCACCATCGGGCTCGGGAGCTAACCCAACAGGACTTTCAAATGCAACCTACACCCTTGTTGTTACGGATGCACATGGTTGTACTGCCAATACCACCGCTACTGTGGGTGTTACAGGTTCTGTTACATCTACATTTACCGGAGCAACAAACGCTTGTTTAAATGCTAACAGCTTTAACTTTGTAAATACAGGCTCAACCGGAGCTGGTACCAGCTATTCCTGGACATTTAACCCAACTGCAGGGGCCCCGGGCAGTAGTATCAGTGAAAATTATAACTCAGCTTCCTTTACCGCCGTTGGAACATATACCGTTACACATACTGTTACCGAAGGGGTGTGTACTTCTACAACTACTCAAAACGTTACCCTTTACGAAAACCCATCTACACCAACAGTTACAACCAGTAACGCCACTTGTACCAACAGTGATGGAATGATTAGGTTTACAGCTCCCTTAGGGGCAGGTCATCAATATTCCATAGGCGGAGCATATCAAAATGGAGTGGCATTCCCGGGAATACCTGCTGGTACTTATACTATTTCCGTTCAAAATAGTAATGGTTGCATTACCAGTACTACTGCTACAGTTAATCAAACCTCAGTTCCAACGGCAGTTTCCATTACAACGGTTAACTCAACCTGCGGTGCAAGTAACGGATCTTTAACTATTGGTGCTGTAACGGGCGGAGTAGCAGCTTACACTTATTCTTTGAACGGATTACCATATAGTAGCGGCACATCTTATACCGGGCTTTCTGCCACCACACATACGGTTACTGTAAAAGATGCGAATAATTGCACTTATGCGCAAACAACCATTCTGGCAGATACACCAGGTCCAACTGCTCTTGCTTCAACAACTACTAACGCTACCTGTGGTAACAGCAATGGTACCGCAAGCCTTGGCGCAGTAACTGGTGGCACAGCTCCTTTTACATACTCATTTAATGCAGGAGCTTATAGCTCAACTACTACTTATACATCTTTGGCACCAGGATCTTATAATGCAATTGTAAAGGACGCAAACAATTGTACCTATACAACCAGCATCACTGTGGCATCTTCTCCTTCTCCTACCGATGTAGCATTAACAAACGGAAATACCACCTGTGGAAATGTTAACGGTACAGTAACAATAGGAGCTGTAACCAGTGGAACAAGCCCATTTACCTATTCGTTAAATGGAGGTGCTTTCTCAACAACAACTAATTACTCGGCACTAACAGCTTCTACTCATACTGTAGTAGTTAGAGATGCAAACAATTGCGATTATACAGAAACGTTTACGCTAATTAATATACCTGGACCAACGGCCGTTGCCAGCTCAACTACTAATGCAGTTTGTGGAGGAAGTAACGGCACATTAACTATTGGTGCAGTTACAGGCGGAACCACTCCCTATACTTATTCAGTGAACGGAGGTTCTTTTTCTTCCACGCTAAATTATACTGGCCTTGCAGCAGGTACGTATACTATTGAAGTTAAAGATGCAAACAATTGTACCTTCTCAACCACAACAGCAATCAGTAATTCAGGCGGCCCTACTGCAGCAACTGTGACCAGTACAAACTCTATATGTTCGGCCAATACGGGTACTGTTACAGTTACCTCGGTAACAGCAGGAACCAGTCCATATACCTACGCTATTGATGGCGGAGCATACATTGCCGGAACTACTTTTACTGCAGTATCTGCTGGTGTGCATACGGTTGTAGTTAAAGATAATAATGGTTGCCTTTTTGGCACAAGTGTAACAGTAGGGCTAACTCCCAATCCTACTGCCATAGCAGTAACCACATCCAACTCCACTTGTGGTAATGCTAATGGTACGGTTAGCATTATTTCGGTAACAGGTGGAAGCTCACCTTATTTGTACTCCGTTAACGGAAGTGTATATACAACAACCTCCAGCTATTCGGCTTTAGCACCGGCTACTACCCACATTGTGGGTGCTATGGATGCCAACGGCTGTGTGTATACCGCTACATTCACTATTGCAGATACTCCTGGGCCAACAGCCGTTGCAACAACCTCCGGTAATTCAACCTGTGGCAATGCTAATGGAACAATAAGTATAGGCGCAGTAACAGGTGGAACTGCACCCTTTACGTACGCTATAGATGGCGGTGCATATTCAGCAAGCACTTCACTAAGCGGTCTTACGGCTTCTACGCATACATTGGTGGTAAAAGATGCCAATGCCTGTTTGTATTCTTCCACAGTAGTGGTAGCAAACACAACTGGCCCTATAGACTTTGCGCATACACCCACACAAACCAATTGTTCTCCAGGAACCGGAACAATTACTATCACTGCAGTTACCGGCGGAGCCTCACCCTACACCTATTCTTATGATAATGGCGCAACATACACAGCTTCTGCTACTGGAAGTAACTTAACAGCAGGAACCTATACGGTTTTTGTAAAGGATGCTAATGGCTGTGCCTATAGCGAAACAGAAATAATAACCATGGTAAGCGGGCCAACAGATCTGTCATTTACTACAACCAACTCTACCTGCGCCCTGAGTAACGGGTCAATTTCAGCCACAGCCAGTGGCGGAGCTGCACCTTACGTATATTCTTTGAACGGAGGGGCAACACAAGCCAGTGGAACATTTACAGGGCTTACCGGAACAACTTATACAATTACAGTAACGGATAACAAAGGATGTACTTATTCCGAAACCTCTACACTTACAAATATTAGTACAGCAATTCCAACAATTGCAGCAAAATCGGATGTAAAGTGTAATGGAGGCAGCGATGGAGATTTTGCCTTAAGCATGTCTGGTGGTAGTACTCCATTTACCTTTACAATAAGCCCTGGCGGCACCTCGAACGGAACCGGCGCCTTTAACGGGCTTTCCCTGGGTACTTACACCGTTGCAATAACAGACGGCGCGGGTTGTCAAACTTCAACAACAGTAACAATTAACCAACCTACCTTGTTGGTGTTACCAGTTCCTGTTGCTGTTAATGTGTCCTGTTATGGTGGAAGCAATGGATCTATTACGGCTTCGGCCAGTGGTGGGTCTTTACCATATCTATATTCTGTTAATGGCAGCCCCTTTGCAAGTCCGGCTTCCTTTACCGGTTTGGCAACCGGAACCTATGTTATTCGAGTACGCGATAACGGCGGATGTGATGCATCTCAAACAATAAACATTACACAACCCCCAATTTTAAGCGCCTCCGTTGCCGCTATAACTAGCGCTAATTGTACTTCTTCTAACGGATCCGCTACCGCTTCTGTTACAGGCGGTACTCCAGGTTACTCCTACTCCTGGTCTGGTGGGGGTGGAAATTCTTCCAGCACAGTAGGAATACCAACAGGTAATTATACGGTTACGGTTACTGATAGTAAAGGATGTACCGCCACTGCTGTTGCCAATGTTGGATTAATAACCGGAGGTACAGCTGTAATGTCCTACATCAAAAACATAACCTGTAACGGGGCTAATGACGGAGCTTTAACTGTATCTATGGGAGGGAATGCCAGCGCGCCTTTCACCTATAGCTGGTCGCCGAATTTAGGAAGCACAGGCTCGTTAAGCAATCTTGGCCCTGGTAATTATGTTGTAACTGTTACAGACAGATATGGGTGTATTTCATCCGTTAATACTTCTCTGGCAGAGCCACTTCCGGTAACCGTAACAGTTACTTCCAATAATGTAAGTTGTTATGGAGGAAGGGATGGCTCAATAACAGCGAGCGCTTCGGGCGGTACAGGAAGTCTGCATTATTTATGGACTCCGGGGCTGTTTACTACCGCAACTATTAATAACCTGCCTGTAGGGACATATGTTGTAACGGTTACCGATGATAATGGCTGTGTGGCCAGTACTTCAAGGATAATAGCTGAACCCCCTTCATTAACTATTACTCCAACTGTTGTTAATCCGCATTGTGCTCAGGCAGATGGGTCAATGACCCTTGCGGGAGGCGGAGGTACTCAACCTTACACATTTTCTTTAAATGGCGGAGCTTTCCAAACATCAACTACATTTAGCGCGCTGGCAGCAGGAACATACACAGTAACTATAAAGGATGCCAATCAATGCACGCAAACCTATCCCATACAACTGATAGATCAAACGGGGCCAACGGTAAGCCTGGTAAGTAAAACGGATGTAAAATGTTACGGCGGAAGCACTGGTTCTATTACAGTATCAGCTTCTGGAGGTACCGTTCCTTATACTTACGCCTGGAATACCACTCCTGTGCAAACTACACCTACGGCTACTAATTTGCCTAAAGGAATTTGCTCGGTTAATATAACAGATGCCAGTGGTTGTGTTGCAAGCATCGGAGCTACTATTAATGAACCCACTCCACTTACGCTAAACACCCTGAGCACAAATCCAATTTGTAATGGCCAAAATTCAGGAACTGCTGTGGCTTCGGCATTTGGTGGCACAGCACCCTATAGCTACTCCTGGAGCACAAGTCCGGCACAAACTACTGCAAACGCAACAGGTTTGGTATCGGGGCCTTATAATGTTTTGGTAACAGATGGTAACGGTTGTACAAAGGTGGCCGGGGTTAATATAATTGATCCGCCACAGATGACGTTAAATACTACTTCAACCAATTTAACATGTTATAACCAATGCAACGGTACCGCAACGGTTACAGTAAATAATGGAACTTCACCCTTTGTGTACTCCTGGAATGATCCCAACAACCAGAGTACCGCCACTGCAAG
>JACCDP010131261.1_pt1 | contig 11668 bp, 11 predicted proteins | sample 7445841 | NCBI WGS metagenome assembly JACCDP01 (sample SAMN15323441, study PRJNA562643) | freshwater metagenome | isolation source: river surface water | place: USA:Blue River Watershed | collected 2017-08-17
CTCCCCCATCGAGCCATCCTCGGTATAAATCTTTAATGAGTTAACTGATCTCTTACCCTCCATGGGCGCATAAATCTTGGAGCCAACGCTTGCACCCAACAACATATCAACCTTACATCCGCGAGATTTCAGTAGGTCTGCAAGACCAAAAAGTGGAGCTGATCCGTAACCTCCACCTATAAGAAGGGCATTTATTGGTTCTGTAGGAATTCCAAAGGCGGTTCCAAGCGGTGCGACGATATCCAATTCACTACCTTCGCTTTGGGCACACAGCCATTTACTTCCAGTTCCATGTGGAGCGACGATGAGTTCCATCGTTCCACCGTATTGCGAACTATCCGAAGTGCGAGAAATCGCAAATGCCCGACGAAGAATCATCTTTGAGGTATCACCACCAACAGAAATGGCGACAAAGTTTCCTGGGCGACAATTCTTAACGATATCTCCAACGTTGAGCAATATCTGGTGGTAAGCCCCAACGCGCTTATTGGAAAGAACAGTGACGATCTGCTGAACCGCACTCTTATTAATAGTTGCCATCACAGTGCGAGCCACTCTTGGATAGGCGCAACAGAGAGCTCATTGCCTTGTAGCGATTTAATTCCCTCTACTGCAGCGCTGAAACCTGCTGTAGTTGTAATAATTGGGATAGATCTCTGAACCGATGCAGTACGTATCGCCCATCCATCAGCACGAGTTCCGCGACCTACTGGAGTATTAATCACCAGGTCAATATCCCCTGCATTAAGCATCTCGACAATGGTTTTCTCGCCCATAGGTCCCGTTCCCTGCGAATTCTTACGCACTGGAACTGTCTCAATGCCGTGTTCTCGCAAGAAGCTCGACGTTCCATCTGTTGCTATTAGATGAAAGCCCAATTGAGCTAAGCCCTTTGCTGGAGCAATACCCGCGTGCTTATCTTTATCGGCAAGTGAAATAAAGACTGTTCCTGTTTTAGGCAAAGGACCAAAAGAACTTATCTGGGACTTTGCATAAGCTGCACCGAAAGAGGATGCGATGCCCATAACCTCACCGGTAGATCTCATCTCAGGGCCAAGAACTGCGTCAACTCCGCGGCCATCGGCGCGACGGAAACGATTCCATGGAAGAACCGCCTCTTTCACACTGATGCCCTTGGCGATCGCATCGCCTGACTCCGGTAGTAGACCTTCCTCACGAAGAGAAGCAATAGAACTTCCGAGTGCTATTCGCGCTGCCGCTTTAGCCAACGGCACGCCAGTAGCTTTACTCACAAAAGGAACGGTACGCGATGCACGTGGATTTGCCTCTAGTACGTGGAGAACAGAGTCAGCCATAGCAAATTGAATATTGATAAGTCCTGAGACTCCAACACCTTGGGCTATTTTGAGAGTTGCTTCACGAATCTTGGTTCGCTGATCATCACTGATTGTCATAGCTGGTAAAACGCAGGCACTATCACCGGAGTGAATACCCGCCTCTTCAATATGCTCCATGATTCCACCAAGGAATAGTTCTACGCCATCGTAGAGCGCATCAACGTCTAATTCGATAGCACTATCTAAGAATCTATCAACGAGCACTGGATGATCGGGCGTAATATCTGTAGCGCGGGAGATGAAGCTAGCAAGTGCTGCATCATCGTAGACAATCTCCATTCCACGTCCTCCCAGAACAAAGCTAGGACGGACCAATACTGGATATCCAATGCGGGCGGCGATTTCGAGCGCTTCCAATTGTGATGCAGCCATTCCAAATTCTGGAGCTATGAGACCTTGCTCAGCAAGAACTCGGCCAAATGCACCGCGCTCTTCGGCGAGATTGATTGCATCAGGGCTTGTACCAAGGATTGTTACACCTGCGGCCTTTAATCCAGCTGCTAAACCGAGTGGTGTCTGGCCACCAAGTTGCGTGATCACCCCAAGCACAGGCCCCGCCTGCGTTTCGGCATAGACGACTTCAAGAACATCTTCCAAGGTAAGTGGTTCGAAGTAGAGGCGATCGCTTGTGTCGTAGTCAGTAGAAACGGTTTCTGGATTGCAATTGACCATAATCGTTTCGAATCCAGCAGCCCTCAGAGTGAACGAAGCGTGCACACAGGAATAATCAAATTCGATTCCCTGACCGATTCGATTTGGTCCACTGCCAAGAATGATTACCGCCGGTTTAGTGCGACCGCGAACCTCACTCTCTTCCTCATAACTTGAGTAGTGATAAGGAGTAAAAGCTTCGAACTCAGCAGCGCAGGTATCTACGGTTTTATATACAGGTCTAATAGCTAGATGGTGGCGTAATTTGCGGATGTCATCTTCAGTCGATGTACGCAAGATCGCAATCTGCTGATCTGAGAATCCTTGTTCTTTGGCAATCTTTAGCATGGGAGCGTCCAACTCGACGGCATCACGAATATCGCGAGCCCGTTCATTAATCATCTCAATTTGTTTTAGAAACCAGCGATCGATTTTGGTTGATAAATAGACTTCCTCTATAGAGGCTCCGGCCCACATAGCCTTCTGCACCTGTTGCAAGCGGTACTCAGTAGGCATCTTCATCGATTCCAAGAGCAGTTCTCGCTCTTGAACGGCGATTTCTGATGGGAAAGTAAATATCGCTTCCTTGCGCTCTAGTGAGCGAAGCGCCTTCATGAGAGCCTCAGAGAATGAACGGCCAATCGCCATCGCTTCACCGACGGATTTCATCGTTGTCGTAAGTCGCGGATCGGCATCCTGGAATTTCTCAAAGGCAAAACGAGGAACCTTTACAACTATGTAATCTAAGGTTGGCTCAAATGAGGCTGGCGTTACCTGCGTGATGTCGTTTTTGATTTCATCGAGCGTATATCCAATGGCAAGCTTGGTCGCAATCTTCGCAATGGGAAAGCCAGTCGCCTTGGATGCGAGGGCGGAAGATCGAGAAACACGTGGATTCATCTCAATCACGATAATGCGACCATTGTCAGGGTTAACTGCAAATTGAATATTGCAGCCACCGGTATCGACGCCTACTTCGCGAATAATTGAAATTGATAGGTCTCGCAGCTTTTGATACTCAACATCTGTCAGCGTAAGCGCTGGCGCCACAGTAATGGAATCCCCCGTATGAACACCCATGGGATCGATATTTTCAATGCTGCAGACAATCACAACGTTATCTGACTTATCTCGCATTACTTCGAGTTCGTACTCTTTCCAGCCAATGATTGATTCTTCAATCAACACCTCTGATGTTGGGCTATGACGCAAACCAGCCCCTGCTATCTGTCTGAGGGTCTCTTCATCGAAGGCGATTCCAGAACCTAGCCCACCCATGGTGAAAGATGGACGAATCACAACTGGATAACTCAACTCCGCGGCAGCGCCAAGTACTTCTTCCATCGTGTGACAAATAATTGAGCGAGCTGACTCGCCACCAACTTTTTCAACGATATTACGAAAAAGTTCACGATTTTCTCCGCGCTCAATCGCATCAACATCTGCACCTATCAGTTTTACGTTATAGCGATCAAGAGTGCCCGCCTTAAAAAGACCAATCGCCGCATTGAGCGCAGTCTGGCCACCGAGGGTTGCCAGGACTGCATCTGGACGTTCCTTGGCAATAATCTTCTCGATAAATTCTGGAGTAATCGGTTCGATGTAAGTCGCATCTGCAAACTCCGGGTCTGTCATGATAGTTGCTGGATTGGAGTTGACCAGGATTACTCGAATCCCTTCAGCGCGAAGCACACGACAAGCTTGTGTGCCCGAATAATCAAATTCACATGCCTGTCCAATGACTATTGGACCAGAACCAATGACTAGAACGCTCTTTATCGATGCATCGCGTGCCATTAGTGAGTGGCCACCTTTCTAGGGTACTTCTCCATCACTTGCACGAAGCGATCAAATAGATAGGCGGCATCATGTGGACCTGCAGCGGCTTCCGGATGATACTGAACGCTAAATGCACCACGCTCTGAAAGTTCCAAGCCTTCAACCACATCATCGTTGAGGCAGACGTGAGTCACTTGCCCTGGGCCAAATACTGTTGTGAAGACGCCTTCTGTTGGAGCCTTTAACGCAAAACCGTGATTGTGCGCAGTTATCTCGACTTTTCCTGTTCGCTTATCCATAACAGGTTGATTGATGCCGCGATGACCAAATTGCAACTTATACGTTTCAAAACCGAGCGCTCTCCCGAGAATCTGATGTCCGAAACAGATCCCAAAGACTGGTACTTCTGCGACAAGGATTTCGCGTACTAAATCAATCGTAGCTGTCATCGTTGCTGGATCGCCCGGTCCATTCGAAAGAAAGACACCGTCCGGTGAAATCGCTTCGATATCGGCGAATGTCGAATCAAACGGCATCACTTGGACTTCGATTCCGCGTTCTGACATCGCTCGTGGGGTAGCCCCCTTGATTCCAAGATCTAGCGCCGCAACGGTAAATCGCTTCTGGCCGATCGCTGGTACAACATATGTTGTCGGCGTCGAAACGTCGGCGCAGAGATAAGCACCCGCCATTGCTGGTTGTTTACGAACTTCAATCACCATCTCTTCTCGAGTTAAGTCCTCCCCTGAGAAGATGCCAACTCTCATGGCCCCTCGGTCTCGCAGATGGCGAGTAATCGCTCGAGTATCTACTCCTTGGATTCCGACTATTCCTTGCTCAATTAACTCTGCTTCAAGATCATTTTCACTTCGCCAATTGCTTGTCAGTGTCGATGGGTTTCGAACCACAAAACCTGCGACCCAATATTTCCTAGATTCATTATCGAAGTCATTGACACCGGTATTACCAATATGCGGCGCGGTCATTACGACAACCTGTTTGTGATACGAGGGGTCTGTCAAAGTTTCTTGGTAACCCGTCATTCCTGTTTGGAAAACTGCTTCTCCAAATGTCTTGCCCATGGCAGCCCAGGATCTGCCTTCAAAGATACGGCCATCATCGAGAACAAAGAATGCTTTAGCCATTACGCACCAGCCTTATGCGTGATGCGGCCATTGAAGAAGGTAGCCTGCACCACTCCAGGAATCTCCATGCCATGGAATGGAGTATTGCGGCTTCGCGATGCCATACGGTCGCGATCCACGCGCCAGAGTTGGGTCGGGTTCATCACAGTGATGTGAGCGCGAGAACCTACTGTCAAAGAGGAGCCGTGCTTCTCGTAGCGACCTATTCGAGCAGGAGCAGCGCTCATTCGATCAGCAACTTGGCTCCAATTTAACAAACCTGTCTGCACCATTGTCATATTGATAATGGGAAGCGCTGTTTCAAGTCCAAGCATTCCAAATGAGGCTTCTTGCCATTCACACTCCTTAGTCTCAGCAGCGTGAGGGGCGTGATCTGTTGCAACGATATCTATGATTCCTTCAGCCAGGGCTTCTCGGAGCGCCATGACATCACTCTCAGTTCTGAGCGGTGGATTCACCTTATAAATAGGATCATAACTACGTGCGAGTTCATCGGTAAGAAGTAAGTGATGTGGAGTCACCTCTGCAGTGACATTGATACCGCGGGATTTCGCCCATCGAATAATTTCAACACCACCTTGCGTTGTGACGTGACAGACGTGTAGTCGAGCTTGTACATGATCTGCCAGCAAAACATCTCGCGCGATGATCGATTCTTCTGCAATAGCGGGCCAACCCTTGAGACCAAGTTGCGACGAGACAAACCCCTCATTCATCTGACTTGCTTGAGTCAAACGTGGTTCTTGCGCGTGCTGAGCTATAACTCCATCGAACTTCTTAATATATTCAAGTGCGCGTCGCATCAGCAGTGGATCAAAAACACAATTCCCATCATCACTGAAAACCCGGACACGAGCGGCCGAATCAGCCATCGCTCCAATTTCTGCCAGGTGTTCGCCTTGGATTCCTTGTGTCACAGCTCCGACAGGAAAGACATCAACAAGGCCAGCACTCTGTCCTAGTCTATAAACCTGTTCTACCACTCCTGCTGTATCTGCAACAGGTGAGGTATTTGCCATAGCACTGATTGCGGTAAATCCTCCACGAGCTGCGGCTTGTGATCCCGATAGAACAGTTTCAGCATCTTCTTTCCCTGGCTCGCGTAGATGTGTGTGCAGGTCGACGAGTCCGGGCAGAGCAACCGAACCAGTGAAATCAAACTCTGTTGCTCCTTCGACCTGGAGATTACTTCCGATTGCTGTAATCAATTCGTTTTCAATGGCGATATCTGAGATGACTCCTGAAACATCGACGTTCTTAATGAGATATTTAGTGGTCACGCGATGACACCTTCACTTTCAGGAACGCCAGCTAGAAGTAAGTAGAGAATTGCCATGCGCACGCTGACGCCATTGGTCACCTGCTCAACTATCACTGAACGAGCGCTATCGGCGCTATCGGCAGTTATTTCCAGTCCTCGATTCATAGGCCCTGGGTGCATCACTATCGCTGTCGGTTTCATCCGTCGCAATCGATCAGAATTGAGTCCAAAATAGCGCGAGTATTCGCGCGCATTGGGAAAGAACATTTCTGACATACGTTCTAGTTGAATGCGTAACATCATTACGGCATCAACGCTTTCAATCACCGCATCGAAGTCATATGAGACAGTCACTGGCCAGGATTCAACACCTACTGGAAGCACGGTTGGTGGCGAAACCAAAGTTACCTTTGCTCCCAATTTAGTGAGCAGCAAAACATTCGAGCGAGCAACGCGCGAATGCAGGACATCTCCGACAATTGCGATATGAAGTCCAGCTAAATCTTCTCTGTCATGCGCTAAATGACGTCGTATCGTGAAGGCATCTAGAAGCGCTTGACTTGGATGCTCATGGGTCCCATCACCAGCATTAATAACTGCACCTGACATCCATCTATTTTCTGCCAGACGTGCTGCAGCACCAGATGCGCTATGGCGAATGATGACCGCATCTGCTCCCATAGCCTGAAGAGTCTGGGCAGTATCTTTGAGAGATTCGCCTTTGCTGACACTTGAACCTTTGGCAGAGAAGTTGATGACATCTGCAGATAAACGTTTCGCTGCTGCTTCAAATGAAATTCTTGTGCGCGTTGAATCTTCGGCAAAGAGATTGACAATAGTTCGACCACGCAGAGTTGGAAGTTTCTTCATCGGGCCATCAGAAGCACGTGCTAGCTCTTCGGCGGTGTTAAGAATGGTTATTGCCTGAGATTTAGATAAATCCGAAATTGATAAAAGGTGCTTCATAGCGGGGCGCCCTCTTCAATCGAGACTAGATCAATTCCATCTAGCTCCGTAAATTGGACTCGGACTACCTGGTTCTGAGAAGTTGGAAGATTCTTCCCAACATAATCAGCGCGAATAGGTAGCTCGCGATGGCCACGATCTACGAGAACCGCCAATTGCACTGTTTGTGGGCGGCCAATCTCTCCAAGCGCATCAAGGGCTGCTCTAATGGTTCGTCCTGAGAAAAGCACATCGTCAACTAATACAACGTTGCGACCTTCAACGCCTAGCGATGGAATGACTGTCGGCATCAACGCTCGAGGTGGTCTCGTCCGTAGGTCATCTCGGTGCAAGGTGATATCCAGCGTTCCATGTTGAACAGCGCGACCTTCTATCGCTTCGATATTGGCAGCGATTCGAGCAGCCAAGTGGGCGCCTCGTGTTGGAATACCTAAAAGTGTGATTGTTTCTGAACCAGAGTTACGTTCGAGAATCTCGTGGGAAATACGGGTAATAGCGCGGGCCATATCTGGCGCAGGCAAGGCAAGGCTCATCTGTAAATCTCCTTCCCCGCCTCGCAGGACGGGTCGTTAAAGGATGCGAGCGAATGATACCACCTGAGTTCTATACCCTGTGGATTGAAGAACGGGCGCCTCTCGATGTGAACCTACAGTCCCACCATGTCTACTGAAATCACTTCTACATCCGTCTCTGAGCGACTGCGCTCAATCCGTCACGCCCAATCCCTCTCCTTAAGCGATGTGGAACTGGCTAGCAATGGCGAAATTAAGGCAGTTGTTCTCGGGTCGTACGAGCGAGGTTCTCGATCGCTGAGCGTTAAGCGCGCTATTCAGATTGCAGATTTCTATGGAGTCCCCGTATCGACGCTCTTCGGAGGTACTCTCACTGAAGGAGCCGGATTTGCCGGAAGAATAATCATCGATACACGTCGCTTGAGGCAACTGAGAGATACCGAACAAGCACATGAAGGACCAGCATTTCAGATGATTTCTAGATATATCTCGCATATTCAAAGTTCCCGAGAAGATTGGAATGGAGAAGTGATATCGCTTCGCGACCGAGATGTTGAATGCGTTGCAATCTGCCTTGGATACACGGCAAAATCATTGATAGTTTGGCTAGATAGCCAAAAATTGCTTCTGTCTCTACGAAATTAGAGTGCAATACTCTCTTTAATCTGAGAAATTTTCCCGAGGACTCCGTGGATATATCCTGCTGACTCTTCGGTCGAAAGCTCCTTAGCAAGATTGAGCGCCTCATCAATGGCAATTCCTTCTGCCAAATCCGGTGTCCAAACAATCTCGTAAATCCCAAGTCGCAGGATATTTCGGTCAACTGCCGGAAGGCGATCCATATCCCAACCTTGCGCATAAGTTGTTATCAATTCATCAATCTTGCGCTTATTTGCAGTGATTCCGCTAATCAATTCACGAGTGAAGTCACGGATAGGACGTGCATCAGGTCCCTCTTCAACTATATCTCGCGTCGTAAGCAGTTCTGCAGCAGAGGCGCCCCGAATATCTGCTTCGTAGAGAAGATCGAGGGTCTGTTTACGCGCTTTGCTGCGAGCTGACACTAGTTGGCGCGGCCTAGGTAGGAGCCGTCTCTGGTATCAACGAGAACTATCTCGTCCTGCTTGATAAAGAGCGGCACTTGAATTTGAATGCCAGTTTCCACTGTCGCGGGTTTCGTTCCGCCGGAAGAACGATCTCCTTGTAAGCCTGGCTCAGTGTAAGTAATTTTTAGAGGAACAGATGCTGGAAGTTCAATGTAGAGAGGGTTACCCTCATGAATCGCGACAATTGCTCCGGTATTTTCGAGCATGTAATTGGCGGCATCCCCAACAGTATCTGCTGAAATATTCATTTGATCAAAATTCACGTTATCCATGAAGACAAAGTCTTCACCCTCCTTGTAAAGGAAGTTCATCTCGCGCTTTTCGAGGATTGCTACATCGACTTTTACCCCTGCGTTAAAAGTCTTATCCACAACTTTCCCAGTCATGACTTGCTTCAATTTGGTGCGGACGAATGCTGGGCCTTTACCTGGCTTTACATGTTGGAACTCAACGACTGTCCAGAGCTGACCTTCAATATCGAGAGTCATACCATTTTTGAGATCATTAGTTGTTGCCACGATAGCTCCAGTCCTGCATTCTAAAGATTAGTTAAGGTGCGCGAGTTTAGCGCATAACAATTGCTCAACAAAAATCAAGAAAGGAGCGCTTTTAGCGCGATGAGGGCTAAGACATATGAATTAGGACCGAAACCACCAATAGTCCCATTTGCTACCCCTGAAATCACCGATGTATGTCTGAACTCTTCACGCGCCATTGGATTGGATAGATGGACTTCTATCAACGGAGCTTTGACCAACTCTGCTGCATCACGAATCGCATATGAGTAATGAGTAAAAGCTGCAGGGTTGATGATTACTGGAAGTTTTGCATCCGCAGCCTCGTGTAGCCAAGAGATGATCTCCGCTTCATCATTACTCTGTCTCACATCAGCGACAAACCCATGGGTCTTTGCGGCCAATTCAATATGGGAGACGAGCTCTGCATAATTCATATCTCCATAGATGGATGAATCGCGTATATCAAGGCGACCTAAATTTGGGCCATTGAGAACAAGTACCTTCATTGGCTAACCTTCTCATACGCTGATATCAAGGCAGCTTCATCTGGATTTTCAAGCCTCTGTGTCTTCCCAATTTCGGTAATCACGACAAAGCGCAGATTATTCCCACGTGACTTCTTATCGAGTTTCATCGCCGAGAATAGTTCGGGCCATTCACCCTGCGTATATTGAACTGGTAGCTCTAGACCTCGCAAAACTGAGAGGTGTCTCTCCAATAACTCCTGCGAGATGAGCCCAGATTCAAAGGACAGATGAGCAATAAAGGCCATACCTATCGAGACGCACTCGCCATGTCGGAGCGAGTACTGAGAGTGAATTTCAACTGCATGGCCAAAGGTGTGGCCATAATTGAGAATCTCGCGATTAAAACTCTCTTTGAAATCGCCAGAGACTACATCCGCCTTGACTTGCACAGCTCTCTCAATAAGTTCCTGCGTCAACTCTTTCGAACCACGAATCTGATCTAATGTCAGACCTTCAACCTTCGTCAGTATCTGACCATCTGCAATAAATCCGCATTTCACAACTTCTGCTAGCCCTGCCGCAAAATCGCGATCAGATAAAGTATCAAGCCACGCCATATCGACAATCACCTTGATTGGTGAATGAAAGGCTCCAATCAAGTTCTTGCCGTAATCGCTATTGATTCCTGTCTTTCCACCTACTGCTGCATCTACCATTCCAGCGACCGTTGTAGGAATCGCAACCCAATCCAGGCCACGTAACCAAGAGGCAGCGGCATAGCCGGCAATATCGGTTACTGCGCCTCCGCCTATGCCAATAATCAAATCACTTCTCGTAAAACCCGCAGCGCCAAGCCAATTCCAGATTGAATCAAGGATACGCGCTGACTTTCCAGCTTCTCCATCCGGAATTCCAAAGTAGAAAGCTTCTGCACCACCGAAATCAAAGGTTGGAATCTGTTCCTTCATCGCCTCGCTATAGATGACAGCAACTCGTTCGCGACCCTGTGCAATCTCATGTAAAGCCTCTAGATAGCTCCCGCCAATTTCAACTTCATAACTTCGCTCAGAGGTGATTGCAATTTTCTTCATCGCGCCTCCTCCAAACTCGAAAGTGCAATGGTAACAATCTCTTCTTCGCTTTTGTCATCAACGTTGATTGTTACATCCGCGAGAGCTTCATAAATCGGGCGTCTGGCCTCCATCAACGTCTGCCACTGCCCACGGGGGTTGTTAAGTAAAAGAGGTCTATCGCGATTGAAGCCTATCCGCGGAACGACAGTTGAAAGCGAGATATCAAGAAAGATTATGTAAGAGGAGATAGCGCGAAGAGCCGATTGCGCATCTATCGAGATAGGGGCGCCGCCTCCGAGAGATAGAACCGTTCCATCTGTGAGTAGCTCATCTCGCAGAACTCTTTTCTCGATTGCCCTAAAGGCATCTTCTCCTTGATCAAGAAAGATCTGTGAAACCGGCTTCTCTTCGCGCTCTTCAATCAGATGGTCCGTATCTCGAAAAGTTAAGCCAAGTTTTTCTGCAAGGAGCGAGCCAATGGTTGTCTTTCCTGAACCCATCGGTCCAATCAGAATTACTCGCGGGGCCATTACTTAAAACGTAGATTCTTCATATACGAGTCAAAGTTGCGACGTACCTCTTGAACCGAATCTCCGCCAAACTTTTCAAGAACAGCCTCTGCCAGGACAAGAGCCGCCATCGCCTCGGCGACTACACCTGCAGCAGGAACAGCACAGACATCTGAGCGCTGATTGATTGCTTTAGCCGCTTCGCCCGTCTTTACATCAATAGTGTCTAGCGCCTTAGGGACGGTGGAGATGGGCTTCATGGCGATTGACACGCGTAAAATTTCTCCGTTGGACATTCCGCCTTCAGTCCCGCCAGCGCGATC
>JACCDP010836398.1_pt1 | contig 11667 bp, 7 predicted proteins | sample 7445841 | NCBI WGS metagenome assembly JACCDP01 (sample SAMN15323441, study PRJNA562643) | freshwater metagenome | isolation source: river surface water | place: USA:Blue River Watershed | collected 2017-08-17
CGCTCGCCGCCGAGGCCGGTGATGCCGCGGGTCTGCAGTCCGCTCTCGAGCAACTGACCCGCGTCGCGCCGCAGAGCCTCTGGGCCCAGCGGGCCTCGCTGCTCCGTCCGATGTCGGCCTCGGCCACCCCGGCGGCTCCGGCTCCGGCGGTGACCTTCCCGACCACGGGCAAGTAAAGCCGCAGCGCCCGGTGGTTTTGAGGAACAAAGTTTATAAGTCCGGATTCGTGAGGTTGGCCTGAGTTCCTAGAATTTTACAAATCCGGTTGGAGCCCGGTCCTTGGCAACTAAGTTCCTAAGAAAAACTGGCCTCATCACCGCCAGACTCCGTTGCGCCAACCATTGTTGTCCCAGCGAAAAAGCGGGGCAGCCTGTCGAAGTTGGCGAAGGCGGCCACGGTGAAGCAGTCCACCATTCGCGCCTATGCCCGGGGCCAGGTCGAGCCGCCGCGAGATGTTCTCATCCGCATCGCCGAGAATGCCACGGTCCATCTTACATGGCTGGCAACTGGTGCAGGGCCGCGCGACCTCGAGGCCCCTCCAGAGCTTGCGACTCCGTCACTGGGGGTGGCCGATTTGGACCAAGGTGCAACCGACCTCATAACGGCCGCGGCGAAACTGACGGGGGTTCCGGTCGAGTATGCTGCGCTTAGACTAAGGGGGTCGCCGGAGATACAAGGTCTTCGACTCGCATTGTCGGACTGGAGCGCTTCGGTGCGCATCCCATTACTGGTCCCCAAGGGAGACTTGGCTGCGTGGGGAATCATCGATGCGCGGTGCTTGCCTGCAGCCCTTAGAAGAACGAACTCAATCGCGGCGTTCCAGCTGCCTGATCTTACGATGTCGCCTCAATTCGAGCCAGGCGACTGGGTGCTGGTAGCGACGGATGTCACTCCGAACGAGACGGGACACTACTGCGTGGAGCGTCCGGGCGTCGGAGTGGAGGTCCAAGAAGTCCAGGTGCTACCGAATGAGCTTCGCGTCACAGCGAACAAGAACGACGCTCAGCTCGAGCGGAGTGAGGTGTTCACGACAATCGAAGCATTCCGGTCCGCGAGAAAGGTTCTGGGGCGCGTGGTCTGCGGGGTGACGTGCGACGTTGCTGCGCGCCGCAAATGGTAATGCCCTGCCCTTGGTAAGCCGCGCACAGCGGAACGCCCGCAGGTTGCGCCATCCAATCCCCCGCTTAGCCTGAATTGAGGCTGCAGGCTTTCAGCTGCTCCGTGCCGCACGAGCGAGAGCATTACGCGCTCAGCAGCTGAGCCAGGTTCCACCTCAAAGCCTTCCTTGCCGACTTGTTCGAGAAGCGCTTGGTCGTAGGCCGACCACAGCGCTGCAGCCTCCCAGTGTCCCCGGGGGAGATCCTTGCGCGCTAAGAGCGTCCACGAATTGACCGCGGGTCTCGCCTAGAAGATCAGACGCTGGTCATGCCGGTAGCTGATTGCAGGCGGAAGGGGTCGTATTATGCGGAAACGCGGCATAGTGTTCAAACGGACACCGGTAGCCAAATGTCTTGCGAGCACCATCGACCTCCAGTCGCACGTGGCTGTTCGCCACCACGGAGAACCGGCGCGGGACGGCGGAAGCGTTCCGCGCCAACTGGTAGCCTCAAATGACGTTTCCGTGCGCCAGGCCGATGAGGATCGAAGCGACTTTCTGTCTGCCCTCTGAGGTGCGGAGCAATTTGAGCGGACGTTTGCCATCGGCGAATCGTGCGGGGGTGCAAAGCCACAGAGCCACAGCAGCGTCCGAGCGGAAAACTTGCCGCCCCGCTGCAAGCACTTCGCTGTCCGCATGCGCGAGGAGCTCGCGAGCAGACTGGAAGTCTTGGACAAGCGACGACAGTAATCGGGCGCGGCGCCCAACGCCACGTGGTGCGAATTGTTTCAATGTTGCTGACACGAACGCGTCTACGAGCGCCTCGGCTGGGACTCCATGACGCTTTGCCGCGGCGACCACCCCGTCGATCGCCTCCGCGACCTCCGCAGGCGTAATCGCAGGTGAGTTCGATATGGTGCGGGCTCGCCGCCGTGGCGTGTTCTTTTTCATGTGGTATTCTGGAGCTGCTTCCAAGGTGCGGCCGGCCATTGCGGCCGCCGGTTGTCTTGGTGCTGGCATTCTGCTCCAGAGGGTCGGACAAGAGTTGTCTTAACGCTCTGGCGACAAGTCGAGGAACGCGCTGATGACCTCGGTTTTCGGTGGCCAAGTGTTCGGCAATCAGCACGCTTGCCACGGGCCCGTCATCACATCGAGCCCAGGGCCCTTGTGGGCTTAGGTGTGATGACGTTCAATTGATGCACCTAGCGCTTGGCCGCGTATCTGTCTCCCCGTGTCCACAAGATTCTTCACCAACGCTGGCACCAACACCCTTTTCGCAAAACTCGAGGGCGTATTTCGCCACAACCCCGACATCCAGCGATTCGACGCCCTGGTCGGCTACCTTCGCGCTTCGGGTTACTTCGCGCTTCGCCCGCACCTGTCCAAGGTGCCTCAGGTCCGCATCCTGGTCGGCATCGACGTGGATGAGATCGTCGCTGACTACCATAAGCGCGGGCTTCTCTTTCTCGCCGACCCCGCCAAGGCGTTGGAGGACTTCCAGACCCGTCTCAAAGCAGACATCCAAAAGGCCGAATACCGCCCCGACATCGAGGCCGGCATACTCAGTTTCGTGGAAGACGTGGTCTCCGGGAAGTTGGCGATCAAGGCCCACCCCACCAAGCGCCTCCACGCGAAAATCTACATCTTCCTTCCGACCGGCTGGTGTGAGCACAAGGCTGGCGCCGTCATCACCGGCTCTTCCAATCTGACTGCGGCCGGCCTAGGAGTTGAAGAGCAGTCCCGCAACTACGAGTTCAACGTTCTCCTCCACGGCTACGACGACGTAAAGTTCGCCTCGGACGAGTTCGAGAAGCTCTGGGCGGAATCGGTGGATGTCCTGCCCAAGACAGTCCTTGCGGTGCGGGATTCGACATACCTCGCAACCACGATCACGCCCTACGAGCTCTACTACAAGTTCCTCGCCGAATACTTTGGCCCGGCAGTCGACTACGACCCAAATTCCGTGTCCGATCTGCCCGACGGCTTTAAGCGCCTCAGCTACCAGATCGATGCCGTCAATAACGGCTACCGTCTGCTAGAGAAGCACAACGGTTTCTTCCTCGCCGATGTGGTTGGGCTCGGCAAGACGGTCATCGCCTGCCTCATCGCCCGAAAATTCTTTTTTCACAACGGCTTTCCCGATCACCGCTCGCATACCCTCGTCGTCACACCGCCAGCTCTGGAAGAAAATTGGCGCGAAACAAAGGAACGCTTCCGCCTCGATAACTGCGACATCGTCACCAACGGCTCCCTCCACAAGGTCCGGAACCCGCAGAAATACGATCTCGTCATTGTGGACGAGGCCCACAAGTTCCGCAACGACACCGCCGAGGCCTTCGATGACCTACAGCGTCTCTGCAAGTCAGGCACGATGCGCAAGCTATCCGACGGCTCCGTCGCCGAGAAGAAGGTCATCCTCGTCTCGGCCACGCCCCTCAATAACGCGCCCCAGGACATCCGGAACCTGCTCGCCCTGTTTCAGGACCTGAAGCGGTCTACGCTCAGCGTCGGCAACCTTCAGCATTTCTTCGCCCAACGGGAGCGCGAATTCCGCGACGCCAAGAAGGAGCCCAACGTCGAGGCCGCCCGGCGCGCCGTCGTCGCCATCTACGAACACATCCGCACCAAGGTCATTAGTGAGATCATCGTCCGGCGCACCCGCACCGACCTGAACGACAACGAGGACTACAAGCGCGACCTCGTTGAGCAGGGCATCACCTTCCCTGAGATCGAGCGCCCTCGACACATCCTCTACCCGCTTACCCCCGACCTGGAGGGGCTCTACGACCGCACGGTCCAGATGCTGTCCACTGGCACACCGACCAGCCTGACCTACAACCGCTACAAGGCGCTCTCCTTCCTCCGGGCCGACTTGAAGAAGAAATACCAGAACGCCGACCGCATCTCCCTGCAACTCGCGACCATCATGCGCACGCTGCTGGTCAAGCGCCTCGACAGCTCCTTCCACGCCTTCACTGCTTCCCTGCGCCGCTTCTGTGATGCCACCAAGGTCATGATCGGGATGTTCGAGCGTGGAACCGTCTACATCGCCCCCAACCTGCCAGTAAACCAGCTCATCCTGGAGGGGCGCGAAGAGGAGCTGGTCACGCTTATCGCCGACAAGCAGGACGCAGACCCCACCATCGAGGTCTGCAAGCCCGGGGACTTTGCCGACGACTTGCTCAGCGGCCTTCGGCGCGATCTCGACCGTGTCGAGCCCATCCTCACCGAGTGGCAGCGCATCACCGACGCCAACATCGACCCCAAGTTTGACCTCTTTCTGCAGCGCCTGCGGGACGAACTGCTCCATCGCAACATTAACCGCGAGGGTAAGCTCGTGGTCTTCTCCGAATCACGGGAGACAACCGACTATCTGACAAAGCGCCTCTCCATCGCCGGCTTCGACCGCGTCCTCGCCATCGACGCCGGCAACCGCAGCGCCCGGCGTGAGGACATCCGCGCCAACTTCGACGCCAACTTCACCAGCAAGCGCCGAGACGACTTCGACCTCATCATCGCTACCGAGGTCCTAGCCGAGGGCGTGAACCTCCACCGGGCGAACATAGTCGTCAACTACGACACCCCGTGGAATGCCACCCGGCTCATGCAGCGCATCGGGCGGGTCAACCGCATCGGCTCCGTCGCCCCGCGGGTCTACATCTATAATTTCTACCCCACCTCGCGCGTCGATGATGATATCGAGCTGCGCAAGAAGGCCGTCATGAAACTCCAGGCCTTCCACTCGGCACTCGGCGAGGACAGTCAGATTTACTCCACCGACGAGGAGGTCGACACCTTCGGCCTCTTCGAGAAGGTCCCCGAGGACAGCGAGCGGGACGAGCGGCTTACGCTGCTCATGGAACTGCGTCGCTTCCGTGCGCAGAATCCCGAGCAATTCCGTCGTATCGTCAAGCTCCCTGCCCGCTGCCGCGTTGGCCGCGCCGACCCCGGCCGTGCGCTCAGCTCGGTCGCTTTCATCCGCAATGCTCATCGAGATGCCTTCTATCGCCTCCAACCCGGCGCCGAGCCGGAGGAGATTAGCTTTACCGAGGCCGCCCGGGAGTTTCGCGCCCACCACGTCGACGAACCGGCTATTGCGCTGCACAGCGAGCACCACGCTCAGGTCAATGCAGCCACGGCCGCTTTCCGCGAGGCTGTCATCGCCGACGCGCTCGCCCCCTTGGCGGTCGAGGTCAAGCAGGGCCCGAACGAGAAGCGCGCCCGTGACTTCGTGGACGGGTTCCTCGGTTTCGACTTCATCAGCGACGAGGAGCGGCGTCTGATCCGGCTTGCCAAACTTGCCCTCGCACGTGCCCGCTACGCCAGTCTCCAGCGCGAGATCAACCAGCTCCAGCGTGACACCAAGAAGGTTAAGGTCACCCCTGCGGTGCTGGCCGACAAACTGTTCGATATCCTGCGGGAGTTTAAGCTGGAGGACATGGAGAACCAAGGCGTCGGGACTGCTGAGAGTCTCCGCCGCGCCGAGACCGATCCCGAAATCATCCTCACCGAGTCCTTCGACCATCCGCCCCGTAAATGACCCGCGACGAACTGAAGACCTTCCTCCAATCGCGTTATGAGAGGGCACGCTGGCTCACCCTGCTCCACACCCTGCTTCCCACGACGCAGGTTTTCGGTGCGGCCAATGACCTCGCCTTCGACGACGCCACCATTGTCTCAGCGGCACAAATCGCACGTATCCCGCTCGCCGGAGATCGCACCGTTGCCGTGCTGGAGGTGCGCGTCACCGGACAGGTAGATTTGCAGCGTAACCGTGTGGGCCTACGTAACCTCGTCTCTCGCTTCATCGGGCAGGAAGGAGCCGATGCCGTGCTCGCCTTCTTCGTTGGAGACGCGCCCGACTATCGCTTCTCCTTTGCCGCCCGAACCAACACTTTCACCGCTGACGGTCAGTTGGAGCAAAACGAGACCGCGCCTCGCCGCTATACCTACCTCTTCGGTCCCGGTCTGCCCTGCCGGACTGCACTGGAGCGCCTTGAATTGCTCAGATCCCTGGGCAGTCGAGCACAGCTCTCCGACCTCATCGAAGCCTTCAAGGTCGAGCCGCTCTTTAAGGAGTTCTATCGGGACTACGGCCGAGTGTTCGATGCGGTCGAGAACCACGTCCGGCCGACCCTACCCGAGAAGGAGCCGCTCCGTCTATTCACCCAGCGTCTTTTCAACCGGCTCATGTTCCTCGCCTTTGTCGAGCGCAAGGGCTGGCTGCGCTTCGGGCAGCACAATGGCTACCTCGCTGCACTCTGGAATGACCACATCTCCAAGCGCCGCACCTCGTCAACCCCGGCAAATTTCTACGCCGATAGGCTCGTGCCACTCTTTTTTGAGGGCCTCAACCAGACCGACAGGCTCCCGGGGAGCAGCGACCCTCGGTTCGGCATAGTGCCCTACCTCAACGGCGGTCTTTTTGAATACGCCGACGACGGCACCGACCGCCTGCCTGCCCTCCGCGTGCCCGACGAGGCCATCGCCCTAATCCTCGATTCCGAGAGCGGTCTCTTCTCCCGCTATAACTTCACTGTGGCCGAGAGCACACCGCTTGAAATTCAAGTCGCAGTCGATCCCGAGATGCTCGGCAAAGTGTTCGAGGAGCTCGTTACCGGCCGCCATGAGCAGGGCAGTTACTACACCCCCAAGCCCATCGTCGCTTTCATGGGCCGAGCCGCCTTGGTCGAGCATCTCACCGACCGCTGCCGGTCCGAGTCACGCGCGGCCTTGGAGAAATTCGTTCATGAGGACGACGCCTCGGCCCTCCGGGACCCCGAGGCAGTTCATCGCGCACTCCTGACGGTGAAAATATGTGACCCCGCCTGCGGCTCTGGCGCCTACTTGCTCGGAATGCTCCACGAGCTGCTCGACCTTCGCACCCGCATCTTCGTCTCGCGACAGAAGACCGACCCCGAGACCGCCTACCAACGCCGCCTCCAGATCATCGAGCGCAATCTCTACGGCGTCGATAAGGACGCCTTCGCGGTCAACATCGCCCGCCTGCGCCTCTGGCTCGCCCTGGCGGTTGAATTCGAGGGCCCTGTCCCGCCGCCCTTGCCGAACCTCGATTTCAAGATCGAGGTCGGCGATGCGCTCGCCGCCCCGGCGCCGCAGGACATCTTCCAGCGACCGGCAGTGGAGGAATTTCGCGACAAGAAGGCAGCCTTTCTCCGCGCCCACGGCGAGGAGAAGGCCAAGCTAAAAGCCGAGCTGGAACGCATTCGGGCCGATCTTGCCCTTTGGCAGCAGGCGGACCTATCCGATCACGGCTTTAACTGGGCGGTCGAGTTCGCCGAGGTTTTTTTGCCCGATGCCGAGGAGCGGGCACTCCTCGGAGAATTGCTCGTGCAGGAGGATGCACCCCGGGCAATTCAGACCGGCGGCTTCGACATCATTGTCGCCAATCCTCCCTACGTTCGCATGGAGCTGATCAAGCCGCAGAAGCCGATCCTCCGGAAACGCTTTAGCCTCGTCCACGCTGAGCGCGCCGACCTCTACATCTATTTCTATGCCCGCGCCCAGGAGTTGCTCCGGCCGGGCGGCGTTGCGGCCTTCATCTCATCCAACAAGTGGCTACGAGCCGGATACGGTGAAGCTCTGCGCCAGCATTTGCTCGATGCCCAAGCCTTCAGGTTGGTGATGGATTTCGGCGAGCTAGGCGTGTTCGACACCGCTGCAACCGACGCCGCGATCTTCCTTTGGCAAAAGCAACCACGCGCCGCCACCCCGACTGCGTGGGCCATGGTAAAGGACCTCGCGCTTTGCTATCGTGAAGGTGTCCGCCCCCATTTCCAAAGGCTCCGGGTCGAGGTGCCCGCCGACCAATTTGGTGAAGGGAAACCGCGCCTAGTCACCAGCGCCGCCGCGAACCTGCGGCGAAGAATGGAGATGAGTGGTCCTAAGTTTTCTGAGGCGTATGCCGGACTCTTTTGCTACGGAATCAAAACCGGCCTCAATTCGGCGTTTCTCATCACGGAGGAGGAGCGAGAGAAGATCATCGCGGCCAACCCTGCTGCTTCGGACCTTTTAGTCCCTTGTTTGGCGGGTGATGATATACGCCGATATGAGTTACACTATCGGAGGCGCTACCTCGTTTACACGTATCACGGGATAGATATGCGGCCCTACGGCCACGTCTTGAGGCACCTTGAACGCTATCGCAGCTTTGTCGACGACAAGGGCAAGCGGGTCGGCTTGGATCATCGCGCCACGCAGCAAGAGTGGTATGAGTTGCAGCAACCTCAAAGATCCTGCGAAAGCGCCTATCGGAAGCCCAAAATAGTCCTGCCGGATATCGGCAAGGAACTACGCTTTTGTATGGATCTCGAGGGGCACTTCCCCGAGAACACGGCCTTCGCAATAGCCTGTGAAGACTACTATCTCCTAGGAGTCCTCAATGCTCGGGTCGTTTGGGAATTTCTCAAAGAAGCGTGTGCAGCTCTAGGAGACAAAGATGAAGGCGGGCGGCTACGCTTTCTGCGGCAGTATATCGAAATTTTGCCCATCCCGAATGCCTCAACTGCAGACCGTGCGCAGGTAGGCAAACTGGCGAAGCAGGTCCAGGCCTTACACGGCCAACGGCGTGCCCTCAGCGAGCATTTCATCCGGTCCCTAGGGCTCGATCCTGCCGACAGCACTTCGCGCAATCCTCTGGAGCAGCCCTGGACACTTGCGGCCGACGACTACGCCAAGCGGGCTCGTAAGCTGCACGGCCGGGCTCCGGATATGAAGCTCTACGAGGCCGCCCGCGACGAGACTGCCGCGCTTACCGAGCAAATCGCCAAGATTGAGGCTGAGATCGACACTCGGGTCGCCGCCCTCTACGGCCTCGACATCGAGGACCAACGCTGGGCCGCCCAGTCGGCCTCGACTGACGCCAAGCAGACCGTCTTCTTCGACTTGCTAGGTAAGCTCAAGGCACGCCGCGCCCACTTCTCGCTCACCGAGGTCCAAGCTGCCGTAAACGCAGCCGAGCTGTCCCTCGCGGACGACACCCTCAAGGTTTACCTCAGCGAAGCCACCCAACAGGGCCTCATCCACGACGCCGGACGCGGCTGGTATTCGCGCCTCTCCGAACCTCTCCAACTCGACCCACGACCGGTCCAGAAGCTCATCCGCGCCACCAAGAAGGCGCTGCCCCTGCTCGACTTCTGTGCCTGGAGCACGGTTCAGCTCAACCCGTGGATGCAGCACCTGCTGGCCCAACCCGTCGCATTCCTCTACGTGCCACGGGACACCCTCGAATCGGTCGGCGAGACTCTGCGCGCGCAAGGCTGGGAGGTCGCGGTCAACCCCGGCAAGCACGCCGTAGCCCGAGAGGTCGTGCCCGGCGAGAAAATGGTCGTGCTTCGCCCGGCTCATTCTAAACAGCCTACGCCCCAAGACCACCATGCCGCCCCCGAGCAAGTGCTGGTCGATCTGCTGGTTGAAACGGAGGCTTCAAGCCTCATGGATTTCAGCGAGGCCCGTGCCGCCATGCTCGCAGCGACGGATAGCGGCTTGGTGAAAATGTCTGATTTGAAGCGTTTTGCGGAAGCAAAATACCTCAAATGGTCGGAAATATGGCCAATTAACTAACGCCTCATTTTCAGAAAATATGGCATTGGTTAATCGCGACTAAGCCCATGTTTTCCCCGCAGATTTACAGTCAGGCGTGGGCCGACGAGGAGCGACGGAAACTGGGCAACTGTGACCCCGGTCTGCTCGAAAAATGCGCGCATGCGCTGACGTTGCTCGGGCACCTGGCGGAGAGCGGCTTGCCCTTCCTGTTCAAGGGAGGCACGAGCATCCTGCTCCACGTTCCCGCAATCCGCCGCCTGTCGATCGACATCGACATCGTTTGCCCCGCAACCAACGAGGAGCTGGACCGCGTGGTGGCCAGAATCGGTCAGACCGCGCCTTTCACCGGCTGGGCTGAGGATATTCGCGGCACGGCCACGGGACGCGAACCACTGCCGCACCGTCGACATTTCCAGTTCTTCTTCCCCAGCGAAAGGGGCCGAAATGGCCAAGCCTACATCCTCCTCGATGTGGTGCAGGAGGCGCACTGCCCGCACGACACGGTGCAACGCCCCATCCGCGCCGGATTCCTTGTCCCAGACAGGGAGATCATGGTCACGCTGCCCACTATCGAAAGCCTGCTCGGCGACAAACTCACCGCCTTCGCCCCGACCACAACCGGAGTAAGATTGCGCAAGCAGGGCGGCGAGGTCGGTGAAGTAATGCAGGTGGCCAAACAGCTGTTTGATGTCAGCGTGCTGTTCGAGCAGGCCGCAGACTTTGCAGCTATCGCCCGCACCTATGATGGCGTGCAGGCACAGGAATCAGGCTACCGGGAAAACCTTCATACCCGCGACGCATCGCTGGCCGACACAATCAACGCCTGTCTCGGGATCACCGGCGCACGCACGCGGCGCGCTCCGGAAACCCTCTTTTCCGACACCGCCCTGCTGCTAAATGGATTTCAACGCCTGGAGGGCCATCTCACTCAGCGCCGTCCTGACGACAACGAACGTCGCGTGATGGCCGCCCGCGCCGCCGTGCTCGCGACGCACCTACGCGCTGGGCGGGCTCTCGATTTCGCCACCGCTCGATATACTGGCAGTGCTGCTCAACTTGAAGCGCTGAAGGCAGCCAGTCTCAACGATCACACGCACTCGTGGCTCGATGGCCTGAAGACCATTAACGCCGAGGCATACCACTACTGGCACCTCGGTCTAAAGCTTTGATCGCGCTCATGGACACCCGCGCTTCGATATTCGCGCAGCCGAGGTGAGGCACTGCGCCGTGCCCAGCGCGACTGAGGACAACATTTTCCTGACATCTTAAAATACTTGCTGAAAGCCACTAACGCTGCTTTCACATTCTATTCCGATCCCATTCGAGACGGGCTCCGAGATCCAGTCTTAGCCAGGCGTCCAGACGAAAGTGGCGGCTTTGATGTGGATTTTCTGTGTTTATCAACACGCAAATGCCGCCCGGTTCTCGGTCTCGGGCGACTTGGGCGCGCTGCCTTTTGAGGCGCTCTGATGTTTCGTCGAGAAAAGCGCTGTCGAGACTCATGCCAAGCGGTGGCAAACCGGACCAACTCGGTGGCTAGGATAATCAGTGGGGTAATATACAACTCCGTCATTGCCTCAGAGTTTACCACGACCCGAACCATCAGATTCCATCCGCCGAAACTCCGCAGGTAGGCGCAAAAGACGACTTGGTAGCTCCGGCCGCTAAGCGCTTTGATCATCCCAACACGCTCATCAAATCGAAAAGGCCGATTCTTTCGCCTTAAGGTGCAGTAGGCGCCGGTGAGGGCTGGGATACCCCCTCCACGTGTAAGCGCAAAAGAATCGATTTATTAAGATACTAAGTCGGATTTTTAGGAACTTAACACCGACCTTAGGAACTTTCGGCGCACTTTAGGAACTTTGTTCCCAAAAACCAGCCGGTTTCCGGGCTGAATCGGCTGGTCGGGGCGATAGGATTCGAACCTACGACCTCCTGGTCCCAAACCAGGCGCTCTACCAGGCTAAGCTACACCCCGCAACCGGGCCCGAATCTTGTCGGACCGC
>JACCDP010776923.1_pt1 | contig 11666 bp, 5 predicted proteins | sample 7445841 | NCBI WGS metagenome assembly JACCDP01 (sample SAMN15323441, study PRJNA562643) | freshwater metagenome | isolation source: river surface water | place: USA:Blue River Watershed | collected 2017-08-17
GGTGTATTTTCAGGCCAGGTTCAATCAACCCATCATCGACCATGTTTTCACCAAAGACAGTCTAAAAGCAAACCAGGACAATACTCATGAAAAATCGATAGAAGGAAAGAATGTAAAACTGATGCTTGCATTTGAAACAAAGGAGCCGCTTGAAGTTCGGGTGGGCATCAGCAATGTTTCCTATGAATCTGCCGCATGGGCAAATGAAGAAAATGTTGGGAAACCATTTGAAGCGGTAAAAACAAACGCTGAAGCACTGTGGGAACAAGAGTTGACTGCCATACAGGTGAAAACAAATGATTCGCTGGCAGCCAAAAGATTTTATACGGCCCTTTACAGGACCTGCATGGCGCCCTGCCTGTACTCCGACAACAAGGGATTTTACAAAAATGCCGATGGGAAAATTGTTCAAATGCCAAAGGGCAGATCCAAGTATACCATATTTTCAACTTGGGACACATTCAGAGCACTTCATCCCCTTTTTACCTTGACACAAGATAAAAAAGTGGATGAGTGGATGAACAGCCTGCTCGCTTTTTATCAAGACAATGGATTGTTGCCTGTCTGGGACATCAGCAGCTGGGATGCCAACACGATGACTGGCTTCCATGCTGTTCCCATCCTTGCAGATGCGATTCTCAAAGGCTTTGACGGATTTGATCATGAGCTGGCATATGAAGCCATGAAAAAATCATCGGAACAGTCCATTCGCGGCACGCCCTACTTTAACGAGTTTGGATTTGTTCCACATGACCTGCACGGATGGAGCGTTACCTATACGTTGGAATATGCATTTGACAACTGGTGCATCGCGCAGGTAGCAAAAAAACTGGGACATCCTGAAGAGGCAGCCAGGTATGAACAAAGGGCAATGGGCTATAAAAAGCTCTTTGATGCCAAAACCGGATTCATGAGGGGAAGACTCAGCAATGGCAAATGGGTTGAGCCTTTCGATCCCTATGTTTCGGAACATGGTTTTGAAGGACAGTACATAGAAGGAACGGCATGGCAACATAGTTTTTTTGTTCCCCATGACATCAAAGGACTCGCTTCCCTGTATGGAGGAAGTGATAACCTTGTTGCAAAACTGGATACGCTCTTCTCTACCCAATCCGAATTGAGGGGCGATAATATCTCCATCGATGTGTCTGGTCTGATCGGACAATATGCACATGGCAATGAACCGTCTCATCATATTGCATATATGTATACCGCTTTGGGGCGGCCCGACAAAGCAGCAGAAAGAATAAGGCTGATTGCAGACAGCCTGTACAAGAATGGTCCAGAAGGACTTTCCGGCAATGACGATTGCGGACAAATGAGTGCCTGGTATATTTTCAGTGCCATGGGCTTCTATCCCATGAATCCTGTATCAGGAGAATACACAATAGGCTATCCGTTGTTCGATCAAATTGAATTGAAAACGAAGAACGGAAAAACCATTATCAAGAAAACCGGTAATGGGAAAACGGTCAATTCAGTTTTTGTCAACGGAAAGAAACAGACCAAACTGATGGTGACACATGAACAGCTGATGCAGGGAGGCGAAATCGAGTTGCGGACCAGTTAAAGGGAGATAAGATCAAACTGCGAAACAGCTAAAGTGAGATGAGTTCAATTTGCTTAGCAGCTAAAATCATACCAAAATATTAAGATAAAAAAACGGGGGCATCCATGGATGCCCCCGTGCAATTTGATCCGCTGGATTTACCAGCCTGGATTCTGTGTAATGTTTTTGTTTGCGTCGATTTCAAATTGTGGAATGGGCCACAGTTTGTATTTGGTATTGGCATTGCTCCTGACCTGGTTCCTGAACCGGATCCTTTGATTGATACTGGTTGTATAATCAGGGACTTCATTGGCTCCGAATACCGGATTAGCAGGTGCTACAGCCGGGTCCAAAGCATAACCCACAACAGGCCCGCTGTTGGCTGCCCCATAAATATCCCACCTGCGAAGATCAAACAAACGGTGTCCCTCACCGGCAAACTCTACAACGCGTTCGCGACGGATGATCTGACGCAATTCAGCCTGGTTGGTGGTGGAGATGGCCGGTTGGCCTGCTCTTGTGCGAACCTGGTTGATGGCAGCAAGAACAGAAGCGTCGATTTCGTTGAGCTCAGTCTTTGCTTCAGCATACATGAGCAATACATCGGCATAGCGCATCAAAATATAGCCTGTTTTGATCTCCCAGATATATTGGGTAGAATCAATATACTTTCTCCAGACATATCCTACACCACCGATATTTCCTGTAGCACTAACCTGCCATTGAATACCCGCTGCCTGTGCGCCGATCCAGTCGTTGTTGCCGGTTACATTGTCGTAGGCATTGGTGTTCCAGTTAAACCTTCTTCTGGTATTGCTGTGAATATTGAAAATGGTTTTTTCTTTTGGTTGCACATAAGGCAAGGAGGGAGTTTTGAGGGTATTGTACACCATGGTATCTCCAGGCATGTAGATGGTCCATCTCAAACGATTATCACGGTTCACTCTCGGATTCAATCGATTGTAAACAGTTGACTGGTCGATTCGCTTACCATCTTTTGCTTCATAACGATCAACAAGTACTTGTGAAGGGAAGTGGCTGCTCTGCGAATTGGTTACCTGACGAGGCACACTGATCACAGGTGCCCAGTTTTGAGGATCAAGAAGGTCAGTGGGATATGCCTGGTTGAACATGATCTCTCTATTAACATTAGCAGTTTGGCCAGCGAGGAGGAAGAGGTTGGGATAACTGGGATTCAATCCGTATTGGCCGAGGTCCATCACCGCTTTCGTGGCAGCAGCAGCTGTTTTATAGTCTTTGATCAACAAGGCCAGCTTTGCTTTCAAACCCAATGCTACACCCCTGTTCACCCTTCCCTGGGCAATAACAGGCTGGGAATTCGAAGATGCAAAAGCGGCAGATGCTTCATCCAAGTCTTTGTAAAGTTCTGCAACAATGGTGGCTACGGGAGTTCTGCTTGCCCCCAACACCTCATTAACTGCAGGAGTTTTGTTGTACCAAGGCACATCTCCAAACATGTACATCAGGTGAAAATAGGCCCATGAACGCAGCACCAAAGCTTCGGCCCTGATCCTTCCATAGGTAGACGCCGGAACATTGTTTTTACCATTGGCCATCCCGTCAAGATGCTGATTGGCTCTTTGAATAAGCCTGAAACCCTGGCTCCAGCAAGTATTGACAAGTGCATTGTTGACCAAAAACGGACCACCATCTCCCATGGCCACAGCATCCTCTGCATTACCACCTCTTTTGATGGCCAGGTCTGTTGATGCTTCTACAGCAAATAAAAGGGGTGTATTGTTGGGAAAGGCCCAAAAGGCTGCACCGTAAACACCATTCAGGCTCAGCTCCATTTCCTCCTGATTGGCAAGGAAATTGGTAGAGGAAGAAGCATCCAGCGGCTTCCTGTCCAGGAATTTGCTGCAACCAGCGATTCCCAGCAGGGATACAAGCAGGAAGGAGTATATTATTTTTTTCATAACGCTAATTTTTCTTGTTTTAGAAGTTCACATTAAGACCTGCAGTGTATGTTCTCATTACCGGATAAAACTCTGCATTTGCATTGTTGATCTCCGGATCGAATCCGTTCCATGCCTTGGTGATGGTAAACAGATTTTGTCCGCTTACGAACACCCTGACTGAACTGATCTTGGCCTTCTTCAATACGGAAGTGGGCAAGGTATATCCGAGATTAACATTCTTCAGGCGGAAGTATGATGCACTTCTGATCCACCAAGAGGAAGCAAGGAAATTGTTGCCGCCAAAACCTGAGGGAAGCAAACGAGGGAACAATGCATCTGTATTATTGGCCCTCCAGGAGTCTTTTTGGATTTCAAGCAAGGAAGCGATGAAATCACTGCTGGCAAAGGGCACAGCGCCTGTTCCACTCAGGTAGTTGCTTCTTCTTCCCACACCTTGACCAAAAAGATTCAGGTCAAAATTGCCATAGGAGAGGTTCAGGTTGATGCTATACTCATACCGGGGGAAGGCATTGCCCAAGAAGGTTCTGTCATTGGCATCCACTTTGCCGTCTGGTTTTCCATCAGGACCGCTGATGTCGGCATACTTCATGTCACCTGGTTTAGGGCCGGTGGTAGCAACGGGACTCCAGGGAATACCAAACTGCACCGGAGAGCTCTTCACATCATTGCTGTCAGCAAAGAATCCCAGAGCCTGGTAACCATAATAGGAGCCCAACGCATAGCCGGGAGCGGTTCTGGTATTTCCACCATCGATGAAAGGAAGACCTTCGATAAGTCCGGTCACATTGTTGCGAACATCCGAAAGCATGGCTGTAACATCCAGGTTGAGTTTTTTGAATGACTTCTTGTAGTTAGCTGAAACCTCCCATCCTTTGTTCTCCATGTTTCCGGCATTGACAAAAGGATTGGAGAGTCCTCCAGCTGATGCAGGTAGAACGCGTGGGAGGATCATATCCTTCAGCGTCTTGACATAATAGTCAGCGGTCAAGGTAAGTCCGTTTTTGAATGTCAGATCCAAGCCTACATTCCACTGCTTCGATGTTTCCCAACCGATGACAGGATTGGGGAACTGCAGAATGGCCACACCCAATGTGGTGAGGTTGTTGAAATAGGCATTGGTACCGTTGGTAGGATTGTTATAGTTCGACTGACCATAGAAAGCATCAAATGCATAAAAAGAACCGAAGTTCTGGTTGCCATTGCCCCCGATTGAACCCCTCAGTTTACCAAAAGAAAGTACATCAGAGAGACTGCTCAGGAATTCCTCCTTGGTAAAGATCCAACCGGCTGATGCAGATCCGAAATTTCCCCACTGCTTGTCATTGGCTTGTGAGAAACGGGAAGAACCATCTCTCCTGCCGTTGAGTTCCAACAGGTACTTGTCTTTGTATGCATAATTCAACCTGCCAAAAAATCCAGCAAGAGCAAGCTCTGAAACGCCGGCGTTGTTGTCTCTTGCACCAGTACCAAGATTCAGGTATGGTTGATCAGGATTGATGAAACCCTGCCTGCTGGCACCAAAGAAATAGTTGCTGTACAATTCACTTTGTCCACCGGCCATCACTCTCAGAGAATGATCTTCTCCAAACTTGGTGTTGTAAGTAGCCTGTGCAGTATAGTTTTGGTAAACATCATTTCTCCAGGCCTCTGAAAGAGAGGTGTTACCGGGCCAAATAGCGATACGATCGTATTGCTGTGTTGTTAGGTTGGGCTGGAATATACCCGCATTCTTCACAAAAGTTTTGGTATAGGGATTGCGTTTTTCACGTCCCCAGTATGCCTCAACATCCAATCCTTGCACGGGACGTAGGTTGAAACCAAATCTGGTGAGCAAGGTATTGCCTTGCACAACAGAATTACCTGTGGCTTCAGCCATCGCAATAGGGTTTCTGTTGTTGGTCTGCGCAGCAGTGCCATAAAGTCCTTCACCATATTTACCACCACCCAATGCAGGGAGGCCAATGGCCTGGCGAATGATGAACTCTGGGCTGCCAGTAGATGGATTGATTGTTTTATTGGAGTTGTAGGCCAATACGCTGTTGAATGTAAGCCATTTGTTGAGCTTGAACTCCGGATTGAAACGGAGATCAAATTTCTCAAAGCTGTTATTGGGTATCAGGCCCTGTTGATTCATGTACGTGAAAGAGGTAAATACATTGACCTTTTCACCACCGGAAGCCAGCTGAACGTTGTGGTTTTGGAGTAAACCAGTGTTGGTAAGAACTTCTTTCAGCCAGTCTGTATTGATAACATCCAAGTTGTTCCCTGCGGGATTGGCAATATATTTATCGATCAATGTCTGAGGATAAACCACTGCAGCTGCATTACCGGTTCTATTGGCTTCTGCTTGATTGCTGTATACCATGTGATCTACAGCACTTACCCGTTGGGGCAGCGAGGTGAAAGACTGTTGCGTATAAAAATTGTTGTAACTGACTTTCATTCCCTTTTGGGAAGCACGCTTTGTTTTCACTACAATGACACCACCGGAAGCCCTGTTACCATAAATGGCTGTTGAAGCGGCATCTTTCAGGATGGTCACATTTTCAATGGCGTTGGGATCGATCTGGTTCAAGGCATCCAATCCTGTTCCGGTTGGCATCAGCAATCCGTCTATCACCACCAATGGTGAGCTATTACCCTGGATAGAACTCTCACCCCTGATCCTGATAAAAGCACCATCAGCACCTGGTCTTCCTGATTGCTGCTGTACGGTAACGCCAGGGGCAAGTCCTTGCAAAACCTGACTGGCACTGCTTACCTGCCTCTTGGTGATCGTGGAATTGTTCAAGGATACAACAGATCCGGTAAGGTTTGTCCTTCTCTGTGTTCCATATCCCACCACGACCACTTCACCTAGGTTGGAAGCCGTTGGCTGAAGCGAAACCTCCATGAGAGAACCGCTGACCTGGGACTCTTTTGTTGCAAATCCGATTGCACTGAACACGAGTGTTTGCCCCGTTGAAACCGTGATGCTGAAATTGCCATCAGCATTGGTCCTGCTGGCTTTTGCTGTTCCCTTGATCTGAACAGTCACACCTTCAACAGGTGCAGCGTTTTCAGCATTGATGACCCGACCCGTTACCCGGGACTGGGCAAGGGCCATGGTCCAGCATGCGGACAGTAGAATCAACAGAAATGTTAGTTTTTTCATTTGATTGTGTTTGATGATGAAATCTATAATGGTTGCATTTGTCCTAAGTAATCAATGGAGATTTTGGAAAAAGGATCCAGTACGGTATCGATCAGCATTGCCAACTGTCCTCGGGTAATCAACTGCTTATCATTCGAAGCACTAATTCCAGCTGATTTGCAGGAAGCACTGATCACCGTATCCGCAATATCCAATTTGTACAATGCGCTTGCCGATGCTTGTATGATGCGTTTGGCCTCAGCGATTGTCAAATACGGACCAAAATCTCCCTTTATCAAGAGCCAGTTTTCTGCGTTGTTTTTGAGCGTGTCCACGGAAACAGGCTGATCAGGATAGAACCAGGTCTGGTTGGCCCATTTGTAGGGTACACCCTTCCCTCTTAAAATACCGGTAGCCCCGATTTTTTGAATACTCTTAAAATACGGGTGATGAATGGCAGCATCCATATAGGGCATCAATACCGCATTTTTCTCCAGCAGCGCAGATTGTACTGCTCTTACCGGAACCTCGCTTGGTCTGCTATTGTTCTTTACGGCCAATGCTGCCAGGGTGCCTGCAGCCTGTCCTATTAGCATCACGCAGGGCTGAAGGCGAGTGGCTCCATTGATAATGTTGCTTACGCTGATGCTTTTTTCAGCCGCGATGATGTTATCGTCTTCCTTTGGCAGCAAAGCACCGAGTGGTATGGAAAAAGAAGGAACAGGATAAAATTCGAGCTGCTGGGGTGCTTGGGGATTTTTTTTGTGGTGATGATCAATGGGATAATCTCCAACTGCGATGCCGGTTCGATAAAGGGTATTCCCATTTTGGAAGGGGTTGGCCAGTGTTGCCATATCGAACCTGACCCGCCCCTGGATCCTTCTTGATTCCCTGTGATAGGGAATCAAGGCAAGTCTGTCAGGTGTTGGGAACTCATCATCCGCCAGACCCAGGTTTTTAAACCCAAGTTGGTGTTGGATAAAATACACAAAACGCAATGTTTGTTCTTTTGCGGCATTGTATCCACTGTCCCGCTGTTTCAGGGACAATTGAATGGGATTGAAATAGAAGTCATTCCCGTAATTGGGCCAATTGATCATGTACTTGCCATTGGGAAGCTTGCCATAATCAAGCATGGTCTGGGCATTGATCGAAGGTCTCTTGCGGGTTGTGTCTTGCACAAAATCTGTACAGGCACCATCAAACTCACGGGGATCATACCCGCTTGGTTTTGCTATTGTGCAATCTGCGTCATTGCCAAAATCCTTTAGGACTGCTACATAGGTAAGATCCTGGATGATGCCTCTGGCAGCAGGATCAACAGCGATATTATCGCTTTGGGCAGCCTCTGGTTCAAGTCCTATATCGGAAGGTATACCAGCATCAGCGAGTCCATCACCCAACTCAGTTGCATCGATGACAATTGTAGCGTTGACAATAAGCGATTCACCCGTTTGCTGATGGGTGAAACTTGCCCCTGAAACCTTGCCTTCTTTTTTGGTAACATGGTTGAACTGCCACCCGTGCATGACAGTCAATTTGTTTTCCCTTTTTGTCATGGATTGCAAAATCCTGTTTGCCAAATGTGGCTCAAACAAAGTGTTGCTTACCCAACCCGTGGCAACTTTATCCGGACCTCCATAATACTGGTAAATGCTATCCCGGAATTCGTTCCAAAGACCGGAAGGAATTTGGTGATTGCCATCAAAGGCAGATACGCCTGCAGCGCTGATCATACCCCCCAACCATGGTGTTTCTTCCACCAAAAGGGTGCTGACGCCCAACCTGGCGGCTTGAATGGCAGCGGTTGTGCCGGATGCGCTTCCTCCAATGACCAGAACATCAGTAGAAACTTGTTGGCTGCCCTTGCATGAAACAAAAGCAATCAAAAATAAAAGGATGATATATCGTAACGAATGATTCAATAGCATTCATTTAGTCATCGCCAAGATTGGTCTCAAATGCTTTGGCTACCATGAGCAAACCCCTGGGAATGTGAAAACAGCCTTTCCATTTTCCACCTTTTGCCGTATTCAAGGGTTTTCCATCACGGTGCAAATAACCAAACCATTCTCCATGATGGGGATCCCTGAACTTTTCCCAGGTATAGGCATGCACTCTTTCAAACCATTTCAGACACGCTCTGTCGCCGGTCATGACAAAACCCTTTGCCAGGCCAACCAAAGTCTCTACATGGACCCACCAAAGCTTTTGATCCCACTCCAATTGCTGCATGGGTTTTTGATAGAGATCCATGAAATAAAAAAGACCGCCATGTTCATGATCCCATGCGTACTCAATGGTATTTAGCATGATGTTTTTGGCAGCATTGATGAGGGCAGCATTGCCGGTTCTTTTGCCAATATCCATGATAAACCACATGGCCTCAATGGCATGACCGGGATTCAGGATGCGCCCTTCGAAGGAATCCACCAGTGTATTGTCGGCTGCAACATTTTCAACAATCAATCCATGATCGGGACGATAAAACACACTCATCACCTGGTCAACCACTTCAGGAATAAGGATATCTACTTTTTCCTTGCCCAGTATATGTTCCATTTCCAATGCCAGGTTGCACAGAATCATGGGCAGGGTAAAGTTTTTCATGGGACGAGTTCCAGGATAACTCTTGTTATACTGTCCTTTCCAATTGTGCTGCCTGCTGAGTATGTTGTCAAATGTATCTGAAGCAATCTTTTGATGCACCGAAGAAGGTGAAATGGCATGAAGAGCAGAGAAACCCATTGCAGCAAAGCAATCACTAAAGATATTGTGGGCCTGGGTCAGCGGTTTGCCATCTCGTTGCAAAGAGAAAAACCAGTTTCCCTTTGCATCACGGCCGTTTTTTTCCAAAAACCTGGCACCTAGCTGCGCAAACTCTTTCCATTCTTCTTTTTGCTCCAAGACCCTGTATAGGGTAGAAAAGGTCCATACCTGACGACCCTGCAACCAAATGAACTTGTCAGTATCATAAACTTTGCCTTCCCTTGTCAAACAAGTAAAGTAACCGCCATGCTCTCGATCCCCGCTATGGTTGAACCAGAAAGGGAGGATGCTGTTTTTCAATTCACGGTAATAGATTTCCGAGTGATCCCGGGTGAATTTCAGATCAGACGCAGGTATTTCGAAGGAGACATTACCCATTCATCAATTTGATTTAATAGCTGACAATTTATAATATTTTTAATTACTGGAGATACTTTGTTAATTTTTTTAATTTTTAGCCTGGTATGGCCTTCACAAAAGTTTTGATTCAACAAAAAGGGAATAATTTAGTCGCATGGGTAACAAAAGGGAGAAATTGAGCTTCGAATTGTTCAGCACGGGACTGTCAACGGGTGTTGCGTACAAGAACCGATCACTGAAACGACAAATCATTCTAGCCGTCGACACCAAGAACAGTGGTTCCATCAATGAATTGAGCAAGGAAATCAACACCAGTGTTCCCAAAACAACCTCCCTGGTCAATGAACTGATCTTGGAAGGATTGCTGCAGGACGAAGGAAAGATCGATTCAACGGGAGGAAGGAGAGCCAGTGTATATGGGTTGATACCGGATGCCTGTTTTTTCCTGGGAGTGGATGTGAAAAAATACCATATCAACATCGGGTTGATGAATTTTCGCAAGAGAATCATTTACCTCAAAGAAAGACTTCCGTTCAAACTGGAAAACTCACCGGAATCGCTAAAAAATCTCCTTCACCAGATCAAGGATTTCCTTTCCCATATTCAAGTTGACAAAAAACGAATCCTGGGCTGCGGCATCAATTTGTCAGGTAGGATCAACCATCGAACAGGGCACAGTTTCAGTTTCTATCATTTTCGGGAAGAACCATTGGCTGAAATCATTCAACAAGAAATCTCCATTCCTACTTTCCTGGAAAACGATTCAAGGGCCATGGCATTTGGCGAATTGTATTCTGGGGAGATATTAAGTGAAAAGAATGTATTGTTCGTCAACATGGACTATGGCACAGGATTGGGAATCGTTTTGGACGGGAAAGTGTATTATGGAAAATCTGGTTTTAGCGGTGAGTTTGGCCATACCCCCATCTTTAACAATGAAATCATTTGTCAGTGCGGGAAAAAGGGATGCCTGGAAACAGAAGCTTCCGGTAATGCCCTGATCAGAAAATTCAAGGAAAGAATTGAAAAGGGATCCAGCTCCTCGATCTTAAAGAACAACAAAGCTGCAGACAAAATAGGCATCGAAGACATCATCAATGGTGCGAAAAATGAAGACACCCTTTGCATTGAGCTGTTGAGTGAAATTGGAGAGAAACTCGGAAAAGGCCTTGCCATCCTCATCAATATTTTCAACCCGGAACTCATCATCCTCGGGGGAACTTTGTCGGATACCGGTGATTATATTCGGCTTCCTGCGCAGAGCGCACTGAACAAACTATCGCTGAGTTTGGTCAACAACGATACCTCCCTGAAAATATCAAAACTGGGTGAAAAGGCTGGAGTCATTGGCGCCTGCCTCATTGCAAGATCAAAAGTGATGTACAGCTGATCAAGGTCCGTGATCAATAGGCCAAGGCAAACAAGACCCTTTGTTTGCTGGGCTTTCCGGAATAGACGCAAACGCCTTCTTCCGCTGTATTGTTCAATGGAATACAACGAATGGTTGCCTTGGTTTCTTCCTTGATCTTCTCTTCCGTTTCAGGAGTTCCATCCCAATGGGCAGATAGGAATCCGCCTTTTTCGTGGAGGACAGACTTGAAGGCATCCCAGCTGTCGACTGTCGTGATGCTGGCATCCCGGAAGGCCCTTGCCTTGCTGTAGAGATTCTGCTGAATTTCCTCCAGCAGGTTTTTGACATGTTCAGACAAACCTTCTGCAGGAACGGAAGACTTTGTTTTCTCATCCCTCCTGGCCACTTCCACTACACCATTTTCAATGTCTTTGGGACCGATGGCAATCCTTACAGGAACTCCTTTCATTTCATATTCCGCAAACTTCCATCCCGGACGGGTATTGTCGGAGTCGTCATATTTTACTGAGATACCCGCAGCCTTCAGGTCCGCCATGATAC
>JACCDP010065275.1_pt1 | contig 11664 bp, 8 predicted proteins | sample 7445841 | NCBI WGS metagenome assembly JACCDP01 (sample SAMN15323441, study PRJNA562643) | freshwater metagenome | isolation source: river surface water | place: USA:Blue River Watershed | collected 2017-08-17
CCTTTGCACTTCATAAATAATCTAAATAAGTAATTATGTCATCACTTTCTTCTATCGACTTTAGTTTAAAACACAAAGTAGCGGATATCAGTCTTGCAGATTGGGGCCGTAAAGAAATCAGATTAGCCGAGGCTGAAATGCCAGGTTTAATGAGTATCCGTGAAGAGTACGGACCAAGTCAACCATTAAAAGGAGCACGTATTGCTGGTTGTTTACACATGACCATCCAAACCGCTGTGTTAATTGAAACTTTAACTGCCTTAGGTGCCGAAGTTAAGTGGAGCTCTTGTAATATCTTTTCTACACAAGATCAGGCTGCTGCTGCAATCGCTGCAACAGGTGTTGGTGTTTTTGCTTGGAAAGGTCAAACCGTTGAAGAAGGTGACTGGTGTATCGAGCAAACATTATTTTTTGGTTCTGAAGACCGTCCTTTAAACATGATCCTCGATGATGGTGGTGATTTAACCAATATGGTTCTAGATAAATATCCTCAATTCGTTGCTGGTATTAAAGGTTTATCTGAAGAAACAACTACCGGTGTTCACCGTTTATATGAGCGTATGGCGAAGGGTACTTTACCAATGCCTGCTATCAACGTTAACGATTCTGTTACAAAATCTAAATTTGATAACAAATATGGTTGTCAAGAATCATTAGTAGATGCTATAAGAAGAGCAACTGATGTTATGATGGCTGGAAAGGTTGCTGTTGTTGGTTCTTATGGTGACGTAGGTAAAGGTTCAGCTGCTTCTTTACGTGGCGCTGGTTGCCGAGTAATTGTTACTGAAATTGATCCTATTTGTGCTTTACAAGCTGCGATGGATGGTTATGAAGTGAAGCGTATGATTGATGCAGTAAAAGAAGCTGATATTATTGTAACAGCATCAGGTTGTCGTGACCTCATTAATGAAAAACATTTTAGAGTGATGAAAGACAAGGCTATTGTTTGTAACATTGGTCACTTTGATATTGAAATTGATATGGCTTGGTTGAATACTAACTATGGTCATACAAAAGATACCATCAAGCCTCAAGTAGATCTTTACAATATCGATGGCAAAGACGTAATTGTTTTAGCAGAAGGTAGACTTGTAAATTTAGGTTGTGCAACTGGTCACCCATCATTTGTAATGAGTAACTCTTTTTCTAACCAAACACTTGCTCAAATAGAATTATGGACAAACCATAAGAATTATGAAAACAAGGTTTACGTTTTACCTAAACATTTAGATGAGAAGGTTGCACGTTTACACCTTGCGAAAGTGGGTGCTCAATTAGACGAATTAACTGCTGAACAAGCTGCTTACTTAGGTATACCACAATATGGTCCATTTAAGTCTGATTCTTACAGATATTAATAGTTCCCCCGGATTTAAAAAATGCCCGACCTTTATGGTTGGGCATTTGTTTTTACACCCTCTTATTCATGATTCGTAGCTGTTGTCACATACTACTATTTCTGATGTCACTTATTTTGATAAGTGAACAAGTTAATGCACAAGAAAATTCATTCAATCAAGGTTTAAGAGACTCCACATTTTTATTGAAAAGTAAAAAAGGGATATTGAAAAAACTGGGTGATGCTATTTGGATTGATGCACCTCAGTTTGACATGCAAAATAATTCGAGTATCATTAAAAACGAATTGCCCTTTATTAAGTTTAAAGGAAAAGTTATCCATCAAATACAGGTAAATAGTGTTTCCTATGAAATACCTTTTAATGACACTATGCCATCTGGTAAAAAAATTAAACGAGCAGTTGAAGAAGCCTTATATAATAGTACGACCAATAAAACAATGCTTAAAAACTTATTTTTTACTGCTGGGGATACATTGTATCCATACCTTATTGCTGATAATGAAAAGTTTTTAAGAGAACTACCTTTTATTCAAGATGCCAGAATCATTACATCCATTGACCCCACAGACACAACTGGCGTTATTATGCAAATTCAGTGGAAAGATATTTTTCCAATTGGCGGAAGTGCAAACATTGGAAGTTTGCAATCATTTAATGCAGAAATGAGCCATAACAATTTGCTTGGTTTAGGGGATAAAATTCAGGTTAATGCACTTTACGATTTGGACAGAAGGCCATTAGCTGCGACAGGATTTGAATACATTAAAAGAAATGCATTTGGTACCTTTTTAAATGTTACAATTGGTGTCGATAAAATTAAACCCGCATTTAATAGTGGGCGTAGAGAAGAATATGCACGTTATATAAAGGGAGACTTACCACTTGTTAGCCCCTATCATAGTTTTACGGGTGGGTTTGAATTTGGAAAATACGAGTCTAGTAATACGTATAACACTAGGTTCCCCTACCAACATATGTATAAGTATGCATACGGTATGATGGACGGGTGGATGGGTATTAATATTGGCGCAGGCCCTAGGGTAAAAGACAACTTACAAACTAGGCTTCGAAAGTTTATAAGTTTTAGAGCAGTTACAAAAAGATTTAGCGAGATACCAGATACAGCAAACATCAAATACGATATTCATTATAGCAATATTGATGCAGGGCTTATTGCCTTTAATATATTTAAACAAGAATACTACCATACAAATTTCATTTATGGGTTTGGACGAAATGAAGACGTACCAGAAGGATATAGTTTTTCGGTGGTAAGTGGTTTAACCCAAAGAAACACGCGCACTAGACCTTATATAGGTATCGATTATGAAAGAGACTATTTTTCTGATCAAAAAAACTACACCAATTTTATATTAAAATTGGGTGGGTATGTACACAAGGGTTCAATAGAAGATATTAGCTTTTTAAGTGCCGTCAATTATTTTACAGTGCTCAAAAAGTTATCTAATCCAAAATGGTCTAAAAGAAGTTTTGTGCAAATCAGTGCTACGCAACAATTAAATACCATATTAAATGAACCGCTTTATTTGCGCAGCGAGTTTGGTATCCCAACCTTTAAAAACGAGAATATACAAGCAGCTACAAGGGTTTCATGTAATATAGAATCAGTGTTTTATAACAAAGTAAAATACTACGGTTTTAGCTTTGCCCCTTTTATGTTTGTAAATAGTAGCTATATAAAATTAATTGGAGAGGCGCTACAAAATGGAAGCATTTACACGGCGCTTGGTCTAGGATGTAGAACTCGAAATGAGAACCTGGTTTTTGGAACCATTGAGCTAAAAGCTTATTATTATCCGCGTACTATTTCCAATATGACCCCTTTAAATGTGAGCCTCACAACAGGGTTACGATTTAGGTATAATAGCCAACTTATTCGAAAGCCTGATTTTATTCAATTGAACTAAATAATGGCTAAATTCTACAACCTTTATACAGGAGATTTGTTATAAAAATATCAATACAAATACTATGGTTCAAGCCTATAATTTTTTAGCTAGTTGGCAACTTTTTCCTGAAAAATGTTCCTTTGAACATGGACTTGCTCCAAAAAGTGGAAATTATAAAATTGAAAGCATCAATAATGGACATGCATTGCTCATAAGCAGCAATTGGGTAAGTATCGAAAATGAAGCTTTTTATACCCAGCACGAAGTGGTACCCGATGCTTCATTAAGAGCTTTTGATAACCAAACTTTTGCCGATAGCATATTTTCTGAAATTCCCAATGCTTCTACCCTAGTTACACGCTTCATCAAAGATGAACAAACGACACTAGATGTAACACATGAAATACTAGCTAATGGTTATTTAAAAATCACTCAAAAAGGTATCAAACCTGATGGAGATACTTTTACCAACACAGAAATTTACCACAAGCAATTAAGTGTAATGCCTTATGCGGCATCTGCTGCTGGCGTTGCCATTAGACCCACCAAAGAAGGTGTTATCAAACACAAGGCTTTATGGGCAATGGAAGAGCAAACAAATATGCAACTTGATCAAATTAAGCAACAAATTGAGTTACTGGCAAAGCAAGCACAAGAAATCAGGAAGCGTAAAGAATTAAGTTTAATGATTTATGAGGCGAAGCTTGGATTTAAACCTCAAATTGGACATACTTATCATTTGTATGAGAAAAATGATGGCAACCACATGCTCTCTTTGGTATCACCTCAGGAATGGGGCGGACATGGGCCATTCAAACAATTTATTTCAAGTGTTCGACTACTCGCAGATCATACTTGGGTAGAACTAAGCGAATAAAGGCTTCCACCTTTTTCAAATAATTGATCTACACGTTTTTCTACGGCTGCATCTTTTTCTAGCACAGGTGCATGATGAGGTTTAATTCTTGCATCAATGACAAGTGGTCCTGTACATCCCCAATGTTTATTTTGAGTGAAAGAACCGATACCATAAATATCATGTGATGGATTACTTCTTGTATACGTAACCCATAAATAATTATTAAGTGTTTGCGCAGTAAAACCAGCATCATCGCAAAGTACAATAATGGCAGTACCTACTAACGCTTCATTTGCATTAGAAACCTGTGCATTTAATTGGGTTACTTGCGCCTCTGTATCTTGTGCATTCGTGTAAGCAGGCGCAGTAATACAAACTACACCAGGCATGGCAAGATGCCCGCTACCAAAGCCTTCTAACGTATTAAATAGAGTTGGAACTGTTTTTGTTAAGGTTCTTATTTTATCGCCATAAGCAGCAAAAACTACTTTACTTCCACTATTAATGCTCGTTCCAGAATAATCGAGGGTATCCATGGTGGTGTTCGTATAAAAATGAACATCTCTCGAAAGGTTAATACGTTCAAGTAAGTAAGTCATAAATGAAAGCGTATCCTGTGCATCAATATGCTCTGCATCTGATCCTGTAATAAATAAAAACTTAGCCAAACTTAATTGACCGGTTCCTAAAATATGGTTGGCAATGGTTAATAGTTCGGCAGGTTGCTTGGTGGGTGTATACGGCGTGTAACGTTCGCTACCCACTGCTAATAGCAATGGGTGTACACCAGCAGCATCTACTGCATGTACCGATTTTAATCCAGGAATTTCTTGCGGAATAGCATCGCCCGTTATTTCATGTATGAGTTGTCCAAAACTAGTGTCTTCTTGAGGTGGACGACCCACTACCGTAAATGCCCAGATGGCATCTTTTTTTGCGTACACTTTGTGAACGCGCATGAGCGGAAAAGGATGTTGTAAACTATAATATCCAAGGTGGTCTCCAAAAGGACCTTCTGGTTTATTTTGGTTGGGGTATACTTCGCCAGTTATTACAAAATCCGCATCAGTACTCAAACAAAATCCATCATCATAAGTATATCTAAATCTGCGCGAACCCAATAATCCAGCAAAAGTCATTTCACTAATTCCTTCTGGTAGCGGCATTACTGCTGCAACACTATGCGATGGCGGCCCTCCAATAAAGCAACTCACTTTTAAAGGTTGCCCTTTTTTATTGGCCTTGGTTTGATGCACACCAATACCCCTGTGTAATTGATAATGAAGTCCAATTTCTTTATCAAGTTCATATTCGTTTCCCGTAAGCTGTATGCGGTACATACCAAGGTTGGCATTAAAAATACCTGGCTTGTCAATGTCTTCGGTGTAAACCTGTGGCAGGGTAACAAAAGCACCGCCGTCTTTTGGCCAATGCTTTATAAGAGGTAGGTCAGAAATATTAATTTCTTGATATTTTACGGGTTGCCTGAGCGGATTTTTTAATGGAAGTGCTTTAATGGCCGCAAGTCCAGCCTGAAAATTATCTATGGGGTGCTTGATCGCATCCACCGGATTATTTCTTAATTGAATGAGCCTTTTGACAGCATCTAAACTATGCCTAAAAATGTATTTGCTTCTTTCAAGGGTTCCAAATATGTTAGAAACAGCTCTAAATTTTGACCCTTTTACGTTTTCAAATAAAATGGCAGGCCCTCCCATTTCATAGACACGCAGATGAATAGCCGCCATTTCTAAATGAGGGTCAACTTCTTCTTTAATACGTACTAAATGACCTGCTTTTTCTAAATCTAATAAACAGGCTTCTAATGATGGATAAGACATACTACACTAACAATTTTATATCGATATAGTTCGTAATAATTGCCTGCAATTTAATGCATAAGGAGTCAAGATTTTAGTATTTTTACAACATGACCCATTTAAGTGTAAACATCAACAAAATTGCCACTTTACGTAATTCGAGAGGCGGCAATAACCCCGATGTCATTAAAGTAGCGCTCGACTGCGAGAAATTTGGCGCCGATGGTATCACTGTTCACCCCAGGCCTGATGAACGTCATATCACTTATAAAGACGTTCATAATCTAAAAAAGGTACTTACAACTGAATTTAATATAGAGGGTAACCCCACCGAAGAAAAGTTTGTTAGGTTGGTATTAGAAACAAAGCCAAACCAAGTAACCCTTGTGCCAGATATACAGGGTCAACTCACCAGTGATCATGGTTGGGATACCATTAAACATCAAGAATACTTAATTCAAACCATTGCGCTTTTTAAGGATGCAGGCATCCGGGTTTCAATTTTTGTAGATCCAATTACTGCTATGGTTGAAGCTGCTGTAACAACCGGTACCGACCGAATAGAACTTTATACCGAGTCTTATGCAACTGCTTTTGCTAAGGGCAATAAAGAAACAGCGATTGTGCCTTATTCCGATGCTGCAAAACTTGCACATCAACTAGGACTAGGCATAAACGCTGGTCATGATTTAGACCTTCAAAACCTTGCCTATTTTAAAAATGAAGTTCCTCATTTAAATGAAGTAAGTATTGGACATGCACTTGTGTGCGATTCCTTATATTTAGGATTACATAATACCATTCAACTCTATAAAAGACAACTTCAATAATTGCCACTATGAAAAAAATAATGCTTGCATTTCTTGTGTTACTCAGCACCACTAGTTTTGCACAAAAAATTAAACCCGTATTACCCGTTCCTACCAAAGAGCATTTAGCTTGGCACGAAAAAGAATTTTATTTGTTTATACATTTTGGCCCTAACACTTTTACCGATAAAGAATGGGGAGATGGTAAAGAAGATCCAACTGTTTTTGCACCTACCCAGCTTGATTGTAACCAGTGGGTACGTGTTGCAAAACTAGCTGGTGCAAAGGGTATAATATTAACAGCTAAACACCACGATGGTTTTAGCTTGTGGCCTTCTAAATATAGTACGCACACGGTTAGAGAAAGCAAGTGGTTAGAAGGTAAAGGTGACGTGGTTCGTATGTTATCTGATGCATGTAAAAAAGGTGGTCTAGAAATGGGTGTTTATATTTCTCCATGGGATAGAAACCACCCTGATTATGGCACGCCTAAATACAATGATATTTACATTGCTACCATGAAAGAATTATTAACTGGCTATGGTAAATTTTTTGAACTATGGTGGGATGGTGCCAACGGCGAAGGACCTAATGGCAAAAAACAAGAATACACTTTTAGACGTTTTGAAGATTCGGCATTTGCCTATCAACCACATCTTATGATTTTTAGTGACATTGGACCAAGTATTAGATGGTGCGGAAATGAGCGTGGAATCATTGGTAATACCAATTGGAATTTATTAGATACTGCTGGTTTTTATAGAGGTCATGGTGGACCACCAGAAGACACCCTTAACCAAGGTAACGTAAATGGTAAATTATGGATTCCAGCAGAGGCAGATGTGTCTATTAGACCAGGATGGTTTTACCATGCCAAAGAAGACAACAAAGTAAAATCTCCCAATGCTTTATTTAATTTGTTTTTAAAATCTGTGGGCAATGGCGGTAACTTATTATTAAATGTGCCTCCTGATAGACGTGGACTTTTTCATGAAGCAGACTCTGCTTCTCTTGTGGGTTTTGCCGAACTCAGAAAAAAAGCATTTGAGAAAAACTTGTTAGCAGGCATGACACCAGCAACAAAAACAACAGCAAATGGACTGGTAACTTTAACGTATACCTTTAAGAAAGCTACAAAGCTTAATGCCGTTGTTTTACAGGAGTTAATTGAACATGGTCAACGTGTTAAATCATTTACGATAGAAGCCAAGGAAGAAAGTGCTTTTGGAAAGACCAATAATTTTATCAAAATATTTGATGGGACGACTATTGGCCGTAAAAAGATTGCCACTTTTGATCCTGTTACAACCACTTCTATTAAAATCACCATCACGGACGCAAAAGCGGCAGTATATCTAAAACCTACTTCTGCTTATGATTTTGGCTTTGAGGTAAAAAATTAAGTAAATTTGCAACATAAACTATCATTATGAGTACCGTCCAACCAATTGTGGGTATTATCATGGGAAGCGACAGTGATTTAGCAATTATGCAAGACGCTGCCAATATTTTAAAGCAGTTTAATATCCCATTTGAACTAACCGTGGTATCTGCACACCGCACACCTATACGTATGGTTGAGTATGCAACTACGGCAAAACAAAGGGGCTTACAAGTTATTATAGCAGGTGCAGGTGGTGCGGCTCATTTACCAGGTATGGTAGCTTCCATTACTACCCTACCTGTTATTGGTGTACCTATAAAATCATCTAATTCGATTGATGGTTGGGATTCGGTACTTTCAATTTTACAAATGCCTAGTGGTGTTCCAGTTGCAACTGTTGCACTTAATGGTGCAAAAAATGCAGGTATACTGGCAGCTCAAATTGTTGGTGCTTCAAACGATAGCGTTTCAAATACTATTGCTTCTTACAAAAACAATTTAAGTAATGAGGTTACTGAAAAAGTAAACAAATTAAAATCAGATTGGAACAATAGTTTTGACGTTTAATCAAAAACGGATCCTATAAACACTAATCGTTAAGATATAAAAGGGTAAATCCTTTACTAAAATCATCAGAATTTTCTACTATGGCACGCACAAAATGGGTGCCATAAATTTTATACCAATCGGCTATATTTTCGGTACGCTCTTGTAAACTACCACCCGGAAACAACTGCTCCATAATTCTTGTTATTTGTTGTTGTTCTACTTCATACTTTCGTTTTTCGGCACGTAGCATTTTCTTTTGAACTTGTAATAACTTTTGAGCTTGTTTGTGGGATAATGCTTCGATATGATCCACCAAACTTACATCAATACCTGCTGCCTGTTCTTTAATAAGTGCATACTGCGCTTCAATGGCAGCCATTTGGGTATTAATTTGTAAATGATGTACCGAATTTGCTTTTACAAAACTATCAATAATTACTTGCGGGCGTCCTTTAAATAAATTGATGGTGTTAATATGCATTTTTTGTAATTGCTGTGCCTCTTTGGCTGGGACTAGTAAAAATGAATTACGTAATAATAAAACCGGGAATGGTACAACAGCATCCGCAAAAACTTGTTTAAGTTCTAGCCAATAAGCTAACTCTCCACCACCTCCAATAAATGCAATATTGGGTAAAATTGTTTCCTGAAAAACGCCCCTCAAAATTACATTGGGGCTATAATTTGCTGGATTATTTTGTACGTCGGCCAGTATTTGCTCTTTTGTGAATGTAAGTCCTAGCGCTGTTACCTCATAGCCAGCATCTGTTTGAACAATGCGTTCTCTTTTATTTGCTTGTAAATAAAATAAATTAATTGCTCTACCAGCAGCCTGTACTTTATAATGAACGCTTAAATTTTTAATGGTTTCCTGGACTGCTTTATTGGAAAAATTAGTGGTTAATTCTTTTTCAATTACACTCGTAAATAAAGATTTTAATGCTGACGAATCTGGCTGTACAACTACTAGACCATACTCACCAAATAAATGATTTACAATGTCAAGTGTTGCCTGTGCAATTGTTTTACCTATTGCAAAAGATTTTTTTAATAGACTAACCCATGCCGTTCCATGTACCGAAACACCTATTTGACCTTCAATTAATTTAAGGAGTGACAGTAGTTCCGTATCTACTAGCATACGTCCTACTGCACCTGTTTGCTTTGTTTGCCAAACTAATTTTTGACCACCAATGTTTACAAATCCAAGCTCTTCTAAGTCTGCGTCTTCGGAACCCATATAATAAACAGGTACAAAATGAGCATCTGGTAGTTGCTTATTGAGTGAACGTGACAAGGCAATGGTATGCGCTATCTTATAAATAAAATAAAGTGGGCCCGTAAATAAATTGGGCTGATGTGCTGTGGTAACTGTGTAGGTTTTGTTGTCTTTTAAAAGCTGGATATTATGAACAACAGCTTCCGAAGCTTTGATGCCCTCATACTGTTTGTTTAATGCATCTACTAATGCTAGCCTAGGTGTATTAAACGAATCACGCGCTGCCATAGCTGCCTTTATCCCATCTAAATTGGGTTGATGGGTGTAAAAAGGAGCTAATTTTTGATTGGCTTCTAGGTAATCAGAAACCAAGTTTGAAAAATAGCCCGTTAAAGGGTAAGCAACTTGCTCGGCAGCTTTTATCATAATTAGGGTTAAAATTACAACAAGGGCAGCAAATAACGTAAGATTCGATAGAATAGTTACATTTGTTAGGGCCATTTTAATAAAGCCCGTTTTGTTATGGAAAGCTATGGTAAAATATTACTGATTGCCATGCCGGCATTTTTGTTACTTGTATTATTTGAAAAATGGTATGGCGTATTAAAAGGTAAAGAAACCGTTCGAACTTTTGACATGATTGCTAGTTTGAGTTCTGGCGTTACCAATGTTACTAAGGATGTTCTTGGTTTAAGTATTGCCGTTATCTCCTATGGTTGGATGGTGGAGCACTGGTCATTAACCAAGGTGCCAGACGGTCCTCTAACCTATATTATTGCTTTTATAGCGCTTGATTTTGCAGGCTATTGGATCCATAGAATTGCACACGAATACAATGTATTTTGGAATAACCATATTGTACACCATAGCTCTGAAGAATACAATTTAGCCTGCGCTTTACGTCAAAGTATTTCATCGATTGTAAAAATATTTGTGATTTTTTTATTGCCTGCCGCTTTGTTAGGCGTATCTGCTAAAGTTATCGCTATTGTAGCGCCACTTCATTTGTTTGCACAATTCTGGTACCATACCCAGCATATTGGCAATATGGGCTTTTTAGAAAAAATTATTGTAACGCCTTCGCACCATCGAGTGCATCATGCCATCAATAAAGAATACCTAGACAAAAACTATGCGCAAATATTTATTTTTTGGGATAAATTATTTGGCACGTTTAAAGCAGAAGATCCAAACGTTCCCGCTGTTTATGGTATTACGAGAGCTGTACAAACATGGAATCCTATCAAAATCAATTTCATGCATTTATGGTTACTCATTAAAGATGCTTGGAGAACCAAAAGTTGGTCCAGTAAATTAAAAATATGGTTTATGCCAACTGGTTGGAGACCCGCAGATGTGGAAGAAAAATACCCCGTTGCAAAAATAGAAGACGTGTATGATTTTGAAAAGTATGATACCAACGAAACCAAAGGTTTGGTTATTTGGTCATACTTACAACTCGTTGCGCTGCTTTTGTTTATCAGTTATTTGTTTGGCAATATTGCACAAATCGGCAATCCTAACATGTTTGTATATGGCTTATTTATTTTTGCCTTTGTATATGCCCACACAGAACTCATGGATAGAAGTGGCGAAGCACTGATAGCAGAAGTGGTAAAAACGGCTATTGGTGTAGCCGTATTATATTATCAAAAAGACTGGTTTGGGATCAATACCTATTTTAGCAACGCAAGTATTTTTATTATCCTATACTTTATTGTATCACTTGCTGCAACCTTTTACTTTCATTATA
>JACCDP010681545.1_pt1 | contig 11664 bp, 10 predicted proteins | sample 7445841 | NCBI WGS metagenome assembly JACCDP01 (sample SAMN15323441, study PRJNA562643) | freshwater metagenome | isolation source: river surface water | place: USA:Blue River Watershed | collected 2017-08-17
CGGATATTGAAAAAATGAAATACTTCAAGGCCTATAATATCGTTACCCTTGAAAAATATGCACAAAGCAGTGCCTATTATTGCGATGCATCCTCCTTGGAAACATATCACGCTGCCTTACAAATGGAAGTATATTGTCATGCCACCAGTCCTATTCGTCGTTACGTGGATTTGGTCAACCAACGCATTCTCAAAGAAATTCTCTTTCATGATGATTCACATGGCATTATTATTGATTATCATCACATGAATCATGTATCCAATGTTCATAAAAAGTTGCGACGTGATCTTCATTATGCACAGTGTATTATGAAGGGTCGTGATGAAAAAATTACCATGGTTGTACTGGAAATTGTGCAAAAAGATGAACATACTGTAAAATTAAAGTGTTGGGTACCAGAATGGGACATTCTTGTTTCTTGGAAGACACTAGGTCATGACAAGTCGATATTGGTTGATAAAAAATACTTGTATTCGGTAAATGTTGGGAGTCATATTAACACAAAATATTATTGCAACTATCAACAGTTTTCCTGGAAACACAAGATGAACTTTTGCCTTGACCCATCGTTTATAGATGCAAATAAAGAGAATCTTGTGCCAGACCCTCGCAACTGATTTTCGGAGCCACATTTTCGATTTTTTTCAGCAACTCCACATCATTTTGAAAGGTTGCAAGGGAACGTAATTCTTCCAAAATATTATTGCATCGTGAAATGGTACGCATCATGTTCCCTTCAAAGACTTGCAAATCATTACAAATCATGCTCAAATTATCCCCCTTGTAAAAGCGAATCATTGCTTCGACCCATTCATACTGTACATTCCAGAATTTGGAAGGACTTGTAATCCGAAAGGATTCTTCATCACGTATATATTCTTGCTTTTTTGTTTGCATATATCCAAAACAATCACGCAATACGTCTGAAATGGGAAGGGTTTCATAACTCGTATGATTCTTGTCTTCGTCTTCCGAAAAGGATGCAATGAGACCCACAATTGATTCCTCATCAAGATTTGTCAAATAGGATTCTTGATACAAGGACGGTAGTAACAACAAATGTGCTTCATTACATTCGGTTGCCATGACTCCCAGATGCGTTGTTTTATAGGAATTCTCCATGGTTTCTAGAAATCCCCATTTTACAAGAAGAGAAAGACAATTGTCAACGTGATAGGTGTAGTTTTGCAGAGATGTGAGCGTGGAATATACACTTTGTGCCTTTGTGGAATAGGTCTTCCATTGTGCATATTGTTTTTCAAGACCCGCCCACTTTGGACCAACATGAGTATCATTCCATTTATTCAATGCAATTTGTGCCTGTTTTCGTTGGGCATTGACAAGTGTTTTGACGTCTAGGAAAAGTTTTTCCTTGATTTGTAATTGTTCAAGGTCTTGAGGAAGAAGTGATACTTCCCTTGCTTTTTGGGAAAGTTCATCGTATTCTCGTTGTGTACTGTGAATTGCCTCCATGTGTTGATAAAACCAATACGAATCACGCAAAATTTGTAACCAGTCATGTTGACCATTATGGATGGTCTTGAGAATAAAGTCATAATGAAAGGTCATGCGACTTTCAATGGCCGGTTTTGATCCTTTCATCATGGCTTGCATTTCGTGTACAAAGGGTGGGTTGCGATCTGGGAAATACAAGACGGTTCCTTGAGTATCCTTTCCACGACGACCGGCACGCCCCGCCATTTGCAAATATTCGTCATTTTGCAAGAGACGCATCGATTCCAAACTATCATCGTATTTTGTAAGACCGACAAACAAGACCGTTTTCGTTGGCATATTGAGTCCCACTGCAAAGGTTTCGGTACAAAAGAGGATTTTAATGAAACCACGCCCGTACAAGATTTCAATAATCTCTTTAAGAATGGGAAAGAGACCACTGTGATGGTAGGCAACTCCGTTTGCAATTAGCGAGCGTAATTCATGGTATTGGGGAAGTTTTTGCAAGAACTCCTTGTGGTGGCGTAAATGGAAATCAAAGATTTTTTCGGCATTTTGTCCTTCTTGAGGAGTAATGAGATTGTTGGTAATCTTGCGAGCATACTTTTCACAATCTTTGCGACTCAACACAAAGGCAATGGCGGGCAAATACCCTTCGAGGGATAAATAGGATACCATGTTATTTAATTGGTGACTGTAATCTTCGAGAGATACTTTATTGTCCAAGGCTCCTTCAAATCCAGAGGCACGTGCATTTTTCACACGTTCTTGAAAGTCTTGGTGGTTTTTCGTTTGTTTCTTTCGTCCTTGGAGCCATTCATTGTAATTCTTTTGATAAAAGACTTCCTTTGCGTCCAGAATCGGAAGAAAGGCATTTTCGTGAAAGACATTGTGTGTCAAGGGGACAATACGATAATTCGTTTGAATCAAATGAATGGGGGTTTTCTTGAGTGTACCCAACCACGATGCAAACTTTTCGGGTCCCGCAAGGGTTGCCGATAACATGATGAGTTGCACCGGTTTGGGAAGCAAAATCATGGTTTCTTCCCACACTTTTCCACGGCTCTTATCATTAATGTAATGGCATTCGTCGAAAATCACCGCACCCAAATTTTCCAAGGATAAATGGCTCGTAAGACCCAGTTGTTGGGTAATGGTATTTTCCTTGTACAAGAGATTTCGCAAAATTTCGGTCGTCATAATAATAATTTGTGCATGGGGACAATACTTGATATCTCCCGTCATAATTCCCACTTGTCCAGGAAACATGGTCTTCAAATCATAAAACTTTTGGTTGGAAAGTGATTTAATGGGGGTTGTATAAAAGACACGTTTTCCTTGAGCCAATGCATAATGAATCATATATTCACCAACAAGGGTTTTCCCCGAACCCGTTTTTGCACACACGAGTACATTATGGCCTTGGTGAATTGCACTGATTGCATGGATTTGAAAGGGGTCCAAGGGGAAATTATACGCTGTTGCATAATCTTCCGGTGCAACCTTGTATTCTGGCTCCTTTTCTAAATTTGCAGTGCGTAAGTATTCCATATTGTATATACTCTTCTTATCGATACTTTTTTTTCAATTTTATATGTATCTATAAATAGAAGATGTCTGAAGAAAACACGGATCCACAAATTACACCAGAAGAAGTTGCTCCTCAAGAAGTTGTACCGGAAGAAGTTATAGAAACAGTATACACCCCGCCCCAAACCTATACATTTGTATTATACGATAAACAAACCACAAAATCATACGGCCAATTTGATGCTGATAATTTAAAACCAACTATACTTTCTATTGACCCCAGTTGTGATGTTGACGCATTGATTACTCAACTAAAAGCATCTTCTCTCGAAGAAAAGATTGATACGGTCTCATTTATTCTCGCAAAAACAGAATTAGGAGTCTCTATTTTTTATAATCCAAGTGGAATATAAAAGTTACTTTGTAAATTTTAATATATATATTTTAGACCATATATATTATAATTTTAAAATCTGAAATAATTAAATCATGTGTTTTTATTATTTTTGTATACATTTTTATAAGTTATTTTATTATTATATATTATTTAATATTATAAAAAACAACAACAAATAACCATAAAGGTGTTTAGTTGGAGTATGCAAGACCACCCATACCAGACATAATACGGAGGACGTTGTAGTTGGTTGCATAGATACGGACAGTGGATGACTTATCAGTACCGACAGCGTTGGAACTGACAGTGAGGAGGAGAGTGGTGTTATCAATACGACTCAAGTTGCAAGTACCACTGGGTTGGTGGAGTTCAGGTTGGAGTGCGAAAGAGTACACGTTAACACCGACAGCTGGGATGTTGGTGTGGTGTTGGTAAGGTTGGACTTCGTTGAAATAACGACCTTCACGGACGGAGAAACGATCGTGTCCGTTGAGTTGGAGGAGACCAGTGATGACTGGGTTACGACCAGCCATACCTTCAACACGGGTTACAGAGTAACCAGATTCGAGGACTGCACGGTCCCAGAAATCAGAGTAGTTGAAAGGTTGTTGACCCTTGTATGGGTTGATGATAGCATCATCACAAGAGACATAAGAATCACGTTGGACAACCCAGATGAGTTCCTTACAAGGGTGGTTGAAGTTGAGCTTAATCTTGTTACTGGTGGAAGTAATAGATTCACCGCCAGTGAATTGGAGGACCTCAATGAGGTATTCATGGGCAGTTTGGGCGAACTTACGACGTTCATCAGTGTCGAGGTAGATGTAGTCGACGTAGAGGGAAGCAGCGACTAAACCAGCGTTTGCAACACGGTCACGGATGGTGTGGGTGTTGCTGAGTTGAGGAGTGTAGTCCCAGCAGAGGTTACGGAGGTCGTTGAATTCGAGGTTGATACGAACTTCGTGGTATTGGAGAGCAATGAGAGGGAGAGCAAGACCAGCATTGCGGTTGAACCAGAATTGGAGAGGGATGTAGAGAGTGTATTCAGGGGAGCACTTTGCAACTTCATCGGAGGTGTTGGGGACGAAAGAACCGCAGTCGGCTTCGCAATCATCACCACCTTGGACGAGGACGTTGACGAGTTGAGGGACGTTACCGACCATCTTTGCGTAACCAGCTTGCTTACCTGGTTCTTGGGTGAGTTCATTCCAGATGTGGAGCCAGTCACCGTAGTGCTTATCAATGCGTTGACCACCGATTTCGAGTTCAACGGACTTGATGAGGTTGTGACCAGGCCAGTTGAGCCAACGGAATTGAGCACCAGAACCATCAGCAGATTGGAGGGTGACCTTGGGGAGGACAGCTTGGAGGTACATACGGTAGATTAAATCACCGTTACGTTGGATGGTACAAGTGACCTTCTTGCCGAAGTTGGGGGCTCCGTTGAAAGGGTTTTCAATGGATTCCATGGCGAAGTTGGTGTGACGCTTGTACACACTCTTGAAGAAGGTAATTTGAGGGTTACCAGTCAAATAAACATCTTGAGCACCGTAAGCAACGAGTTGCATTAAACCACCACCAGTCATTTTTTTCTATACCTATAGATTAGAAAATAATTTCGACGATTTAATCCGCATCCGGGATATTTTTTTTAAGATTGAATCGCACTATGATTTTACAACCAACCGCCGATAAGAATGACTTAAAAATATAAACTACTATAGGACAGTATGGCATCGCTATTCCAAGAAGATGCATTCTTCAAAATAAGACCTACAAAAAGAAGTAACCCAGAGGAGCGTACCACCCTAGATGTACTTCACCAACATCAACTTCGGAAGATACAAAATGAACAAGACGATGTAACCAATATTGAAAAGGAAATTCGAATGCTACAAACTTGTATTGATCAATGCAATGATGAATTGGAACGGGGGCAAATGACCTTAAAATTAGAGAATTTACAAAAGCAAAAACAAATGAAGAGCGATGAAAAGCGTATTTTTAATTATTATTTAGATACCGGTGACTTGTTGTTTCAATATTATGATATCCAAGAGTCGATTTCAAAAGGGGAACAACACGGAATTGTACAAAAGAATAAACGAAAACCAGGGGACGTATTAAGTGCATTGGAAGAAGCGGCCGTTCAAGATATTAGTGAAAATAATATACCCGTAAATCCAAACCCCATTGTAAAAACATCATCTGGAAAGAAAAAGGAAAAGTATATTGGTCGTGATGATTTATTGGATAAATATATGCAAAAAATTAATCCGGCTCATATGAAACGAAATTCTGAAATTCAAGATAATTTAGGAGAATGCAGTGAATGTGGTGAAGATATGATATTTAGCCCCAACGAGGCCATGTTATATTGTAAAGAATGTCGAAATACCGAATTTATCTTGATTGATAGTGATCGACCTTCCTATAAAGATCCACCTCGTGAGTCTTCTTATTACGCATACAAACGTATCAATCACTTTAAAGAATTATTGGCACAATTTCAAGCCAAGGAAACCAAAGATATTAAACCGGAAATTATTGAAGCCATTGAAGCCCAATTGCACAAGGAGCAAATTACGGATTTCAAAAATCTCAAACCTTCCAAGTTACGTGAAGTATTAAAGAAATTAAAACTCAATCGTTTGTACGATAATATTTCCCATATTATTAATCGCTTGAATAAAAATAATGCACCAGTTATGGATCGTGACACGGAAGAACGATTACGTCACATGTTTATTGAGATTCAACCCTCCTTTCAACGCCATTGCCCCAAAAATCGTCGCAACTTTTTATCGTATTCCTATGTTCTTTACAAATTTTGTGAATTGCTCGAATTAGACGATTTTTTGAAATGTTTTCCCTTGCTCAAAAATCGTGACAAACTGTATTTACAAGACAAGGTATGGCAACAAATTTGTGCCGACATGAATTGGGAATTTATACGAAGTATTTAGAGGTTATTTCCCATTAAAAAATGTATAATTTACAAGACAATTGGAACTTGCTTTGTAAAATATGCATGATGAAACTGGTCGTCCCATACAACACAATAGCATCGCATTTTTACTCCTTGAGCCTGTGATGCAAGAAACTGTGTGCGATATACAGGGTCTAATTTTGAAGGGGTAAAGGACGACACATCTCCACGTTGTGTAATATACACACAATAGGCTTCATCTCCCTGGGCAACACAATCCGCAAGCGTTGCCAAATGTTTTGTGGCTCGTGGACTCACAGGATCTTCCTTGTGCTTGCGATATCCATCTGGAAAAATCGCCATTTTTGCATAGGGGTCTTGTCCATCCTTTGGAATACAAATGGAACGATAATCTTTTGTAGCCTTGTCTTCATAAGCAGCCAATGGAACATTCTTGACTTCAATCCATACCTTTTTTCCATTGGCACGTTTTACACAAAAGTCAATTCGACTGTCCTTGTATACAACCTCCGTTTCAATCATGACAATATCCTTCCACTCTTCGTCCATGTGTTTTCGTAATATTTCCTTCATCATGGGATTTGCAACCATGGGATGAACCCCAACGGTAATATTATCATGAACATACGTGCCATACACGGCATATTGCGTTTTCGCATTATTTTCCTTTCGTTCTTGTACAAAGACTTGACACCCTGCGTCCACTAATTTACAACATCCAAGGGATGGCGTATGGGCAATATAGGGTGTATTGTCCTTGATGATATCGGCACAATAGGGGCTCTTAATTTGTTTCGATGGACGGGCAACAATTGCAACAAGGTCCGAGGGACTTGGCAAGGAATATACAATTTTCCGAGAATCCATGGTAAGCTTGGTATACGTTTCTTTCACAAAACAGAATTTCAATTTTTCTTTACATCATGAAACCATATTGTAAAAAAAGATTGGGGGTTATTTTGAATGATTCAATACGTTTAAGGGAAACGGACGAGGTTGGCACCGAGACCGAATCCTGCACCTTGACGAGCAGTGACGCCGACAGATGGTGCAAGGGCATCGAGGACGGCGAACATGGCAGCTGCAACGACGGCGACACTGACAATTTCGTCCATAGGGAGACCCTTACGAGGGATAAACATCATTGCAATTGCAACGGCGAGACCTTCAATTAAGTATTTGATTGCACGGTTAATGAGTTCAGCGGCAGAGAAGTCCATTTCTTATACTTATCGGAAAGAAAAAAAACACGCACATAATTCAACACTTAAAGTCTCAATCTATGACATTATATATATGATGGCATCCAAAGAAGAATCATGGTTGGAAGAAGATCAAGAAATTCCGGGGCAACGTTTTGTATTATTGAGTTTTTTGAGTCCGGAAAACGTCTTGGAAAAAAAGGAACTCTATTTTTTCAACAAATTCGTCGACCAATACGAAATTAATTGGAAGACAAAGAATCTCGAAAAGTTCTTGGCAGAAAGTGTCAATGGAATTAACAAGAAGCTTGATGCAGAAGCGGATCGTCTTGCCAGTCTTGATCTCAGTGGTGCGTCGGAAATTTGTCGTAGTTCACGTATCAATGTTTCAAGCGTACTCGAAGACTATCAAACCTTTATTCAAAAGGAACAAAAGGAAATTAAACTAACAAAGATCAAAGAAGATTATGACTCTTTTATGTATATGAACTCCAAGAAGCTCGAAGATGAATTCTTTGCAAAGAATAATTTCCAAACCTCGGTACGTGGTCTCAAGATTCGTGGTACATACAGTACCCAAGAAGAGGCGGTTGCTCGTACCAAGAAACTTCAAAAGAACGACCCCATCCACAATATTTATGTGGGTGAAGTTGGAAAATGGTTGCCATGGGATCCAAAGCCTCATGAAGTATCCAACCAAGAATATGCCAATGAGGAGCTCAACAGTCTCATGAAGGCATACAACAAGAATGAAGAAGACAAGGCTGAATACTTTAACACGATGAAGAAGCAAACTCTGGAGGCAGCCAATGTACGTTCCACTGTCGTTGCCGACGAAAAGCCTCTTTTCGGTGCAAGTGAAGAACACGGTGCTCTTTTTGAAGGCCCTGCGGATCTTGCCATCCAACGAAAAATGGAACGTGAGGCATCTGCATCCTCTTCCTCTTCTTCCGCATAAATTCACAATTCACAATATAATTCTTCTTAAAAAGTTTATGTAATTTCTTAAGAAGATTTTTATTCACCCCGTGGCTTTACATCATCGATCTTGTAAGGGGGATATACGGAGACGCAACTGGACTTTTCACCACAAAAGTATCCTTCAGGGCATGGCTTTTCACCTTGCTTGCATCCATAATCTGCAAATCCAGATACGCTATATGCACCGCCAAACTTTTGTAAGAGAGGGAGTACAAATAAAAGGGCGAGAAACACGGCAAGTAAATATGTGAGGCTTTGCTTTTTCATCGTTCTATTATATTTAGGGATAAACCGGGAGACCTGTGCTTTTACCATTTACGGAAGATGCAACATCACTTTGACAAAATCCATTTTGGCAACTTTTCCCAAATCCGCATGGGGGTAAATCACGGCCACATTGTTGTAGAGGCACATCCGCAAACCCTTCATTGCGGTACATAATGAGTTGTAACGCACATGCAAGTACAAGGAATAGGAATACAATCATTAAACGGTCCATATTCTATTATTGTCCTTGTTTTCGTATTTGTACGGCGGGGCCTCGTAAACGCCGGTTTTCATTTGGATTATAAATATTGACATTTTCTTCATCCTTGTCACGGTAAAAGTTGGAATTATGTTTCCAGAAATTGGGAGCACCAATGCGGAAGTCTCCATGAATTTGTGCCTTATACCAGAAGATTGCATCTTCCAGCTTATTGGAACGTGTATTGTTATTCACCACTAAACACTCGTAATTTTCGGTACATTGATCCATAATTTGGCAGAAGAATTCAAAGTTTGGAAATGCTCCTCCAAAGTTTTCAAAAATACGACGACGATTGTTGGGATAGGGTTCTCGCAAAATAAATACATAGTCCACGTTCGTACGAAAAATCGGTGGAATACCAAGTGGGTATTGCATGGTAATTAAAAAGAAGACCTTGAGCCAACGACCGTTCAAGAATAAATAACTAATATTTTTATCACGCACCCAGGAATCATCGTACAAACAGTCATCCAAAATCAAGAAACTTCGTGGATCAATCGGTTGACGAGGGACTTCGACACCAGGGGGAATTGGTTTTCCTGCACGAGCCTTTTCTTGAATATTGACTTTTTGCATAATGAGTTTTTGACGTTTTACATAATTGTTGACGACGGCCGGTTCATATGCACCGTGAATAAATAAAGGAGGCATAATACTACTGTAAAAATCGTTGGATTCTTCGGTACCACTGATGACCATACCACAGGGCAACGATTGGTGGTGAAATAATAAATCACGCACCAAGGTACTTTTTCCGGTACGACGACGACCAATAAAGACACACACGGCATCTTGTGGAATCATTGTCATGGCAAACTTTTTAATATGAAATTGCGGGGAATCAATGGGTCCTTGAAAGTTTGATTGAGGCGGAGGTGCAGACATTGTGAAAGAATAGTTCTACATCGCTTTACAATTTGTTTTCTTGTGAAATGTACGCACAAATCATGCGTATGATTAAATTAAATAACTTTATCCTCGGCCAACAGAATACATCGATGCCCCCCAAACATGGAAAACGCACCCAACAAGGAAAACAAGAACCCGCATGGAAACCATCCGTCGTTTGTCGAAGTGCAGGACCCATTACATGGTTTCATGAATCGGGGTATAGCCATATAACAGATAGTATTCCCATTTGTAAAGAATTTCTCAAATCCGGTAGTAGCGGGTTACATAATTTACAAACACCCTTTCAAATTGTTAACTGGGTTCCAGAGGAAAATAATCATGGTGTAATTACCATTGAAGAAAATGGAGTGCAACAAACCTACAATGCTTATAAAAAAGTGATTCCCTTGATTGATCCATATAAATGGGCAAAGAATGAAGTCCGCATTAAAAAAGAGGAAATTATTGGGGATTGGTCTTTTGCTCCTGGTATTTTACAACAAACCTATCGCAAAGGATATATTGATGGGTTGGCATCGTATTTAGTTGGGAATTATGCAAGTGCACACGAAAACCCCCACTTTCTCAAATACTTTGGTTCGTTTCGTGCCTTGTCCGAAAAATACATGTACGATTTGAAGGATGATTTTGAGTCGATGCGATTTACACGGTGGTTTTGGGAAAGTATTCAAAATGAATCAATCACCTTACAAGTGTTTCATAAAGATGAAGAACGTTATTTAAATAAAGAAGAAATCATCGAATTATTTAAACCAGAAGACGAACTCTTGGAAGATGACGATTATGAAAGTGACGAAGAAGAATCTTCGAGCGACGAGAAAAGCAGTACAATTTCGTCCTTGAGTGCGATTACCATTGAAAGTGAAGCGGTAAATACACCCTATGTATGCGACCAAAATAATAGTGGAGAATTGGAAAGTGTAAACTCCTTTGAAACCAATGATGAAGATGTGTACAATATTCATAAAGAGGGTCATTGTGCAGAAAGTGTTCGTGAACATTACGAAGACGATGATGGTGTATCCGATGCATCCTTCTCGGATATCTTTGCAATTCACCTTATATTGGAGAATATGCCCGTATTATTAATGTTTACCGAAAAGGCCGATGGGACATTTGACGATTTTGTCGAAAATCAGGAACCGGTTTGGGCACTCATTCCCACCAATGATGATTATTTCCCATTATGGAGTGCATGGCTTTTCCAAATTATTGCATCCCTGTGTATTCTTCAAAAGCACTATAACTTTACGCATAATGATTTGCACACTAATAATGTTGTATGGAAGAAAACGGACAAGCCCTATTTATATTATAAAAAGGATTCTACCGTTTGGAAAATACCAACTTACGGATATATCTTTCAAATTATTGATTTTGGCCGTGCCATTTATACCGTGCAAAATAAAACATTAATTAGCAGTGACTTTTACGACGAAGAAGAAGCCTGTGGACAATACAATTTTGGACCGATTTATGATGATTCTTTTCCACAAATTGGTCCCAATAAAAGTTTTGACTTGTGTCGATTTGCATGCAGTTTTATACGCCCAATTTTTGAAGAAAACCCGCCTGAAAAGAATAAAGGAAAGATCATTACCCAAGAAAAGGACGGTTTTAAAATGATTGAGACAGTAAATCCCCTTTTCAATTTATTATGGAGTTGGACGGCTGGTATGAACGGCGATTCCTTATTTGAAGGCACCCG
>JACCDP010830543.1_pt1 | contig 11662 bp, 14 predicted proteins | sample 7445841 | NCBI WGS metagenome assembly JACCDP01 (sample SAMN15323441, study PRJNA562643) | freshwater metagenome | isolation source: river surface water | place: USA:Blue River Watershed | collected 2017-08-17
CAATTCAAACGGCAACGTTTACAACAACATGGAAGTAGCAGGTATTCTTGCAACTTCTACTGTGGCAGTAGCCTAAGGCGAGACCACAATCGGGTCGATGTACATATAACCTAGGAACAGAAGTACTCAAGGTGTGATACCACCTCAGAGTGTCAAAGGTCTCGTTCAGAGTGCTACCTTAAGTGAACTCGACACAGTTATTGGGAACGATGTCAAAATAGGAACCTTTTATTTGTCTGTTGTGAACTAACAGAATAAACGTGTAGTCATTTATTGTTGAACAGGAAAGACACGGGTTCGAGTCCCGTCATCTCCACCAAAGGTCCTTTTTAAGGACCTTTTTTGTTTTATTAATAGGAAAGTATATAAACGAACAAAGAGGTCTTTAGGACCCCCTTGTCGAGATTTAGAACACCTCCTTTTCGTTTTATAAGTTTTATCGTTTAATGGCGACCAAACCAATTAAACTCTCTTATAAATATCGTTATAATAGAGAATGTAAGTTTTTTATTACTATATTTTTAATAATATTTTCTTGTAATTTTTTTGTTCCGTCAGTGTTGTAAAGATTTAAATAATCTGCATCGCTTAACCACACTTGATTATATCCATCAAATACAAATGTGTTTCCATCGTCACTAACTTTTCTAATACCGTGATTTACGGGTAGTTGACTTTTTTGTGCATCTAGTTGTGCTTGTAAGAATTCAGGACTATCATCACCCATACCGGCATATTCAGATTTTTTCGTTGATCCATCTTTTAATTTTGGTAACGTATCTTTTCCCACAATACCGTCATCATTCAAACCATTCGCACTTTGAAAATCCATAACCATTGATTTAGTTCTACCACCAAATGTGTTATCAACATTACCAGATTTACTAATATTTTTATAACCCGCAGCAATTAATAATTTTTGTATCTCACCAACAACAGGTCCTTTCATTCCTATTTTAACTGAACCTTTACCATTTAAGATATCGTCTAACGTTAAATTAGTACTTATTAAATCAGAACCTTGTTTTTTTGTTGAATCTTTTTTTGTTTCGTCCTTTTTTGGGTCTAGTTTCTTTTCAGAATCTAATTCTAAAAATAATTTACCCGATTGTGTACATTTATAATGACCCTTTTTACCTTTTTTAGAACCAGTTAAAACAAGGAAACGATTTGTTTTTGCGTAAAGTTGTACACTTGGCTTATCCCACACAGTTGTTTTATAAACAATAACATCGGCACCTGATGGTGTTTTTCTAACCTTACCTTTTTTTATTGCACATGGCGGAAAATCAACTGTAGGTTCTGTATTCGGTGTCGGTTTAGATACTACTCCCATCAAGATTTTATAGTCGTTTAACGACTTTCCATATCCGTTCTGTTTGAATAATATATAGGCATCATTAAGGGCGTCAGGGTTGGACGCAATCAATTTTTTAAAATCTTGTAATGATTTTGAATATCCACTATTTTTAAATAAAATGTATGAGTCTATAATTGCTTGTTCGTTCATATTGTATTGTACGTTCTTTAATTATTATATTTTGACCCAACCCCACTATTTGGTGTTTCGGGGTTTGTATTAGTTTTATCTTTAGGTGTGGTACCTATCACTTTATCTAATGCACTTCCCAATAAACCAAGAACATACGCACCTCTGTCACCAGCTCTTTTAAACATGGTATCTGCCAAATTCTCACCCGTTTTTTTAGACTCAACGGCACCCCCCACTAAAATATCCATGGCAGCAACCCATCCTAATGTTCTTGGGATTGATGACCAAAATTTAACAGTATCTGTTCTACTATAAGAAAGAGGTCCGTATTTTTTAAATTTTGCTTTTATTGCTCCCACAATATTTAAACCTTTTTTCAACGATTCTTCGGTTTCTACTTTATCCATATCGTTTAAGTTTTTCAAACTATTACCTATTTGTTTTTCAAGAGTCTCACATTTTCTTGTAATAAAATCAACTTGTCCCTTAGTATCTAAATTTGTCAAATTTGGTTTAATATCGTTAATTAATGAATTAAAAATATTCTTATCTGAAGTAATATTCGGAAAATATTTAGTCAGGTGTTGTTCAACGTCTATAGCAACATTTGCCACTGTTGTACCCACTTTTCCACCTACCTTTCCACCTGTAGATGATCCCCCACCAGTTATTACACCACCCGCAGCGTCATGATAACCATTGACTATTCTTTTAAAATTACCTTTAAATGTCATTCTTTGTGCGGAATTATTAATATTAACCCCAACTTTGGTGGCAGCATCTTCTAACGCATCCCTCAATGGTTGAGCCCTAAATAATAATTTTAACTCATCATCGGTTAATCTTTGCCAATCAATTTTAGTTAAAGTTTTTGTTACATTATCAATTGCAATGACACCTCTTTTTTCTAACACTTCAAATGCACTTAAAATTGCATCATCTAAAGATGTTCTTGTTATTTTTGCAATTAATGAAGGTATAATAGATGTTGGGCCGGTAGCTTCATTCAACATACCTCCAAGAACTTTCATTCTATTTATTTCTTCTAATATTTCATTTTTCATATCTATAAATATATAATTTTTTTAGTTTTTATCAGCATTTGTTGCCACGGCGTTTAAATCCGACTTAGAATTCTTTATGTAAGCCAATAAAACTGACTTTTGAATTTTTCTTAATTTATTTAATTTAGTCTCATCTAAACCATTATATAGTTTATCGTACTTATTAAAAATTGGAAGTATCTTATTTTCAAAATCACTTCTATTCATATTATCGACTTTTTCGGCCAATTGAGCAATTTCCGCGTCTGTTGGCGTTGGCATCTCCCCTTGCATTACCGCATTTCTAGATTTTTTATTAAAATAATACCTCAAACTTTCTCCTGTAGCGATTACCGCACCACTAACCGCCAAATCAAAACCAAATCTTTTTAAATTTAAATTTTTATAAAACGCGGCGGCGGATGCTTTAGGTAATTGACCACTCTTAAGTAATTTATTAATTTGAGTGGCAACTCTTAAAGCCTCTTGTTTTGTTGCAACCTTACTCATTACAACCCCCTTAATTAAATTATTTAAAGTATTTGGGTCTTGTTTTAATAATTGTTGTACAATATATTGTTCTTGTTTAGAGAATTTCGATATGGCGGATAAAACTTGTTGTTCTGTTTTTAGAGGAGCTAACGTTTTCGCCAAACTTTCAATCATCTCTACCGATACTTTACCAATCTTAAGTGAATTACCAATTAACGGGACAAACGCCAAAATACCCGCAATACCCGCTCCGTAATTATCTTTTTTGTTAAAATATAAATCCGCGGCCGCAATAACATCTAATCCTATTGATATCCACAATCCTTGAGCACCGGGAATAAAACATGCGGCCAATATTGACCCCCCCGCTAATGCCCATTGTCCCCAAGCATCCCAATTTGTTTCTTTAGCAATCCAACTAACCAATTCTCTGTTTTCTCTGTTAGATTTTTCAGCGGCGGCCGCAGTACCATATCTTCTATCAAAGGCCAAATCATTTTGTTCCTTTAATGAATTAGCTTTCCCTCTTTTTAAACTCGCACCAACCACATCTGACCATTTTGTGATACCGATTTGATTTCCAGGTCCTCTTGTTACCCCACTTTCCCATTTCCCAACCTCAGGATAACCCTTTCCACCGGCCTGTTGGGAACTCGTTCCAGCCTCAGGTTCGGGGTTTACAGGTTCTTCCTGCTCAGCAATTTCCTGATTCTTAACGACTTCTGAAATAACTAACTTATATTGTCTTTCGGTTAAACCTAATTTCATAACTTATAAATATCTAAAAAAAACTTTGAAATTGATTGTGATATACCAAAAAATACCTATTTTTGTACAAAATATAAAGACATGAAGAAATTAATATTGATTTTAATCACTTTTACCCTATTTGGGTGTGAAAAGTATGAGTTACAGAGTCCTCCTAAATTAACCGGAGGTAAGTGGATTCTAACTGATTATGACATTGTAGTAACAAGCTCAATTAGTCCAGTTAAGGTCATTAAAACCGATACAGTATGTATTACATCGTTTAATTTACAGCAATTTACGGATAGTAATGTAATAATGAAACAAGACTATTCAAGAACTGCAATTGATAGAAGATTTGTTAGGGGTAAAACTACTTGGGAATTTGATAGTAATAATAAACAATTATATTGTGATTATACCCAAATGCCAGGTAATGTAAGACCTGAACCTTTTTGGGTTAATCTTTCTTTATATGATAATAACTTAGAAGTAATGAATACGACTAATGGTGCAGTAACAAATTATACGTATAGGGCCAATGATGTGGGATACCCAAGAACAATGACATTACTTAGTCCACCTATTGTTACGGATTTATATATGTCCAATGGTACAAGAGATAAAGCGGCAACTGTAAGAATTACTTTGTATTTTATGAGATGATTTACTCGTCGTAAATTGTTGAGTCTTGTTTGGCGAACATTTTAATGTACTGTCCGGCCTTTGCGTTTGCCTCATCTTCAATTTCACCCCCAATATCGGGTGGTTGAACCTTTAAACGACCCTGTTCAAATTGTTTGTGGTGCACCATTTCATGTGCAATACTTCTCATAACATCAACTAACGCACGATTCTTCATACACACCTTGATAATCTTCTCATCTTTGGTATAATCGTAATTTGCGGTGGTTTTAAGATTTTTTCTGTGATTCTGTATAGAAATAACGGGAACGGTGTCCAATTCTAATTGGTCTTTAACAAATTTAACGAATCTGTTTAACTTATCTTTTTTATCGTCGTTTAAGAAACTCATAATTATAAATATTACAAAGTTTTTTCTTCTGGTAAATCGTTATCCAAAAGATATTGATTTAGTAATTCAACAATGAATTCCTCATCAATATAATCCATGTCTTCCTCTATTAATATAGATGGGGAGTAGTATTCAATATCCTCAAATCCGAGTTCTAAAACACGGTAAAAACTATCTCCATCATCTTCTGTCGAAAATTCGACGTATAACACTCTGTTATCGTCGTTGTAGTAGAATTCTATTATTTTCATTGTGAACAATGATAAGTATTTTCATTTTTTGTAAAATACATTTTTTATATACAAATTAGTATATTATTCATATAATTAAAGGTATGGATTGGTATACTGTTGAGTATTTGTACCCAAGTGCTCTATCTAAATTTAAAGAAAGGATGTTTCCCAATGTTGGGGTTCTTAGTTTGTCTACTCTACTTTATTATGACAATAAGAAACTTTATCAATTTTTTGATAAAGAAGGTGTTTATTTATCTATTGAAATGTACAACCCGCACCAATGGGTATTTTCCATTTCACTACATAATGGCATAGTATTTGGACCTACACAGGAATCTAAAAAAACAAGAGAAGAGGCGGAAGAGGATGGGTTTTTTGAATGTTTCAGAGTTTTAGAGAAATTAATCGTTGCTAAATTGTCTTAAGTATTTATATTATGAATATGTCATTAAATTTCTTACTTCAGGCAACCAGAGTACTTCATGTCGGTAATTACGATGAGGATGAATTAGAAATGATTTATAATTTCTTCATTTCTGTTGACAATGAGATATTAAATGATTATTATAATAGGTGTACAATACTTTCATATAATAATGATTTAGAATTGTATATCGAAATAATCGATTCTCTTATTGAAATTTTTGAGGAAAGTGAAGAATATGAAAGGTGTCTTTTACTCAAGTATCAAAAAGAAGAATCCTTAAAAATAATGAATAAAATAAAAAATTAATTATGGCAGTATTTGGAATGTCTGAAGAAGAGAAAAAAAGAATCTCCGAACAGCACAAAGAACTCGAAAAGAAAAATCGAGAGAAAAAAGAAGAATTAAGAATGGGTTTGAAAAAACCAGAAAAAAAAGAAGAAAAGAAAACCTCCTAGTTGGAGGTTTTTTCTATTTGTACAGTATCTAATTTTTCCCATTTCATGTTATTATACCAATCATAGGTGTGATATAAATCAAAATTTTCTTTAGTTAAACTAATTATAAAAAATCCGTTTTTATTTGATTGGAATTTATATTCAATCTCTTCTCCGTCTATAATAATTTTAAAAATGTGATCTAAAAATTGGTGACTAGTTTTTTCTAAACCCCAATAAAACTCAACATTTAAAAATCCCTCATAACGCAACATTTTAACGTCTAAAGGTATTTTATGATTTTCATATTCAACAATGAAACTTTTTTCATATACCAATTCACCATTTGACATATCTAAGTAATCAATGTATGTTTTATAAAGTTCTCTAACAGGTGGATAACTCACAAAATGTAAACATTCTATTTTTTTAATGTCCACCGATTGAAAATACGGTATTCTATACTCATTAAGTCCTAATGAGACATAACGACCGTCATTATAAAACATATGTGCAAATGCTGACTGTTCAATCCAAGAAGGAAAATAATTAACTCCTTTACCAACCAAATTTGTTAGAGCAAATTCCAACGATTCAATATTGTAATAATCTGGTGATGGGATGTAAATTAGTCCCGTATTAACACTTTTAAAAACAGGTATCTCATCTTTAGGTTCGTTAAAACAATATGAACTTTGTACATCGGGAAAATAAAACGGTGTATTTGAATTAATTAGATTTATAATATTTTCTGGTTTTTTCATGAAAAGTAAATCCGTATCTAATCCTAATATTTTTTTAGATTTAGAAAAATAATAATAATCGAATGTTTTAATTTTATGCCATAAGTTAATCGGATTCTTACCTAACCGATAACTCATACAATTTGGGTAATTTTTAATGTATTGTTCTATTTCTTTGTCCGCCTCTTTCCTGTCAATTAAAATTACGTTTTTTATGTTATCTAAGAGAGATATATCCGATTTTGTTAAAGACCCATCATCGTGAAGATAAACGGGAACATTTTTAAATTCATCAAATCTCTGTAAAGATTTAAAATTGTTTATTGCTAACAGAACATCTCTGTTACAGATTAAGGTGTGAATTTCTAATTCTTCAAAATTATTCATATTATTTATTTTTAACCGGCAATATTCCAAGGTTTTGTGCCGTTCATTTTTTCTCTATAATTTGATATAAAGATTTTATTTATTAAACTAACTAAATGACTAACACCACTAAATGTTAATCCACTATTATGACAAGCAATAGACATTGCTCCTCCTTCACCAGCACCAATGTTTTTTACATAATCGTACCTAATATCGAATTCTTCACAAAACACCGCCAATTTATCCCATATTTCAAAAAACAAATCTTCTTTACCATTTTCTTTGGTTATCGCCCATCTACCCTCCAAAAAGTGCTCTAAGAAATTATCTTCTTTACCCACATGAAATTGCTTTTTATATTTTAAATCTAATTTATTTAAAAACTCAACACCCTCTAAACCATATTTTGTATTTCTATGACCATCAAAATGGCATTTTGATATGTCTTCAGAACAAAAAGTAAGTCCGATGTTTCCAAACATTCCAAATATGTGTAAACCAGAAGTTAAATCATTAAAAAAATCTAAATTATCGGTATTTTCAATGAACACATCGGCATCTAAAAATATTGCCGTTTCGTAATGTCTCAAACACTCTTTCATTACTATTCTCTTATCGTGAAATGAAAAATAAGGTCTATCGTGGTTTATTACAGTTAATTTTTCATTCTCTAAGTAATGATTTGGTTCATTTGTCAATACAAAAACATGGTGACCCATATCATTTAATTGTGATATAAGTGTCTCCCCAAACTCCACATATTTTTTACCATACGTTATTGTACAAAATGCAAACTTACTCATATTGTTTCTATTGTTTTCCAATCTCTTTGACCATACCAATCATAGGTGTGTTCTATTTCTATTTTATTGGTTTTTTGAAAATGAACTTCATTGGATTTCTCACTGTTAAAATGAAAAACAATCCCATTTATTTTAAATTCGTGATCTAAAAATTCAATAGTATTATTTTCATTCCAACTAAACGTTAAAATCATCAAATCATCATTTAAATCAAAAATAGAATAAGATAAATCTATTATTTTATCGTTAAAAATGACATCAACACTATTTGACTTAATTAAAATGCCATCACCAAATTTAACTGTTTTTCTATTTGGATAATTTTTAGTGTAGTTTGTTATGTGAAAACCATAAAAATTATATTTTAAATCTTGACCTAAAATATTTGATATCGTTTCATCATTAATCGTCATTTCACTTTTAGATAGTGACAATCCAATTATGTTACCTTCTCCCACACCTATTCTTCTGGAATTGTTTATTTCTTCATATTTGTCTAATTGTTCCGATAGATATTTCCAAGTCTCTAAAAATATTTTTTCTTTACCATCTTCTTTACATAATGTTAACATTCCTTCTTGATGATGAAATGCATTATCGGTGTTTATATTTAATTCGTTACTGAGCTTTAACGCCAATTCACCATAACCCCCAACTCTTCCTTTAATGTCTGTACTTGTAAAAAACCCACTATCAGGTCTATTAACACACCCCCAAACCCATGATTTGTGAAATCCCGGTTTTATTATTCTTAAAAAATTAGTGTAACAATTTTTGTAGTTTTTGTAAAAAATTCGTGTATCGGAATCAACATAAACAACAGCATCTTCGTGTTTCAATCCCTCCTCAAAACAAATGTATTTGTCGTTGTATGAGAATTTTTTATTTGGGTATTCGACAATAATAACGTTTTTATTATTCTTAAAAAGTTCTTTTTGATTTGTTACAATTAATAATTTTTGTTTAAAGTAATTTAAATCATGAGATAACTTTAAAGCGTTATTGTTGGCAATATCACCATATGCAATTGTGGAAATAATATAATTTTGTTTTTTATATTCTTTTTTACAACTAAAATTACCTTGGATGTCAGTACCAAACTCATTTTTTATTGTTACTAATTTATTTTTTGCTGCGTACGGTTTTAATTCCTTTAATCTTAAATAAATTGAGGTGTCTATTTGATTATCAACCCCATTTAAAATTTCTAATAATTTTTTGGCACCTTTAGGTGAAAAAATTAAAGATGGGGTACATGTAATCATACCTACAGGTATTATTAGATTTTCAGAATAATTTTTAGAATCAATGTCATTCCCACCATAACCTAAATAACATAAATCAAAATCATCAGGTAACTCATTTATAATTTTAATTAAGTCAGAATCGAAATTTGAATTAATAGTTATGTCATCCTCAATAATAATTGTATTCTCATTTAATTCTACTATTTTTTCAAACATCTTTAAATAAGATAATAAAATACCCAATCCTCCTTGTGTTAATGATAATCCCCAAGCAGTAACCGTGTCCATTAAAATATCCTCCACCGCATTTTCGGTCAATAAACCCTCAGGTAATAACCTAGGGTTTATTTTATAACCATCAACAGCAGGAAACCTTTCGTAAATGTCTTTTAATATTTCACTCTTATTTAATTCGGACTCGATAAATTTTCGTCTATCATCCTTTCTGTCTAAATTAAGATAATAACAATGTTTAATCATATTATAAATTTCCTGTAATTCTTTCCATCCAACCCTTTGAAAAAGTATATGGCCATACAATCCAAGTTTTTGGTTTCTTCTCAACTTCAAACGTTCTCCAAATTTTTATAAAATCGTCTTGAGTAGAAATAAGTGGATTAAATTCTTCAGGTAAAAAATCTTTTCTGTTTATTAATTGTCCATTTTCATCCTCAAAAATAACCGCAATAAATTGGTAATCAGGTTCAGAAAGTTGTGACTTATGTACATCTATACAATGTTTAAATACCCTTAAAAATGAATTTTCAAATTCTTCGTTGGTTAACTTTGGATTTGGTGCCAAATTATTATCTAGTGTGTATTTTTGTACGGCACGTTTTTTAAACGAAATTCCAGCGTATTTTTCGTAGTCCAATAAACTTCTTACTTTACCAAAATCGTAAATACCAAAATCAATGTCTTTTACTTCACCGTCCATTTCGAATAACTTTCTATTACGTCTGTGTGAACTTGTGTTCTTACCTCCCCATGTTTTATCATCGTCCCATTGTTTTGTTCGACCCCTTCTGGTATATTCGTGCCAAATAATCGTTTTATGTGGATGAAATAAATCATACCCCCAAGTGTATGCCCTCACTGCAATTGATATTTCTTCTCCATGAAAATAATATTGAGGGTCATGTGGTACTTCTTTAACAAAATCTCCCGTTGTGAATGCGAAATGTGCTGAATAGAATCTCGCAGGAATTGGTTCAGTTAATTGTTTGTAATTATCAATACTGGCGGGTAAAAAGAACACCGCACCTTCAGGAATAAATCTATCAAAGTTCATTTTCCACGGTGTTTGTATTCTACCGGCAGGATCGTTGTCCGGATCAAAAGAAGAAACATAACCAGTTAATAAAGGTTTTTTATGACCCTTTTCTTTTAATTGATTATACATTGAAATTAACTCTAAATCCCAATCTTGTACAAATCTATGATGTGAATCTATTTGTAATGTATATTCCTCACCATCGTAATTTTGTTGTAACTGATTTCTTGCCCAACAAGCACCTTTTGAGTCTTTGTAGTCTATATCTACCACTTTAAATCGTGGGTCATCCTTAAATTCATATAGTTGGTCCCATTCGTCTTCTTTTGAGTGTTGCCAAGCAATAGAGTAAACCAATTTACTTGAATCACTTGCTTTCATATCACAATCTCTAATTGTGTGTATTAATTGAGGGTCTCTGTAAGACGCAATTTGAATAAAAATTTTTCTATTTCCCATTATAATATTTTATATCATAATATAGTCAAAATTTTTAGTTTTAAGAACTCTTATTGTTTTTTTTTGTGGTTTTTTTGTGTTATATTTTATTAAATAATCACAAATATGCCAAAAATATATCAACCGATAGTAATTGAAAGAGTTAACGAGATAATCGAGATTTTAACTGAGACTCATTTTTTTTCCGACTATGATTTGGACAATACTGAATTTGCAAAAACCTATTTATTAGACAAATTAACTGAAAAATTTATATCAGGGGAATATGATATGGAGGAAGATGAATTTTTTGAAGAAGAAGAGTTTGAAACAGTTTTAAGAGAAATTGTTGCCGGTACAATTTTGGAAGAATTAAAAAAGAAAGGGTTGGTCGACTCTTATGATGACGATAAAACTGAAGAAATGTATTTTTTAACTGAAAAAGGTAAAAAACTACTTAATAAATCGGAAGAATAGGTTATCTGTGTTTTATAATCAACTCACCTAATACCTCAATCTTACCAACTAATTTTTGGAACTCTACCTGTCCCATTTTATGGGATAATCCTTTAACACAGTCATCAAATTCCTTCGTTGCTGATGTTAAATTAAATTTACCTTCCGACGCCATTTTATAATATGGTGCCTTTACGTTGAAATGGTGATATGTTAACATTGCTAATCCACCTTTCTTTTTTGCATTCATGGCAATTTTGTCCGCACCCTTCATTCTGGTTTCTGCAAATTCGTCAAATGAGTTAGGTTTATTGTCATGACCACATTTATGACACGTATATTTGTCTTTACCACCTTCAGACTCTTTCCACGACCAATCACAATGATTACATTTAATCTTTTTGGTTGATTCTGTTAATATGTCGG
>JACCDP010418845.1_pt1 | contig 11660 bp, 11 predicted proteins | sample 7445841 | NCBI WGS metagenome assembly JACCDP01 (sample SAMN15323441, study PRJNA562643) | freshwater metagenome | isolation source: river surface water | place: USA:Blue River Watershed | collected 2017-08-17
GTTGGACCAGTGGTGTAGCGGTTAACATGTCTCCCTGTCACGGAGAAGATCGCGGGTTCGATTCCCGTCTGGTCCGCCAGTCAAAATGAAAGTACCCCTTAAAGACTTACTTTAAGGGGTTTTCTTTTATTACCTAGGATGGATTGAGTCTTGAAATATCAGATCCATTCGTGTAAAGTGATACAAGACTTGGCCCGATAGCTCAGTCGGTAGAGCAACGGACTGAAAATCCGTGTGTCGCCGGTTCGATCCCGGCTTGGGCCACCACTTTGCCGTTTGCAAGGGACCTTTTAATAGGTTCTTTTTATTTTTGAGGTAGGTAGTCCGTATTTCGCATGACCTTAGCATATTCATCAATGATATTTTGTTTGGTTAAATGTAAGTATTTTTGAGTAGTCTTCAAACTACTGTGTCCCATAAGCATTCTTAACGTTTCTAAGTCACCACCTTTTCTTAAGAAATTAGTTGCAAAAGTATGCCTCCATTTGTGTGGTGAGATACTTTCAGTCAATTTAAGTTTAATCTTTAAGCGATGAACGATACTTTCAACAGAAGATGTTTTTAATGGCACCTTTGTATTTAGGTCAAAGAATAGCTCATTAATTGGCTCAAATAACATTATGTATCGATTTAATAACCCTTTGGTTGCTTCAGTGAATCCCACATAGCGATTATTATTAGTCTTTGTAACCTCTGCATAGATCGAATTTGTACTCCAATCAATGTTCCTGACTTTGATATGTAATAACTCATTGATTCTTAAACCTGTATCAAGAAGAAGGTTGAATAGAACATAATTTCGGAAATTATTTTTATCATCAAAATTTGATTTTAAATGGTCGAATACTATCTTGATCGTTGCGTCTGAAATGATGGGTATGACTGCTTTTTGCTCGGATAGTTTTTTGAAGTCAATTATTCGATCAGTAGAATATTTCACAATTGTTTTTAATGCCACGATGTATTTGTTTATGGATATATTCTTTATTTTAGGACTTTCTTGCTTTATAAACGCTATAAAAGATGTAATTTCCCGCTTACCTATACTTTCGACCTCTATATTCTCAAAATACTTTTGGATTCGCTTAAAGTAAAATTGATAGTAGTTTTGAGTACCAAGCGTTTTCGTAGCCGTGACGTAATCTTTGAAGGATGCAATCGCTTCATTAATTTTCATTGGTACTTACTCCTAATTCTGAATTTGTCTTAGATTTGTCCTGTTTTTGTTCCTTTTGGACTAAATGCAGTATCTTAGCTTTATTTTTAAGAAATTCACCCTTAATGATGATTCTTCTATTCAAAGCTCTAAATGTTTCAGGATCACTTATCTTTACCTTTGAATATGTTTTTTCTAAGGGTTGGTTGCTGATAATGAATACCCAATCAAAACAAGCAGTTTTATCGTTGTATCTTGCTTTAAGCCTTAAGGGATAGATATCGAGAAGGTTCAATAAATAGGAGATGTCGAATTGGCCTCTATATTCGTCTAGAACAAGGACTGGTTCGTTTATATAGCCATCAAAAGGATTTTTATAATCTGTCACCCTGTAAATTTTGCTCGGATCGAATAATCCTAATACAAATCTACTTTTGCCTACGCCAGTCTTTCCGTGAACAAAGATTACCTTCACTTTTCTATTTGTATGCTGAAATCCTTTAGTACTGAGGTCTAGGAAGTAGGATTTAATATTGTTTTGATAAATCAAGAATTGAGTCGGATGAACTCTTCTAACATCCTCTAATGTGTTTCCATCTTCCAGCATTTCATGGATTGCATATAGATCTGATCGCTTGCCCTTACTTGGTGCCTCTCCGAATTCATAAGGACCCGCCACTCTTGTTTCTTCCTTCTTTGCATAATTGATTGAATCGGTTAGGTTGCCATTAATCGAATCTAGGTGCATCCTATGAAAGACTGCTTTAATCGAATCGAATCTTACAGCATTTTTGAATATCACCACACCTTGATAATGTGGTTTCTCAGCCTTTTCTCCTCGCTCTAGTTGGAATAATAGGTATTTAAGTTCGCCTATTTTTTCAAAATTCATTTTTATGTTTTCTGAATCTATGATTGATTCATCATTTTGGTACCATGTAAACGCCCAGTTTCTTACTCTTGGTGTCATTGGATCTCCTTTCTTGACACATATGTACTCTAAATAATACTTACTATTTAAGTACAAAAACATAGTAAATTACTTTTAAAGAATAATCAAGCAAAAAGTTTCGATAAGAGTAACCTATTTAAATAAAGTGCTTTAAATGCAATAAATATGATAAAATACGATTGAGGAATATTATGAAAATAGGCACATTATTAAAAGAACTTCGTAATAAAAATAATTTAAACCAATCAGATATAGCATCCAAATTGAATGTAACACCTGCTACGTATAGTCGTTATGAAAACGATCAATTGGAACCTAGTCTCGATAAATTGCTTGAATTGAGCATTATTTTAAAAGAGGATCCTTCAATCTTTTTTAGATCAGAATTGTTGAAAAGAAATATTATTAATTTATATGGTCCATTTACAGAATATACTTACTTGTTTGCTTACTGGCAATTAGAAGAACAAGCAAAAATACTAAACTTAAATCGTTCTACTCTTTCATTACCTGAAATGAATAGATTGGCCAATGAAATCAAAAGAGGCTTTGAAATTCTTAAAACTGAAGAAGTTATCATACTTAAGAATATTAAACCTGAAACTTTTGAAGAGTTCTTGAAACGTAAAGGGTTAGAATGGTTAGTTAACACTAATGAAACTAGTAAGTGAGCAATTTAGATTCATTGAGCTAAGATCAGAAGGATATAGTCTTCGAAAAATATCAAATTTAATGGGTATTTCTAAAGATACTTGCTTAAATTGGAATAAACTTTTTTCAAAGGAAATTAACGAAATTATTGAGAGCCGATTTGAAGAATTTACCCATAAGTATTTATTATCAAATGCTTCTAGAGTATTGGAGTTTGGCATAGTTATTAGTCGACTCAAAGAAGAGATATCTAAAAGAGATTTTAGCAGTTTGGAGAGTTTTGATTTGCTTGAACTTCAAAGAAAATATTTGTTATCTTTATCAAAGGAAACTTCAAAATTGGCAATTAAATCAGAATCTTCAAATAACGATGAAAACATCTTAAATCAATTGATTAATGATTCAAGTTCTCCAACTAACAATATCCAAATTGAAATTGTTGATGCATCTAACGAATCGAGAATTACTGACCTTGAGATTCAAATAAAAGAAGAATTAGCTAAAGGTTTATAAATTCTTATAACCATAATTTTTACGGCTTGGATAATATTTTTTTTTTAGTATAAGTATGATAAATTTATACAAATGGGGGTATTCAAATATGAATAATCTTGATGCGATTTCTTTCTTTATTTTTGCTTTATTTTTGACTTTATTTACTTTCTGGCTCAACTTACCAAATACTAAAGGCATGATAGGAGAATACTTAGTAAAAAAACATCTTTCCAAACTTGCTGAAAAGTATAAAGGAAAGTCATATCATAACTTAATGTTAGGCGAAGGAGAGACCTCGACTCAAGTAGACAATCTCTTAGTTACGAAAAAAGCGGTATATGTCATTGAAGTCAAAAACTATGCCGGTAGAATCTATGGTGGCCAATACCAAGATCAGTGGTATCAAACGATTCGTTATGATAACAAAAGGAGAGGAAGCGGGGGACGGAACTATACCAAGACCCATATTGCTAAGAATGCATTTTTTAACCCTATTAAACAAAACCAAATTCATGTAAATGCCATAAGAAATAATATTCAAAGCATTCAAAAGCTGCCATTTATTAATATTGTAGTGTTTATGAATCGAGGGGATCTTAGCAATGTTGAGATCAAAGATACTACATCATTTGTAGTTAATCGAATAAAATTGGGCAAGCTTATCAAAAAGAATGAAATGACTCTTCCTAGTCTCGATGTAGAGATGATGACCATTGATCGTGAGATTTTGGCCAAGAATACATATTCTAAAGCTAATCTTAGAAATCACATAACTAAAATTAATAGAAAATATAAATAATTAAGTAATAAATATCCAATTATTAAGGATATTGTTATAAATTTAAAAATTAAGTGAAAAGTTATAGTTGATATAAAAATAGTCACAAAATAAATTCGAAAGGTGAAATAATAATTATTATGATAATAAATCCAGATATCATCTCAATTAATTGTGGATGGTACCATTCTTCTGCTTTAACTAGTGACGGACGTGTTTTTATGTGGGGGAGTAACAGTAATGGTCAATTAGGTATTGGAAAAACAAGTGGCATTAGTTCTCTTCAACTTGAAATAACAAATAACTTCCCATTAATTAAAGATGATAAAATTACAAAATTATTTTTAGGTGGAAATAAATCTTCAGCTATATCCTTCAGTGGAAGAGTTTTTGTTTGGGGTTATAAAGCATTTGAAATTATGGTGAATTCAGATTTAGAAGATTCCAATTTACCAATAGAAATTAGTTCAATTTTTAAACTTGAAAAAGATGATAAAATCGTTGAATTATACTTAAATCATTATTTAAATATTGCTTTATCTTCTAAAGGTAGAGTGTTTCTTTGGGGGAAATTATATTATGGAAATTCTTTTTTAAGTTTTCCTTTCGAAATTACTTCCTGGTTTCCACTCAAAGACGACGAAAAGATATATTTAATTTCATTAGGACTTACTTTCTTTTCAGTGCTAACTACAAGTGGTAGAATCTTTATGTGGGGTGAAAATCGTTGTGGTCAGTTAGGGGATTCAACCTTTAACAGTCACTTTAAACCTATTGAAATTACTAATAATTTTTTACTAAATGAAGGTGATCAAATAATTTCAATATGTACTACTAGAAATTCTTGTATGGCTTTATCAATGGATGGAAAAGTTTTTTTATGGGGGTTGTATGGAATTGACTTTGAAATGAGTGCAGGTGATTGGATTATTGGTACTGGTCCACATGAAACTATAACAAAAGAGTATTATTGGTATAATCCACATGATTTAACTTCTGCTACTGCACTCCATGAAGATGAACGAATTATGCGTATTTATTCTGGGGAATATCATTTTTCACTTCTTAGTTCTAAAAGAAGGATTTTTATGTTTGGGCAAAATAATTATGGTCAATTGGGATTAGGAAAAGAGAGAGTTTTTTTTGAAATAAATGGACCTTTTGAAATAAAAAATAATTTATTAGAGGCATATTTAATAACTTTTGCAGATAAATTTAGCGATATAAGTTTAGGTTGGGATTTTTCACTAGCCCGTACTTTAAACGGCAAAATTTTCTCTTGGGGGCAAAACCATTCTGGACAATTAGGTCAATTCCGTAATACTTCTAATATTTATTCTCCTACATTGATGGAGTTTCAAAAAGCTGATGGCCTTTACTAGAAATAATTTAGGTCAGTTTTGGGATTTTTCTTATAGTTTTAGAAATTTACCTATTAAAATTACATCTTATTATAACCAAGTTAAGTTTGGAAAAAATATGGAGTTTAACTAAAAAATGAAAGCTCTATATTTAGTTGGTCAACGTTTTAACAAGTTGCTAGTCTTATCTCAAACGAATAATACTAAATGGGGACAAACTCAATGGATTTGCAGATGTGACTGTGGGAATGAATTAAACGTTAATGGTACAGCACTAAAAAGTGGAAAAACTAAATCCTGTGGGTGCTTAAGATCAAAATCAAAATTTAATATCGAGGGCAATAGGTTTGGATCACTAATTGTTAAAGAATTTGCTTACTCTACACCAAAAAGAACCTTTTGGAAGTGTAAATGTGATTGTGGAAAAGAAACCATCATAAGAAGTGATTCATTAAGAAAAGGTAAAACCTTATCATGTGGTTGTTTACAAAAGAAGATAGCAGTTTCTTTTGGTCAAAAGAAAGTTATTCATGAAATCGGAAATCGTTATGGGAAACTAATTGTTATTGGTAGGGGTGATAATCAATCTAACAGTAAGAAAGTGGCATATTGGAAGTGTAAATGTGATTGTGGTAATACCACCAATGTTAGATCAAGTCATTTACGAAATGGTTCAATTGTTTCGTGTGGCTGTGTCAAGTCAGCAGGAGAACTTAAAATCATTCAACTATTAGAAGAAAATCATATTTCATACAAATCGCAATTTTGCTTTTATGATTTAAGGGGTTATGGTAATAGGAAATTAAAGTTTGATTTCGCTATATTTAAAGACGGAAAATTGTCGTATCTAATTGAATATGATGGCGAACAGCACTATATAAAAAGATCAAAATTTTATTCAGAAAGAATACTTTTTCACGATTCATTGAAAGATGAGTATGCAAAAGAAAAAGGGATTCCGTTGATAAGATTAAATAAAAAACCTAAACTAATTATATTCGAGGATATTTATCTAAAAATGTTATAATTTTATTATTAATATGGGGGTATTTAATGAAAAAATTATTTAAGCTCAATATTTTATTAATTTCTCTACTAATCGTTTCATGTAATTCATTAGCATCGTTTAATTTTAGAATCATAGAAGAACAATCTCCAGCTAGATATGACAGCGAATGTGTTTGTTATATTGCTGGCTCGCCAGGATATGATCAAGATTTTGATTTTAATATAACCAAGATTGAAATTATTGAAAATGCAGTCTTTACTTATTGGGAACATGTTTTAGTGCTTGAATTTGAAGTTAAGAATAACAAAGATGAAAGAAGTTTACTTCCAGAAGTTGGAATTGCCTTACTCAATGAACAGGAAACCCAATTTGAACCCAACTATTTTGTTTATCCTTATTTTTCAGGAACCTATTATCCAAAATTAAATTATTTTCAAAATACTAATGAATCATCAATTCTTCCTTTAGGGTCCCTTGCCTCTAAAGAAAAACTTAGATTTATATCAAAAATAACCTTATCCCAAAATAGTAATGAAAAATTAGAGGGGTTTTATTTCCTACACTTCTTGAGGATTCCTGCTGTAGATGCAATTCATAGAAACACAAATTTAAGTCAAATTCCTTTTATTAAAGAAAATTCTGTCTTTAATATAAGATTAAATGTAACTTCTATTTATTCATTTTGATGATTAAAATGAAAATTTAATATGAAAAAAAAAGTACAACCAATAACAATAAAGAATATCAATCTTGGTTGGTCCCATTCAGCAGCATTATCTTCAAATGGACAAGTATTTACTTGGGGTTTTAACAAATCTGGTCAATTAGGTGATGGTACAGAAATAAATAAAAACATTCCAATCGATATAACTCAAAATTTTAAACTTAAAAAGGGTGAAAAAATATTTTCCTTAAATCTAGGCTCTGTAAATTCATCTGCAATTACTTCAACAGGTCGAGTATTTATGTGGGGATCTAATTCTTTTGGTCAATTAGGTGATGGTACAGAAATAAATAAAAACATTCCAATCGATATAACTCAAAATTTTAAACTCAAAAAAGATGAAAAAATAATTTCTTTAAGTCTTGGATGTAATCATAGTTCCGCTTTAAGTTCGACCGGTAGAGTTTTTATGTGGGGTAGTAACGTTAATGGAACATTAGGTATTGGAATAATTTCAAATAAATTTAATGTCATCAACCTTCCTGAATTTGATGATTTTATTATTGAAGAAGCATTAAATACTCATAATAAAATTTTAGGCACAAAGTATTATAGTAATGTTCCAATCGATATAACTCAAAATTTTAAACTCAAAAAAGATGAAAAAATAATTTCTTTAAGTCTTGGATTTTTTCATAGTTCCGCTTTAAGTTCGACCGGTAGGGTTTTTATGTGGGGATCTAATTCTTGTGGTGAATTAGGTGATGGTACAGAAATAGGTAAAAACCTTCCAATCGATATAACTCAAAATTTCTCATTAGAGACAAACGACAAGATTGTTTATTTATCGTTGGGAGGATATCACTCTTCAGCTTTAAGCAATATAGGTAGTGTATTTCTTTGGGGCAACAACGAAGATGGACAATTGGGAGATAGAACAAATACAAATAGATACTATCCTACCGAAATTACTTCAAGTTTTATTAATAAAAAATATTCGCTTTCTCCTTTATCAAACGGCGACAAGATCATTTCTTTATCGTTGGGAGGATATCACTCTTCAGCTTTAAGCAATTTTGGTTTTATGTATTTTTGGGGTGATAATGAAAATGGTCAATTGGGTGGTGGAATAGGTTTCGCTAAAGTCAATAATCCCCTTAGATCAAGAACTGGAAGTTTTGAATCAATTAAAACAGTAGTTCTAGGTTATGATCATTCCTCTGCATTAACTACCAATGGTGAAATGCTTATCTGGGGCTGCAATCAAAGCGGCCAATTAGGGGATAGCACAAAACTTAGTAGAAATTTTTCTGAGGTAGTTAATTTTAAAAACCTATTAAAATTTTAAGTTTAAAAAACCTAAAGAATAAAAAGGAAACTTATGGCAAAACTAATATTACAACCTGCAGGAAATAAAGATGGGCGTGAGCACTATGTTGACACCATTCAAAACATGGTTGATACATCAATTATTAAAGCTTTCCAACCTAATTTAGCATCTGAAATTGATAGATTATATCCTAATGGTAAAGCACCTGTTTGGGGTGTAACACCGGGAAAAAATAATGTTAACAAGAATAAGTGGGATAGAATTGGTAGAGGTGATGTAACTGTTTTTTCAAAATCTGGGGGAATCTTTGCCACCGCAGTTACAACTTTAAAATTTCATGATAAGAAGTTAGCGGAAAAACTGTGGAATCAAGACGCTAGTGGAAATACTTGGGAATATATTTACCTTCTTGATGAAGTCAGATTGATTGATATTCCCTATCTCGAATTTAACAAACGAATTGGGTATAATCCAAATTTCATCATTCAAGGATTTAATGTCATAGATGATAATAATAGTGCATTGTTCTTGTCAGGTATGGGCCTATTTAGTGATAAACACACTGATCAAGTAACTATCATTGATTATACAGATGCTATCACAAAACTTGAAAACGAAACCACGTTGGATTCTAAACAAACGCAATCCTATGGAAGAAAAGAACAATCTTTTTTAAGAGAATCCCTATTTAAATCCCTATCCCAATGTAAATGCTCGATTTGTGGTAAAGAGTATCCGATAGATATGTTAATAACAGCACATATTAAAAAGAGAAGCCAATGTTCAAAAGCTGAAAAACTTGACTATAAAAATATAGTCACTCCAATGTGCGTTCTAGGATGCGATTCTGCTTATGAAAAAGGTTACATTTATGTTGATGATCAAGGAATAATTAGGGTGAATGATAAAAAATCATTAACTCCTGATTTAGAAACCTATTTCAAAATATTTAAAGATTCCAAATGTTTAACATTTAATACTGGTAATCAAAAGTATTTTGAAGTTCATAGAAAAGAATTAGGAAAATGATTTGAGTTTTGGTACAAATAATATTATTATGAAAAAAATATTTTTATCAAATTCCGATAAGATAATAAGCATTTCAATGGTTGCGGATTCATCATCCGCCCTAACTTACACAGGGCGTGTTTTTACATGGGGGGATGACTACTTTGGTCAATTAGGAGTTGGTAGTAAAGATTTGTTCAACAAAGTTAGTTATCCGGAAGAAATTACAAATAGATTTTCACTCGGTAAAGATGAAAAAATTATTTCATTAAGTATAAGCTTAACTAAGTCGTTAGCTTTAAGTTCTACTGGACGAGTCTTCAGCTGGGGCAGTAACAGTTGTGATTTTTGGGATCATGATGGGCGTGGGCGATTAGGTGATGGTACAACTATTGATCAACCTTTACCTATAGAAATCACTTCGAATTTTCCACTCATAAATGGTGAAATAGTTAAATTAATTTCTGCAGGTCAATCATCTTCATTAGCTCTTACCTCACATGACAGAATATTTAGTTGGGGAACTAATGAATATGGAGAAATAGGTGATGGTACAAACATTACTCGAAGTTTTCCTACTGAAATCACCACTAATTTTTCTCTAATAAAGAATGAAAAAATCATATTCTTGGAATCTAAAGGCCTTCATTCTGTTGCTCTATCTTCGTTAGGTCGAGTTTTCATGTGGGGTTGTAACTCTGAAGGTCAGCTTGGAATTGGTTCTATAAAAACTAGAAAAGCCAAAATTCCAATTGACATTACTTCAAATTTTTCACTAATTGATAGTGATAAGATTATTTTTGTAAGTTTAGGTGGTGCGAATTCTTCTGCTATTAGTTTACAAGGTCGATTGTTTACTTGGGGTCGTAGCGAAAGTGGATCATTAGGTAATGGAATTTCAGCTACTACCGACATTAGATTTCCAATTGAAATTACCTCTATTTTTCCACTTAATGAAAATGAAAAAATAATTAATTTTTCTTCCTTTCATTGGCATACTTCAGTCTTAACATCTACTGGTCGAATATTCACACTTGGGTATAATTGCTATGGCCAATTGGGGAATGGAAAAACTCTAGAAAGCTTAAGTCCTTTTAATATTACTTCCAAATTTTCGCTAATTGATGATGAACAAATTGTTTCGATATCCAATGGCAATTTTCATTCATCCGCATTAACCAATACAGGAAGACTGTTTTTATGGGGTTTGGATAGATCTTGGCAATTAGGTATTGATGGCTGGCGTTTTGAAGGGGAAAAATTTAAAAGGATTCCAACTGAATCAGTATTCTCACCAAAACCAAGAATAAATAAATCTAGGAAGTATAATTCAAAAACTGAATTAAATGTAAATAAAGTGACTTACTCGCGCTCGTCTGAAATGGAATTTATATCATCTTCATTAGAAACTAATTTTGATAAATTTAAAGAATTTAGCTTTAATAATCAATACATAGCTATATATTTACTCTCTGGTGATATTGCAGAAAGAAATAAAACTTCTTTGAATCTAATGAAAATTATAGGAAATGATAAAGAAAAGTTAAATGCAATTAATAGTTTACCAATGAATTGGGGTCTAAATTATTTCAAATTATTGTATGGTGTTTTCAAAAAAGAGAAGGCATTAGAAGAAGCTAATAAGCTGGTAAAAATTGGATTTCAATTGGCTATTATGATTAGAAATTTAAATAATTTTTCTACAATTTTAAAAAATAACGGAGAAGATTTTACAAATGAGAAGGGAGTTTTTTGGGAGATTACAGAGAATAGGTCTTGGGGTTCTAGGATTTTAGAAGTATGTAAAACACCAAAAGAAATTGTTGATTATTACAAGAAATACAAAAATCAAAATGATGGTATCACTTTTGAAATAACACGTAGAAATTATTAGTAAACTGTTAATTTTTTCTAAACATAAATCCATTTTTCAATATACGGTTCAACTTTGGAATATACTACTCATATATTTTCCAGGTTAATCAATGATAACGGTCGTTATTATGGACTTTTGTTCATGATCTAAATTTATCAGTTCTGAATGGTTTTATTTAAAAAAATCATATAGCGATCATTAGGAACCAGTAACAGAGTCTTATCTATTCTTTAACTAATTTGTATGCAACCTTCGACTGAAAATCCGTGTGTCGCCGGTTCGATCCCGGCTTGGGCCACCACTTTATTTAACCCGCTTTGGCGGGTTTTCTTTTTTAAGTTTGATTACCTTAAAGTAACTTCATAAGCAGGTTTGCATTA
>JACCDP011413962.1_pt1 | contig 11658 bp, 7 predicted proteins | sample 7445841 | NCBI WGS metagenome assembly JACCDP01 (sample SAMN15323441, study PRJNA562643) | freshwater metagenome | isolation source: river surface water | place: USA:Blue River Watershed | collected 2017-08-17
ATTGTCTCAAGATTTAAATTACTACGATCAGACTATTAAAGTGACCGATGCATCTAATCTTTCAATTCCGATAGCTTCGAGGAACATTCCTGGAATTATCGAAATCAACGGAGAAAAGATTGAATACTTGTCATTGAGCGGAAATACTTTATCTCAACTTAGAAGAGGAAGTTTTGGCACAGCTATTGCTACAGTGCATGAACAGGGCAGTCATGTAATTAATTTAGGATCTTCTGAGAATATACCTTATGTTGAATCTCAAGATAAAGATAATTTTATCAGTGATGGTAGTACGTTGTTAATAGGACCGTTACCTTATGTTCCTAGTAAATCAACTAGAAATTCTTGGTTTAGAGATACAGGAATATCGGGTATTCCTGAAGAATACGGTCCGTGTGATCAGGTAGAAGTATTTGTAGGCGGTACAAGATTAAGAAAAGATCCGATCACAATTTATAAAGAATCGTTAGGTCCTTCGAGTCCTTTAGCCGATGAAACTTTACAAGCAGAATTCAGCGTCGACGGTGACTCGAATTATATAAGACTTTCGGAACCAGTAAAAGTAGGAACTAGAATCACAATAATTCGTAGAACTGGAAAATCTTGGTACGACCGAGGTCAGACAACAGCAACGACTGGACAAAGTTTATTAGAAAATAACACTCCGATCGCAGTATTCTTGTCGCAAAAGACTACGGAGTTGCCCGAATAAATACACTATGGATTTAGAAGAGAACAATATGGAACAGCAGCCAATGCCAGAAAACATTCAAATCCCAGAAAAAAAGCCCAATGAAATCGGGGGATTTCATTATGAAGGGCATATTAAAATCTGGGATCCTGACACAAAAGAAGTATTAATTGATAAAAGAAATGCTATTCATTATGAAAATATGAGTATTGCTATGGTTAACAGTATTAGTAACCAAGGCAAAGGCTGGATTTATGAAATGGTATTCGGATCTGGAGGAACAACAGTAGATCCTACCGGATTAATTTCGTATCTGACACCTAATACTATTGGCACCAATACAGGACTGTATAATCAAACTTATAGTAAAATAGTAGATCAAAATGCCACTGCTAACACAGATCCTGTTAGAAATAAGATGGAAATTAGGCATATCAGCGGTGCAACTTATTCGGATGTAATTATAACTTGTTTATTAGATTACGGCGAGCCCGATGGTCAAGAAGCCTTTGATAATAGTCAAACACTATCTGGAGATTTTGTATTTGATGAATTAGGATTAAGATCGTATGATCCTTCTGGATCAGGAAAGTTGCTAACTCACGTTATCTTCCACCCAGTTCAAAAGTCCTTGAACAGACTTTTACAGATTGACTATACGATCCGTGTACAAAGTTTAACTGGTTTTAATGAGGTATAACGATGCCGTATAATGTTAATTTTACTGATAGTGCAAAATTACCCATTACCGTTAATGATAGCACTGAAAACACAGAAACAAGTTTAGTATTTCCTGGAAGAAATACTACAGGGTACGGTCAAAAGATTGCCGAAAATTTTTTACATCTTTTAGAAAATTTTGCGAACTCAACGAAGCCGGAGAATCCAGTAGAGGGACAATTATACTTTAATACAAACAATAAAAGTTTAGAAATATATGATGGTACTAACTGGAAAGCAGCTAGTAACATTCGAGTTGATAATAACGAACCTAGTTTATCTTCGGCAGAAACAGGCGAATTGTGGGTGGATACTAATAATCAACAACTTTATATTTTCAGCGGAGAACGTTGGATTTTAGTTGGCCCAAATTTTTCTACAGGATTAAGAAGCGGTCCACTAGTTGAACAGATTGTAGATAGTACTAACCTAAATCGAGTTATTCTTATCTTCTATGTGGAAGATATTCCTGTAATAATTGTTTCTAAAGATAGCTTTACTCCTAAGATAGCTATCACCGGTTTCACAACAATTAAGTCTGGAGTGAACATTTCGTCTGTTAGTGATCTCGGATCAGGTGGTTTTTCTCCTAAATTCTACGGTGCGGCATTAAATTCGGATTCTTTAAATGTATCAGGATCAGAAATTCCTGCTACCAGATTTTTAAGATCGGATATTTTAAACACTACTGAACAAGGTTTCAATATAAAAAACAACCAAGGTTTAACTTTAGGAGTCGATGGTACTTTTAGTTTAAGTGTATCTTCCGGTGCAGGAAAAATTTATAATTCTACAGCTGGAAGTAGTATAGATATACAAACTAATCAAGATAATAGACCAGTAACTGTATTGAGAGTTATCGATAACAAAATTGCTGTTAACAAAAATGTTCCAGATGAAGCAGTAGATATTAGTGGAAATCTTAAATTAGATGGTTCTATAATTTTAACATCTACAAATGAAAGTACTAATTTTAGTAATGGAACTTTAAGAACTGCGGGTGGTATAGCAGTATCAAAAAATATTTTAGTTGGAACAACACTTAATGTCACCGGAATCACCACAACTAGCAATGTAAGACCTTCGGTCACTGACACATATAGTTTAGGACAAAGTGCTGATTTAAGATACAATGCTGTTTATACCAAAAACTTATATGCTCAGAATCTTTTTGGAATATTAACCGGAAATATTACTGGTAATGCTACAACAGCTACTAATTTAAAATTTCCGACATTGTTTAAAACCACCGGAGCAGTAACTTCTACGGTAGAAACATTTACTGGCACCGAAGGATCCATAACTCTCGAAACAGAACTAACTAGCGAAATCATCAGCGGTCAATCAAGGGCCCCTACCGAAAGATATCCTTTAGATAAGAATGACGACTTATTAGTTTTTAGATCTGCACCTTCGGTAACGGGCGGATCAACAGGATTATTCAAAGTCAGTAAGGAAGAATTTTTACAAGATGCAATTATACCCATCGGCGGTATTATTCCCTTTGCAGGAGAAACTATTCCTGCTGGATATCTGCTATGCGATGGCAGAGAAGTTGAGATATCAAGATATCGAACTTTATATAATATAATTGGAAATACATACGGTGCTCCTTCGATAGGTTTTGAAACATTTAAACTTCCGGATCTTAGAGGTCGATTTGTTCTTGGTAGAGATGACATGGACAATAAGGATGACGGTGTAATTGGCGGATTAGTTCAAGCAGCACCTCCTGCTACTGGTCAGATTGCAGGAAAAGTATCGGGACCGGCAGGTAGAGTGGAAGGTATTGAGGCACAAACTATAGGAGGAACAGGAGGATCTTCGGATCAGATTCTTTCGGTAGCTAATTTACCCGACCATGAACACGATATGATCGGTTCTGCTGGCGAACAATATTATTCAACAAGAGCAGATAGTGCTGTTCCTACGGATATTGGATCTTTTTCAGGAAGAGGAGGCACAACACCTTCTCAAACTCAGTATCTTCCCACAAGCGGAGGTATTAAAACTAGCGAAACTTTGTCAACAGCTTTTTCTACATTGAATCCGTTTTTGACATTAAATTTTATTATTAGATCAGGACCAACAGAATTCTAAGGTAAAGAAAATGGCGTATACAATTAATAAAACTGACGGAACAATATTAACTACTCTAGCTGACGGCCAGTTAGATAATGTAACTACTGATCTTACTCTTATAGGAAAAAACTACAGCGGCTTTGGAGATGCCTTAAATGAAAATTTTGTAAAATTACTGGAAAATTTTGCAGGATCGGCTGTCCCGTCAAATCCTATTAGGGGACAAATTTGGTTCGATACATCTGAACTTAAACTTAAAGTTTATAACGGATCTTCCTTTCAGCCAGTTTCCAGTGCTACTATATCCGATTCTCTGCCCACTGATATTGCTATTGGTGATTTATTTTTCAACAGTACCGATAAGCAATTATATTTTTATGATGGTGTTAATCCAATATTACTAGGACCAGACTATTCTCAAAGCCAAGGATTAAGCGGATTAAAAGTAGTTAATGTATTAGATGATAGAAATCAAACAAGAATCGTAACATTATTATACGTAAATGCAGTCTTATTAGGAATTTTTTCTAAAGATACATTTACGCCAAAATCAGAAATATCAGGATTTGGCAGAATTGAAATAATACCAGGATTTAATCAAGCAACTGCCGCCGGAATCAAATTTGCAGTTACAGCAACAAATTCAGATAGATTAGGAAATCAGCCGGCGTCTTCCTATGTTCGAAGTGATACTAGTGGATCTATCGAAGGTAATCTTAGTATAAGAGATAATCTATTAGTAGGAAGTGACGATCAATTTCAACTAGTTGTGGATAATTCAAATGTACAATTAGCTAATATTGCCAACAATAAAAGTTTTAAAATAACTGTTAAGAAGGATCTAGAAGCCGAAGATGCTATAACTATCGATCCTATCACGAGAACCATAGGAATATATGATAACAATGCTTATATCAGCAGTCAAATTAATATTGGCGGATCGTTATCTATAGCAGGAAACATTACTATTAATGGTAGCCTTACAGTAAATGACGGAGATGTCACTATTGTAAAAACCACTGAACTAAATGTTGAGGACAAATTAATTGTTTTGGCACAGACCGGTGACAGTAGTCTTAATAGGGACGAATACGCCGACGAAGGTGGTATAGTATTAAAAGGCGCTTATTTTGATGAAGAGGTTTCGAGTCCGACATATAATACTTGGGTATTAAAAGATCACATATTCCAATGGAGTAATTCAAACAAAGGTTCTTCAGGGACTAGAATGGCCCTAGCAGACGATGCTTGGAACAGTTCCGAACATATAAATTTAGAAGCTGGAAAAGCATTTAAAATAAACGGAACTACGGTAATAGATGGTAGCAGCCTAGGACCAGGAATTACCAGTATACCGGGTGTAACCAGTTTCGGTCCTCAGATATTTGTTCAAATTGGACCATCTGCAGGATCTCCAATATTGAGATTAGAGCAGAATAGATTATCTGCAGTCGCTACGAATTCTGATATACAAATTACCCCTAATGGTACAGGAAATATACAATTAAGACAAGTTACAGGATCTACCTACGGAACACAGACAAATGTAGGTTTTCCTTTATTAAGGGGTGTTGCGACAACATCGCAAGGGTCTCCTAGCCAAACCGGCGAATCCCCATCGCTGCTTTCTGCCACAGAGAATACAGAGGCCACAAACAAACAATATGTTTTAAATTTTGTTAGAACAAGGGCTTTAGTCTTTAGTATGGATATTTCGGACGGGTTAACTAATCCGGCAATAGAAACGATATTAGCTACTTTAGCTCCGATTACAGAATATGAAGTAGGAACCGTAGCAAGAATATTATGTACATCGTTAACAAATGCTAATTCTACAGCAGATGTTGAGTCGGCTAAGTCTACATCGTTTACAAATTTCTTAACACCGCCCAGCGGGTCCCCAGGTACTTCGCCGGGTATATCCTCAGTTTCTTTCACATCAGTTACAGTTCCTGCCCAAACTATCCAGGTTTCGCCTAGAACAGTTAAAACTTTTCAGATACAAATCGGCGTTGGTTGGAAATATATCAGTGAAACATTCGTATAATGGAGCGTTAGATGGCTTATGTAATTAATAAATTCAACGGTGAAAGACTAACTGTTTTAGAAGATGGAACATTAGATACTTCTACAAGTTTAGGACTTGTAGGAAGAAACTACACTGGTTATGGAGAGACACAAAATGAAAATTTTGTTTTTATCTTAGAAAACTTTGCTAACTCAACTGCACCTACTAAACCAATAACCGGACAGACTTGGTATAATACATCAACTAAAACATTAAATGTTTACAGTGGAACAGGATGGTCGCCTGCCGGAGGAGCTTCAGTTTCTGACACGGCACCAAATTCAGCAATAGATGCCGCTTCTACTAATCCTATTCCCGGAGCATTATGGTTTAAAAATAATACCAATCAGCTGTATGTTTCAGACGGCGAAACATGGAATCTTATCGGTCCAGACGCTATTGAAAACTTTGGAATAACAAAACTAGTAAGTAGATCTATATCAGATGTAAATGGGGTACAACATCCGGCTGCACTTTTCTACAGCAATAATGAACCAATAGCTATCTATACAAGCGATTCGTTTACAATCAGTACTTCGGAAAATCTAACCGGATACACAGCACTTGTAAGAGGTATAAATCTAAAATCCGGAACAAATTTAAATGGTGATGTGTTAGGAAATTCTACCAGTGCTACTAGGTTAGAAAACTATGTAAACATCAACGGAGTTGCTTTTAATGGTACTCAAAGTATAAACATAAAATCTTCTACAACTAATACTCTGTCAAGAGGAACATATCTTATAGGAAGTAATTTTGACGGCAGTTCTGCTACTACTTGGTCAGTAGATGCTTCATCGTCTAATATAATAGGAAAAGTAGTTGTTAGAGATACATCTGGAAATTTTAGCGCAGGTACGGTCACAGCCGATCTCATAGGAGATGTAACTGGGAATGTAACATCTATCTCTGGAACTAGCAGATTTGATGTAATAGAAGCAAACACATTTGTTGGAAACACATTAACCGGAAATGCTAGAACTGCTTCGAGATTATCTATACCGGTTACAATAAACGGAGTTTCTTTTGACGGCAGCGTAAACGTTACAGTTCCTGCATCTGCCGATACCTTAACAGGCAGTACTATTCCTTCGAACGTATTCCAATCTAGTTTAACTTCTGTTGGAACACTGGCTGACCTTAATGTAGGCGAATTTGGTATAAAAATTGGCGCCGGCCAACAATTAAAATTATATTTAGATAGCAATAATCCGACTATAGAATCAACAGTTACAAGCGGCGGTTTGAGTTTCGAAATTAATGATTCCCCTCAAAGTCAAAGCAATCCAGCAGTATCATTTTTAAGTTCGGCTCAGTCGGTGGTTTTCGGAGGAGAAAATTCTCCTGCATTTAGTAAAACAAAAAGCGGAACTATAAATCTCGGACTGCCGGATTTTAGATGGAATAAGGTTTATGCTACAGAATATCTAGGAAGTATATCAAGAGTAGGATCTTTGTACCCTACTGTAGGCGGAACAACAATTACTGCTAATGCAGATGTTATAGTAACAGGAAATCTTACCATACAAGGTACAACTTTATCAGTTAATTCAACAATTGTAAATGTAGCAGATAAAACATTAACCTTAGCATCAGGATCTCCGAGCTCTGCAGCAGCAGATCAATCGGGATTACTAATAGATGGTTCATTCGCTGAATTTTATTATAGAGCGACCGGTGATAAATGGGTGTCGAATAAAGACATTGATGTAGGCACTAATAAATTCCGAGGAAGAGCCACTTCGGCCGAATATGCTGACCTAGCAGAAAACTATGTATCTGATGAACAATACGAGCCAGGAACGGTTTTAGAATTTGGCGGAAAATTTGAAGTGACTTTAGCAGAAGACGAAACTAGAAGAGTTGCTGGTATTGTATCAACTAATCCTGGATACTTAATGAATTCTGAATGTAAAGGAAAATATGTTGTACCTTTGGCATTAGAAGGTCGTGTTCCTTGCAAAGTTAGAGGAAAAATACGTAAAGGTGATCTACTTACTAGCGGAGGAAACGGGTATGCAAGACCTACAATGGATCCGAAGATTGGAACTATTGTAGGAAAAGCCCTTGAAGATTTCGATGGTACAGAGGGAATTATAGAAGTTGTTGTTTGCAAAATATAATAATAAATTAACACATAAATACTGAATATCGGAGTTTATAGATGGCATATCAAGTTGATAAATTTAACGGCACTTTTTTAGTATCAGTCGATGACGGTACTATTGATACTACTACGGATCTAAGATTTGTAGGTAAAAACTATGCCGGATACGGAGAAGTTCAAAATGAAAACTTTCTTCATCTGCTAGAAAATTTTGCTAATACTACAGCTCCACCGAAAAGAATCACTGGTCAGATATGGTTTGACACAGGAAGCAAAAAACTTAAATTTTTTGACGGAACTAGATTTAGAACTGCTAGCGGAGCAGAAATAGGAACTACACCACCTTCGGGATTGCAAACTGGAGATTTATGGTTTGATACAAGTACTGAACAACTTTATACATGGAACGGAACAGAGTATATATTAATCGGACCAGAAGCTAGTCCTACTACAGGCGAATCTGCAGCAGTTCAAGATACTGTAAAAGATGATGTTAATAATAATCATTCTATTTTGAAATTAGTTTCTGAAGGCGAAGTTGTTGCAATTATAAGTGCTGATGCTTTTAGATTGAATACTTCTAATCCGATTACAGGTTTTCAAGATATAAAGAAAGGTTTTAATTTAGTTAATACCAACGGTACCACAGGAGTTACCAGTACAGATCATTATTTTTGGGGCACTGCTTCTAATGCTGCAAAATTAGGAGGTTTTTCTGCTTCAGATTTTGTCAGAGCTGGCGCTGCTACATTTTCAACAGGATTATCTGTGGCTGATTCTGGAATCACTGTTGGTGATCAGAACGATTTAAGAATTTGGGTTGAAGATGGTAATAATGTTTTATTAGAAAATCAACTTGGGGATAATATAACATTCAGGATCAAGACCGCTGTAGATCTTGATGTTTTAAGAATAGGAGCTACTGGTGTATTTCCCGCAGCAGACGGAACATTTAATTTAGGAACTACAGGACTGTCTTGGCTTCAAGTTACAGCTTCGACATTTAACGGTGCTTTAGTAGGGAACGTTACTGGAAACACAACAGGTATACATAAAGGAAACGTTTTAGCCAGCGACAATTCAGTGGCATATAATGCAACCACAAAGGTTTATACTGGAAGTTTTTCCGGAAATTTAGCTGGAAACGTTACAGGCAGTGTTACAGGAACAGCAACATCGGCATCTACTCTGGGAGGAATTAGCGCATCTGAATCGGTGGTTGTTAGTACTATTCCAATTAGAAACTCTTCCGGAAATATTTTAGCCAACCAGTTTGTTGGAATTGCTGATAAATCAGATAGATTAAGAATAAATGACTCTGCATCTGATACTGATCCAAACTATCGTTCTGCAAAAACAACAGCTACAGCCAATACTATCGCAGCTAGAGATGCGTCTGGAGATATATACGCTGTTAAGTTTAGAGGAACAGCAACAGCAGCTGAGTACGGAGATCTAGCAGAAAAATATCTTCCAGATCAGGATTATACAGTAGGAACAGTTGTAGCTGTGGGCGGCGAAAAAGAAATTACCGCAACCAAATTTGGAGATAGAGCCATTGGTGTTATTTCCGAAAAACCTGCATACCTTATGAACGATGGATTAGTTGGCGGTGTTGCAGTGGCATTGAAAGGAAGGGTTCCTGTTAAAGTAGTAGGAGCAATTAAAAAGGGTGATAGGCTGATAGCTGTAGACGGCGGAGCTGCTCAAAAAGCTGCTTATCATTCTCATTCTGATGTTTTTGCCATAGCCCTAGAAACCAGCGACGAAATACAACAAAGAATTATTGAATGTATTGTAATATAAGGAATAATTAAAATGGCATCAGTCGGATCACAAATATCAGCAGCGGATTATAACGCTATTAGAAACAAAATTATAGCGGTTATGGGAACAGGAACAACTAATCCTACTACCGGATTGACTGATTATACATTCGGATATGGTCAGCAATTGATGAGCTCTGCAGTATCAGAAGGTCAGACTATTACCAAAAATCAATTTGAACTTTTAAAGAGTGATATCCTTAATGCTAGATTACATCAAGACGGAACTAGTCCTACTGTTACTACAGTAAACACTGGAGACGTTATCAGATACGGTGCCACTCATCCAATCACGCAATATGATTCCTTAACCACGACTGCAATTACTAACAAATTTAATCTTGGAACTGGTTACTTTAGTACAGTATCAATTAAAGACAGCGGCGGCGTTGATCTTCCGATGCCTATTACTAGAACAACTAGTTGGAGTTCTGCTGTTTCTTGCACCGTTACCGTTACTTTTCCTAGTTCCAATGCCATGCGTTATTTCTTTAATAGTGGCGGTAGGATAAATTTCAATAGTAGTAGAACAGGCGGTGCTTCAACATCTCAAAATAGTATTTGGTCCAGCACTTTAACCAGTGCAGGAACACAAGGGTTGGGTGCAATCAACAGCGGAAATCAAGGAATTAACTTTTACAACCTTACAACTACCGATCAAATTTGGTATTCTATTACATCTTCGGCTCCATATTCTTCAAACACATGGAGATTACGTGCTAGATTAGCAAGTGGTGTTGTAGGTAGTTCTTCGTTTACTGCGACACAGATTATTTTTACAGTGACTTGGACTGACGGATATACAGATCCAGATGTGTCAGCAGGCTTACCCGCTCTTACTAATCCGCCCGGTGATGTAGTTGACGGAACTTTAAATTTAACAGTTAATCAAACCTATGCAGGAAGTACTGCCGGAATTAATTTATTACCTATAGTAACTCCACCTGCTGTCCAACCAGTTTGGACGATTACTTTGCCTACTTACAGTAATACTTCAATCACCGGTTCATAATCTTTTACCCTCAATTTAAGTGGCACTAAATAATGTGCTACTTTAATTAAGGGAATACAGATGGATGAACGTCTTCGAAAAGCCTTAGATTTTTCTAATTTTAGGCATACATTTTCAATTCAACGAAAAATTTTAAAAGAAAAAAATGAAGCTAGGCTTACCTATGGCTACGGTGGCGGCGTATTCAAAATAGATATGTCGTTAATAACTTTTGTTGATATGTTGATCAATAATGGTAGAAAAAACGATGTTCCTCTTTTAGATTCTAATGATAATCCGATTTTGATTAACGATTTGGAAGAATTTAAAAATGAAATATTGGATAGGTATTTTACCGCTACTTTAGAATATTACAAAGAGTACGAAAAAGTAAAGAAAACTCGATCATTAGAAAAACTTTTAGAACTATGAATAACGGCATATTAATTTTTGCTCATAATAGTCCTTTTGTTGATTACGGTACAATGGCAATAATATCCGGAGGTCTAGCCAAAAAAAACCTCGGAGTTCCTGCAACGTTGGTAACAGATAGCGGAACCTTATCATGGTTGAAGACATCTGGATTAGAGAAAAAATTAACTGATGTTTTTGAAAACGTTATAGAAATAGAATACCCTTATACAGAAAACACAAGAAAACTTCATGACGGATTCTATCATCAAACGGTACCGTTCCTAAATTCTAATAGATGTGACGCATTTTCTTTAACTCCGTATGATAATACTTTGTTAATAGATAGTGATTTTTTAATTTTCACTGATCGATTAAACGAATTCTGGAATGTTGAATCTAGCGTGATGATTGGCGATTCTATAAATGATATTTTAGAAGATCGTCCTGGGTTCCTTGATAAAAGAATTTCAGAATCAAGCATTCCGTTATTATGGGCTACCACAGTTATGTTTAAAAAAAATAAAGAAAGCGAGTTTTTCTTTAAACTAGTAGAATTTATAAAATTAAATTATGTCTATTTTGCTGACCTTTTTAGATTTAATCCTTTGCAATTTAGGAATGATATTGCGTTTAGCATTGCTAAACATATATTAAGCGGCTATGAAATTGAAAATGTTTATAACCTTCCTCCTATAACTTCTGTCTTAGATAAAGATATTTTATTAGAAATTGATAATAAAGGTAAGATGATAATCTTAA
>JACCDP011071989.1_pt1 | contig 11657 bp, 9 predicted proteins | sample 7445841 | NCBI WGS metagenome assembly JACCDP01 (sample SAMN15323441, study PRJNA562643) | freshwater metagenome | isolation source: river surface water | place: USA:Blue River Watershed | collected 2017-08-17
GAAGAGCGAGGTCAATCCGAAGCGATTGCGCGTAACTTATATGTCATGGCAGAGCTTAAAGTGCCGATGATCGGCATTGTGATTGGTGAAGGTGGCTCAGGCGGTGCATTAGCCTTAGGCGTTGTCGATCAACTCATCATGCTTCAATTTGCAACCTACTCTGTCATTTCTCCAGAAGGCTGCGCTTCCATTCTATGGAAGAGTGCGGATAAAGCATCTATGGCTGCCGAGACTTTAGGTATTACAGCTACTCGATTAAAAGAATTAGGTCTCATAGATACAATACTTCCAGAACCTTTAGGTGGTGCGCATCGCAATCCTAATGAGCTTATGGAAACAGTTCGCAAATCCTTAAAAGAACACTTAACCAAACTTCAAAAGAAATCACTCAAACAACTCCTCGATGCTAGACATGAACGCTTACTTAGTTATGGCAAGTTCAAAGAGACCGCTAAGTAACAAAGTTAAAGCATCTCACCTTAAACAAACTAAACAGTCCTCACTCTTAAATGAAATGGATAGGGCTTTTGTAGCCTTAAATCAATCATACAAGAGGATTAAAATGATGACGATTGCCTTAAGTGGTGGTGTCGATTCAGTGGTACTTTTACATCTTTTAAATGCATTAAAAAAGAAACATCACTTCATCTTAAAAGCAGCACATGTGCATCATGGTTTAAGTCAAAACGCAGACAAGTGGGTCAAATTTTGTGAAAAATTATGTGCAAAATTATCTGTACCTTTAGATATTCATTTTATCCAATTACCGCAAAAAAAGACCTTCGGTATTGAGGGGGAAGCAAGACGACTTCGCTATGAAAAACTCCTCAAAACTAAAACTGATATAGTCGTTTTAGCCCATCATCAAGATGACCAAGCTGAGACATTTTTACTCCAATTAATACGGGGTGCAGGGGTAAAGGGTTTATCATCTATGGGGTATTTTGATGATGCTCGTAAGCTATGGAGGCCGCTTCTTAATACCTCAAGAATCGAGATTGAAAGTTATGCTAAAAAGAGCAAATTAAAGTGGATTAAGGACGAAAGTAATCGGAATACAGATTTTGATCGAAATTTCATTAGATCAAAAGTTTTACCTATACTAAAGAATAGGTTTAATCATATTACTAAAGTGATTTCTAGATCATCTGCTAATTTAGCAGAAGCGCAACATTTGCTCGATGACTTGGCTAAAATAGACTTAAAAAGTTATTTAAAATCAAATATATATAAAAATAAACTTCAAATAAAAACTTTAAACAAATTATCCCATTCCAGAGCAAAAAATGTTCTACGTTATTGGCTTGAATTGAATGATCAATTGATGCCGTCTAAGGACCTTTTAGATGAATTATTAAGACAGGTTTTAACGGCCAAAAAAGATTCGGAATTAAAAATTCATCTCTCAAAAGATTTTGAAATTCGTCGTTATAAAGATGAGATTTATATCGTTAAAACAAATCAAAAAAAAAATAAAAATTACGAAATTATTTGGAACGGCGAATCAGAAATTTTATTGCCTGATGGACATAAATTAAAATTTAAAAAAATTAAAGGTAGGGGTATTAATTTTAAACTTTTGCATATTCAAAAATTAAAAATTAGAAATCGACAGGGTGGAGAATTTTTTAAGCCTGATTCTAAAAGACCCACCAAAAAAATTAAACAGCTTTTACAGGAATCAGATTTGCCCCCTTGGGAGAGGGAATTTTTACCTTTAGTTTTTGTAGGCGATGACTTGGCTTTTGTCCCAAATTTTGGTGTTGATATCAATTTCCAAACCAAGCCTAAAGAAGTTGGTTTGGAAGTGATTTTATAGCGCTATAAAAATAGTTGTTTTTTTTACAACAAACAACTCTCTTTGTTTGCATTTTAGAAACAGATTAACCTATTGATTTTTATAATATTTTTTTAAGAAATAAGGGGGGGCTTTTTTCGGGAAGTTTTCCTATAAATTTCAGGCCCTAAGCCATTGAAATTTATTTGAAGTTTACTTAAAGTCTCACAATCTTCATCTTGATCAGGCTTTATGTTTATGAAACTCAAATCATCTGCAATCGTTGCTTTGGCGCTCGCTAGCTCAGCATCTCTCGGCGCCGCTGAAAAGTTAATGACAGGCACAATTAACGTGGTTAATACCACACCGCTTCCTTCAATTGGTTTACCGCTTAATATCATTCCAGCCAATATTCAAATTGTGAATCGTGCTGATTTGAAAAATCAAGCAGGTGTATCAATTGTAGACTTTGCGAATAACAATCTTCAGGGTGTAAGTATTCAAGAAACGCAAGGAAACCCTTTTCAGCCTGATGTGACTTTTAGAGGTTATTCAGCATCTCCATTAGGCGGCTCACCTCAAGGTATCTCAGTTTTTCTAGATGGTGTTCGTATGAATGAGCCTTTTGGAGACTCAGTTCGCTGGGATCTTATACCTACTTTTGCAATTCAAGGCATGCAAATGGTACCTGGATCTAATCCAGTTTATGGGTTAAATACATTGGGTGGCGCGATTGCGATTCAAACGAAAAGTGGCCGCACAAATCAAGGTGTTGCGCTTGAAGCATCAGCAGGATCATGGGGACGTAAAAATGTAACTGCTGAATACGGCGGCTTATCTAAAGATGGTTCAGTGGATTACTACTTAGGTGTGAACTATTTAGATGAAAATGGTTGGAGAAAATTTTCACCCACAACAGTTAAACAAACCTTCGGTAAGGTAGGTTGGCAAAGTGAATCTACCAAAATTGACTTAAGCTACCTTGGTGTCAATAACGATATGATAGGTAATGGTCTAGTGCCGCAAGAGCTTATGACAAGTTTTGGAAGAGATGCCATCCATACACAGCCCGATCAAACACGAAATAGCCTCAGCCAGATTACATTGAATGGCAGTCACTGGTTTAATAACGATGTGATGTTTAGTGCTAATACCTATTACCGCCGCTCCAATCAAAAAACATTGAATGGTGATGTCAATGATGGATTTACTGGGGATCTAGATGATCCAGCCAACGGTTGTGGCGGTGCAGGTGAGACCGATGAAAATTGCGCACAGTCTGTATTTAACAAAACAAGAACTCGAACTGCTGCTGCTGGTATTAGTGCTCAACTTGCTTTTAATCAAAATATTTTTAATAAAAAGAATCAGTTAATTGTAGGTACAGGTTTTGATAGATCGATGTCCAAATATGGTCAGTTTGAACAAGAGTTTAATAGTTGGGATAGTTCACGTTATCCTGCAGGTGGGGCATCAGATGATCAAGAAACTGCAACAAACTTCATGGGTAAAACAACAAGTTCTAATATTTTTGCGACAGATACATTATCCATCAATGAACTAGTCCACGTTACTGCTGGCTTAAGATATAACTACTCCAAAGTAAACAATAAAGATTTTCTGGTGGGCACTGATGGTCACATTGGAGATGCAGGAGGAAGACATTCATTTTCACGAGTCAATCCATCATTGGGTTTAACTTTAACGCCTAATCAAAATATAAGCATTTATGGTTCCTATAGTGAATCGAATCGTGCGCCAACTGCAATGGAGTTAGCTTGTGCAGATCCTGCAGCGCCATGCTTACTTCCAAATGCGATGGCAAGTGATCCACCATTAAAACAAGTGGTAGCTAAAACTTACGACTTGGGTGCTAAAGGTAATTTAGGTGGTAATCTTAAATGGAATGCTTCTGTTTACCAGGCAGTAAATCACAACGACCTTCAATTCATTCACTCAGGAATTGGTACAAATACCAGCTTAGGTTATTTTGATAATGTGGGCCGTACAAAGAGACAGGGTCTTGATTTAGGTTTAAGTACCACTATAGACAAATTAAGCTTAACTGGTTCTTACGGTTATGTGAGAGCAACTTATGATGATGAATTCACGTTATCTAATGAATCAAATTCCTCTAACGATGAAGGAACAATTAATGTCACTAAAGGTAAATATTTAGCTGGTATTCCTAAGCATCAGTTTAAATTAAGAGCTCAGTACGAAGTACTGCCAGCTTGGACAGTGGGCGCTAATCTAGTAGCGTTTTCAAGTCGTTACATGCACGGCAATGAAAATAATGGACATAAAGCGAACTCTGCAGCGTGTGCTCTGGAAGATGATGGCGGTCAAGGAGATGAAATCCCATGTGGTAAGGGTAAGACAGGTGGCTATGTAATCGTCAATTTAGATACTCAATACAATGTGGGTAGTGGCTGGAAAGTTTTTGCTAAAGCAATCAATATATTTGATAAAGATTACGAAACGACAGGCCGTCTCGGCACATCTCACTTTGGCTCAACAGGCATTTGGAATGATGATACAACCGGTACAAGGCTTGTTGCACCAGGTGCCCCTCGTGCAGGTTGGATTGGTTTTCGTTATGAATTTGGCGGTGCACCAGAAGCTAAGTAATATTAGTTAGCGATAATAAAAAAGGGAGCTTTAAGCTCCCTTTTTTATTGCTTAAGTATTTTTATTTTTGCGCGAGCTTGATAAAAGAATAAAAGGTGCCTAAGATGGGTACCCCAAAATTTGCCAAAATAAATTGCTTGGTAGTTTGCTGTTGTCTTATAGCTAGATCATGAAGTTTAGTTAAGAGTAGCATCCAAGACAAAATTAACATAAATAGCACCAAAAGAAATAAGTAGATATACCCATCTGTTATAGCGTGAATGATGTAAAAAACAAAGGCTGCAGCAATCGTACTATTCCATATTATAAATAGGTTGGTTGCCCGTTCTATTTCGTGCTCTATCTTAATTGACACTTCTTTTTTTATTGAGGTCTTTTTTGGCTTGATTTCCAAGCTTGACCCGCAATCATCACAAAAATTAGCTAAATCCCTCTTGATTAAGTGACCACATTCGTAACAATGCATGATGGTGAACTTGAATTAAAAAATAAGTCAATAATCCTAAAACGAACTTCCTAAACTTAATCTGTGTATTCATCCTAAAATTATTTAGGAAGTTTTCCTGATATGCTTTCGTATCGATTGCGTCACAATAGTAAACATATTAAGAAGGGTTAGAGTTTGAGTTTAAAGCTTCGTCTTATTTTGATTATCAATGCGGTATTGCTTCTTATCTTGATCTTGGGGGGGGTTTTAGCGATCGATACGGCTAAGAAAAATGTGCGGGCTGAAGTAGCCTCCGCTGAAAAATTAGCCTTCTATTTGTTCGATATTGGCATTTTAAAAAACCCTAAATACTACTCAATTGAAAGTGAGCTTAAACCGCTTAATTTACAAAGCTTGGTACATATGCGACATCTCAAAATCGAGTTCTTTAACTTGGAGGGGAAGTTAGTGGATAGTAATGTATCTGAAACACGGACTGAAGACATTGATCAAGCACCTAGCTGGTTTGTGAACTTTATGGGTTTGATTTCAGAACCTTGGGAGATCAAGCGCTTGGCGGTTGAGATTCTAGGCCAAACTAAAGGGGCTATTGTGATTACCCCTGATCCTAGTTATGAGTTTGGTGAAATATGGAATCAATTGACAGGCATCTTTTATTTGGCAGGTGTTTTTTTTATTTTGACGAATATTTTAGTGACATGGATTGTATTTAGAGCTTTAAGTCCTGTGGAATTTATTTTGAAAGCTTTAACCGAATTAGAGTCTGGTAATTTAAAGGCGAAGATACCGATTTTAAAAACATCTGAACTTGCAAGCATCAGCCAGAAGTTTAATCACATGGTCAAAACATTAAGACTCAGTATTGAACAGAACCACCAGTTATCTCGTAAATTAATTCGTATCCAAGAAGAGGAGAGAAAAAGTTTAGCGCGAGATCTTCATGATGAGTTTGGACAATCCTTAACAGCCATTCATGCAGATGCAGCGGTATTAAAAGCTTTAGCAAATAAAGATTACCCAAAAATAAAACCTTCAGTACATGCAATTTCGGATCTCTCTAAACATCTTATGAATCTTGTAGGGGGTATGCTTAATCGTCTTAAGTTAGTCGTCCTTCATGAGTTAGGATTGGAAGAAGGCTTAAAAGACTTATTAAATACTTGGCAATTAAGACATCCAAAAATTAATCTTCATTATGAAATTAATTTAAGAGGATTGCTTAAGACAAATGAAATAGCGTCGGTCACAAGTTACCGTATTGTTCAGGAATGCTTAACGAATATTTCAAGACATGCAAAGGCTAAAAATATAGAAATACGTGTGGCTTATATTAAAAAAAATAAATCGAGCGCTATGATCTATATTGAAGTCAACGATGACGGCGTGGGTTTTAATCAATCACATCGTGACGGATTTGGTTTAACAGGTATGCGCGAGCGTATCAATGAAATGAATGGAAAGATCGACATCACAAGTGAAGTTAATCAGGGCGTTAGATTCAATATTCAATTACCCATTTTTAAGAAGAAAAAATAATTGGCCAAAAAAACAACTATTGTTCTCATTGATGATCATGCTGTGGTCAGAGCGGGTGTGAGACGGCTTCTTGAGCAAGAACTTTTATTTGAAGTGATAGGAGAGGCTGAGAGTGGAGAGAAAGCTTACCAAATCTTTGGTGAATTAAAACCGGATGTCATGGTGATGGATTTATCGATGCCTGGTATGGGTGGCTTAGAAGGGATTCGTCGCATTTTGATGCGTTATGAAAAGGCTAAAATTTTAGTCTTATCTATGCATGAAGATTTATCATTCGCAAACCAAGCATTAAAATTAGGGGCTAAGGGATATCTCACCAAAAATACATTAGCCGATGACTTGGTAAACTCGATTCAAACGGTGTCAAAGGGCGATGTTTTTTTGAGTGAGGAGATTGCTAAAAAAATGGGGATGCAGTCGATTTCAGGAAACCAAGACCCTATCCATGAGTTATCTGCACGTGAATTTGAAATCTTTCGATTATTTGCCGAAGGCCTTGATATTGATGCCATTGCATCGACCCTTAATATAAGCTCTAAGACGGTATCTAATTACCAGACAATGATTAAACAAAAGTTAAATATCAATTCTCCGGTGGAGCTTGTCCGCTATGCCATTAAAGTAGGTCTCATTAAAAATTAGATTTTTTTTGAGAGGAATTATCGAGAGATTTTGGGAATTAAGATCAGGCGTCTAAAGAAAATGGTCAAATTGATCTTATCTTAACATTTTGTCATGTAGGCTTTTAAAGAAACGCGCTTAACTCAATGGGCGAAGTTCTTTTAAAGGGAAAAGAGTATTTTCTTGCTGTGTTATGATTTTATTATGAATAATGAAACCTCATTAAACATAACAAGAGATCTTGAGATTGCCGATCAATTCAGAGATCAAGGTAATTGGCATGAGGCTATTTTGATTTATGAACGTATCAATCATTACTTCCCTGAAACGACAACTCTTAAACATAATTTAGCTTTGTGTTATTTTGCGTTGGGACAATATTTAAAAACTAAAAATTATGCAAAGGATGCTATCACTTTAGACCCTAAACTCTGGCAATCTAATATCCTATTAGCAAAGTCATTGAAAGAACTGGGAGAAGTTAATGAGGCATTCAATTTATTTCATTATGTTTCTCAAGAAAATTCTTTTAACGGTGAAGCTTTACTTGGGATGGCTGATTTATTTTTGAATGAATTTGGCGATCCTTTAAAAGCCATTTCAACTGTTCAACCTCTTTTAGAAAAAAATGAATTTAAAAATGATGCAAGATTAACAGAATTGATGGCTAGTTTATATGATCGTGATGAGTCAGCAGAATCATTGACGGATCGAATCAAATTATTCAGTCAAGAATCTATTCAGTTAGATAAAAATCTCACAGCATTTCATTTTAAAGAGAAAGTTAAAAAAACATCATTTAAGCCCAGGATCGGTCTTATTTCACCAATATTCTCTGTATCACCTGTATATTTTTTAACTTATACTTTTTTTAAAAGTATTGCGAAGCAATGTGATTTGGTTTTTTTTAATCGAGGTATCAAGTCAGATTGGGCAACTGAAAATTTTAAGTCGATTGCATTTGAATGGATAGATGTTTTACATGCCGATCCTATAACACTCGCCAGTAAAATTTTTATTAACGAAATTGATGTAATGTATGATTTGGGTGGCTGGATAGATCCATTGGCGCTAAGAGCTTTGAGTTTAAAGCCTGCAAGACAACAATTAAAATGGGTTGGTGGCCAGAGTATAACTACCGGTTTAAATTGTTTTGATGGTTGGGTAGGGGATAAGTGGCATTGCCCAGATCAATATAAACACCTTTATACGGAACCTTTGATAAATGAAAATGAAGATTATGTAACTTATACACCACCACCTTATATGCCTAAACCATCAGACCAAAAAAGTGATACATTCGCAATTTTTTCAAATCCCGCTAAACTTTCTCGAGAATTCTTACAGGAATTAAAACATATCCCCGGAAACAAATGCTTTATTCATAACAAATTCCGACATCAAGTTGTCAGGGATCGAATTGAGTCTATAATGAACAAAAAAGAATTAATATATATTTGCCCTGAAACTCATTTAGATGCTCTTAAGGCTTTGAATCAATATCGAACTATGATCGATACATACCCATACAGCAGTGGTTTAACTGCAAGAGAAGCCGAGTCATTAGGCGTTAATATTCGTGTGTTACGAATTGGAAAGCTTTTTTGTGAGCGACATACAGCCCGATATCAATAATTAATTAAAAAAGGTAATTAGAGATTGAGAAAAAAACCTAAAAAAAATTATACGATTGAGCCTAGACAAAAGAATGACGACATTTCTAAATCTAGTGATAACTCTCAAACCTTAAAAAGTGATACGGAGAATCTAAAAATAATTGAACCCGAAACTGATGCATTGCCAAAAAATATAGGGAATGAAATTCAAAACTCATCTTCGAATTCGAAACAGTCGCTATCAAATGAGACTAAAGATACCTCAATTACTTTATCAAACAATAAAAATCTAGATAACAATATTAAGATTTTTCAAATTTACTTTGAACCTTGGCAAAGAGATTTATTAGACCCTAAATTTACAGCTATAGATAATTCCAAATTTGTCTCTGAGAGCAGAGAATTTGATGTTTTTAATAGATTGTCAAAATCAGAATTCATAAAAGGAGCCAAGCTCTGGGGGGCATTATCTTGGCGCTTTACGGAGAAAACTGGAATGGTCGGTAATGATTTAGTAAGAGAAATTCTTGCAAATCCTAATCAGGATCTTTATTTTTGTAATCCCGAGCCTGAATATGAGGGTCTTTATCACAATCTCTGGCTTCAGGGAATTCCATCTCACCCCAAATTTATGGAAGTATGCCAAGCGTTTTTTAAAGCTGTAGGATTACCTCTAGATAATTTAATTGCAATTGAGTCAATTCAAGTTTCTTCCTCAGCTAATTTTTTCATTGGCTCTCAAAAATTTTGGACGCTTTATATACCTTGGGTTCAAAATTTGCTAAATGTTGCTAATAAGAAGATGCCTTCTCAAATGCGCGATCTTCTTCATTCAAATATAGCAGATGATAAAAAAATTCATAATGGCGCGACTTATGTTCCATTTATTATAGAGCGTCTTTTGCCAGTATTTTTAAAAACTGTAGGTTCTTCCCTTAAGTTTCAAAAAATAACTATGACTGAGCCTTTAAAGAAACTTGATGTACACATAAGATTACTCAGAGAAATGAAAGATGTTGCTTATAAAACCAATTCACCATGGCTTGCAGCATGTTGGGTCAATTATAGAAATCTTTACCTCACTCAAGTTAAAGGAGTAACTTGGAGTAAAATTTATTTAAGACAGGTTACACCTGAAAAAATTATTTTTAAATAAATTAATGAATAGAATGAGGCATTGATAGTTTTTCGTTATTTATATTATCTATCTGATTCAAGCCCCATGAAGCTTTTTTATTTAATTCATTTAGAAGTATTCGAATTTTTGAAAGTGTTTGTGTATTTAGATCAAAATCAAATGGCTGATCATTTTTTACAGTGACTCTTAATTTAACTGTACTTGGGTTTATGATCAAAAAGTTTATTTCAGAGATTATTTTAGGGTCACTGCCAAGTGGGAGCGTTGCAGCAGGCTGATAGGGCTCTGTAAGGTCTGTTTCAGCTTGAATTTTTTTTTGTTGCATTTCATCTATAGTCTCAACAGTCTGGGTTGAAAGCGTTTTATTTTTATTACTATCAAAAATATGTTTTTGCGAAATTTTTTCAATTACATCAAGTATTTTTTTTAAAATAAGCCGTGTAAGCCATAACCTATATTCTGCATTTTCTGATGTTTTTATCCGAAGTAAAATTCTATCTTCTTCGGGATAATATGTGCCGTTAAGTTGTTGAAGTTTCATGAGAACATCTTGAGAAGCAATGGATCTTTAACCCTGCCTTCAAAACCTGATTCGGCTCTTTTCGAAAATAATAATTTATCATTTTCATTTACTTTTTTTTCATCCTTATTAAAATCAATCTCCATGAGTATACTATGGGGATCATACGCAAAAACTTTATCTGATTTTGCAAGTAATGTTAATTCAGTATCTGCATAATGCGATTTATAAGAGGGATAAAAAAGATTCCCTTGGTAATTTTTTTCTGCCCACTCTCGCTTCACTAAACCAAAAGATGCAAGATTTCCTTGCCATTTACCGTCGTTAAATGCTAGAAGTGATGCTGAAGAAGATTGCAATTTTTTAAAGCCTATGTCTAGCCAATTAATACTGGGAAAAGCATCTTCTGCAACATATCCTATGTATGTGCTTAAAGATTCTTTAAACATTCTATTTGCAATTGAGACGAAACCTTCTTTTTTTTTATCATCTATGCACACAATCATGCCCTCTAAATTGGTACGTTTAGATAAAATTTCTGCCGTTTCTTTGACTTTTAAATAGTTAATAAATGGCAATATAATCAATATATTAGATAAATTTTTAGGTGCGGATCTAATTTCGTGAGATGAGATTGTAATAACTTTCATTTTAAGTCTTTATCAAATTTTTGGAGTTTGTATTTTATAGCTTTTCAAGAAAATATTTATTTTGAATATAATTTATTATTAAGTGATTGATTTATAAATTAAATTTTTAATTTAAAGTGGTATCTTAAAATCAGATTTAAGTATATAATTACTTATAAAAATTTATATATATTATTTAAAGCCAGTTCTTGAATCCTTTAGCCTCAAATACCGCAATCAAGACTTTAGAAAATTCAACTTATATTTTTTCTAAAGCTGACTTTGGATACGCTTCTTCTAATGTAAGTCAATTCCAATCTGTTACTGTCTTCACCCTCCCTACAAGTGGAATCCTTCAAGTATTCAGAGGTGGCACTTGGACTAATGTTACTCTAAGTTCGCCCTTAAATTCTATCTCAGCATCAGATATCGCTCTTGGATATTTGAGGTATGTGCCCTTGGCAAATGCGAACGGCCTTGTGACTTTTGGTTTCAAGGTTGTTGATACGGAAGGCCCATCTACTGCAACTTATACTGCAAATGTTAATATCATTCCAGTAGATACACCTTCGACTCTTGTACCCGATACAATTTCTCGTAACGAAGATTTAGTCACCACAGGCAGTGTCCTCACCAATGATCGCGATGCCGATAACGTGCTTTCTGTCACAGGCTTTAAGATCAATGGTATTGAGAACACCTATGCAGCGGGTACGTCAGTTGTGATTTCAGGTAAAGGCA
>JACCDP011481868.1_pt1 | contig 11657 bp, 8 predicted proteins | sample 7445841 | NCBI WGS metagenome assembly JACCDP01 (sample SAMN15323441, study PRJNA562643) | freshwater metagenome | isolation source: river surface water | place: USA:Blue River Watershed | collected 2017-08-17
CAAGACCAACCACTCCGATTCCGAGGTGTTGCTTCATGGCTGGGAAGAGTGGGGCGAGGCTCTGTTGCCCAGGCTAAACGGCATGTTCGCCTTCGCATTGTGGGATCAAGACCGCCAACACTTGGTAGTCGCGCGCGACCGCTTTGGTATCAAACCGCTCTACTGGGCTGAGACCGGAGGCAGCTTAGTTTTGGCCAGTGAGGTCAAAGCCATCCTAGCTGCTGGTATAGTCCCCGCTCGGCGCAATCCACAGGCGATCGCTGAGTATTTGCTCCAGCAAAATACTTGGGGTGAGCAAACTCTTTTTGACGGCGTATTCGAGTTTCCAAAGGCACAAGTCTGGCAATGGCGGAGTTCGCATACTGGTGCTGTTCTTACTCGCAAGCAAGTGTTTTGGCGTGCGCTGCATGTACGCAACACGCAGTTATCCTATGCGGACGCAGTGGCTCAACATCGCCACCTGTTACGCAAGGCGGTAAAGCGGCAAATGATGGCCGACGTGCCGGTGATGACCTATCTGTCCGGCGGAATCGACTCATCGTCGATCGCTGCACTGGCGGCTATGGAGCGTCCCGACGTCGCTGCCTATGCTTGTTTGTTTGATCTGACTCACGTGGGTGACGACCGTATTGTCGATGAACGTGAATTCTCCCGCGCAGCGGCATCCCACTTGGGTCTTCCCCTTCACGAGTTGGAGCTCTCCCCTACAGCCTTGATAGATGGGTTGGACACCACCGTCCGCGCTATTGAGTCGCCACGCATGGGCATGGCCTATGTCAACTACTTAATTGCAAAGCGCGTGGCGCGCGATGGCAAGGTGGTGCTGTCGGGTACTGGCGGAGACGAGTATCACGGGGGATATATCGGTCGTTATCAGTATGTTGAGGCTCAGTGCCAGCATGCGTTGGCTGCGCAAGCCCAGCTAAGCATTCGGCATTGGCTTTGGCGATTGTTTCGCCGCCATGGCGCGCCAGTTCCAACCACCCATGTGCCCACGGTTCCGTGGACCGAGCATTACCGAATCATGCTGAGCTTTCCATTAAGGGCCGATCAGGTGACTGAGGCGCTCGACGATGATTTTTTAGCGCAGGCGAACTGGCAACGTATTGAGGCAGATTGGGTGCAACGGCTGGCTGCGGTTGAGCCCCTTGGGCCAAGCGCTGGGGTTTTAGCGATGGACGCCGAAACATATCTCCATGGTTTATTAGTTGTGGAAGATAAGTTGTCCATGGCCAACTCACTGGAGGCGCGGGTGCCTTTGCTGGACAATGAGCTAGTCGACTTCACGCTGACGTTGCCTATGGACTACTTGGTCAAAGGTGACGCGGGTAAGCGCCTGTTCCGAGATTCGGTGGCCCCGTGGTTGCCTGATGTAATTGCCAATAAGCCCAAGATGGGGTTCGGTCCGCCCGACGCGTCGTGGTACCGGCAACAACTACGCCCTTTTGTCAGCGACCGATTGGCACCAGATGAAGTAGCTCGTGATGGGGTGTTCAAGCCGCAGTGGCTGCAAGCGCGTTTGCAGGAGCACATGGCCGCAACCCACAACCACATTCCTTTGTTGTGGTCGGCTCTATCGCTGGGTGCTTGGCACCGTAGCTTTGGCGTTTGATGTGAACTCTCGTGTGACTGTTAGCCCCATAGGCATCTCCGACGAGGCTACCCATTTTCTGATGCAGTGGCGCACTCTGCTGGGGCGCGCGCCAAAAGTTCTGCATTTGGGGAATGTGGCTAACAACGCGTTTCACAACGCGAGGCTCATGGAGTTGGTGGGTATTGAGAGCGTCGTTTTAGCCCTCAAAGACTACTTCGTGATGAGCACACCCGAGTGGGAGGAAGCCGATCTGAAAGATTCACCCGCCGATTTATTCTATCCAGACTGGAGAGAGACGGGGCTTTGTGGCTACCAGCGGCCAGATTGGTTCATCAGCGGACCAGTATCTGAGTCGGTGCTTTATGCGCTTGCTAGATCCGGCTGCGGTGATTCGGATGCCCAGGAGCTGCACAGAAGTTTGAGTGTAATGGCTAAGCTCTCTGGCCAAGGTTCCCGCTTGGATTTCGGAACACCCTACCGTAAGCCTTGGAATCACCAGTTCTTTAGGCGGGCATCTCGCAGGCTGAGAATGGAAATTGAGTATCGAGTTGTGTCTTTGTTGCAAGATTTATTGAAGTTTTATCGTCGACTAAATCCCTCGAGCACCCTTCCCGGCTCGTTTCCTTGGCGTACCTTGAAAGGTGCGTACGATAACCGGGCAAAGACCGTTCGAGAGGATAACCTAAGGAGACAAGATTTTGTTTGGGCCAGCGGATCAATGGAAAGCTGGCGCCTACTATTCGCCAAATTTGACCTCGTGATCGGTTATTCGACTTATGGTCTCTATCCATTGATGGCAGAGACCCCTTACATCGCCTTTGAGCACGGCACCATCCGCGAAATTCCATTTGAGCCCGGCGCGCAGGGTCGTACCACCTTTCTAACCTACGCTATGGCTGACCACGTGCTGGTGACCAACTTTGACTGTATTCCAAAGGCCGACATCATTTGCCCGGGTCGGTACACCTTCATCAATCACCCCTATCACCAAGACCATGGTCAGCCAGTATCCGGCGTGGCAGAGCTCCGCGCGAGCCTTTGCCAAGAGCTGGATGCTGACTTTTTGCTGTTTTTTCCCACCCGGCAGGACTGGGTGCCTGGTGAGGGCTTTGCCGATAAGGGAAACGATGTGCTTATACAGGCTGCTGCGCGCGTGCGCAGTGGAGGGTTACGTCTAGGTTTGATCATGTGCGAGTGGGGCCGCAATGTGGCTCAAAGCAGGCGGTTGGTGCAAGAGCTGGGGCTGACGCCGCACGTGAGGTGGATGCCGCCGGTTGGAGCGATTGCTTTTAACCGGCATTGCCAGGCAGTAGATTTAGTGGCCGACCAATTCACCTTGGGCGCATTCGGGGGCGTATTGTTCAAGGCCATGTGTAACCGTGCTCCGGTGATCACCTTTATCGATGAAGACAAGCTGCGCCAAGCCTACCCGGTTGTACCGCCAGTTTTTAACGGGCGAACGGTGGGTGAGTTGGTTCAGCTGCTGCGGCAGGCAGCCGCCGACCCGATGGCTCGTAAGGAGCGAGGCGTCGCAGGGCGCCAGTGGATTGAGCAGCACCACAACGGCATGGAAACCCTGGATAGGCAAATCAAGGTGTTTGCTAAGGTGTTGCGGCAGCGGCAGACGCAGTCTGCCCCACGGGTCTAGACAGGTGCAGTGGCTGCGCACGCCAGGGGAGTGGGCTTTGACCCTGGCCCTGCTATGCCTCTGGCCATTGAGCTGGGTAAGTCGATGGCTTGGCTTTAGACAGTGGTCGGTATGGACGGGGCGGCCTGTTATCACGCTTGGCATCAAAGCCCGTGCCGAGCGGCTCTTGGGGGTGCGCGCGCTGAGTGTGGTGACGAATAGTTACTTTGTCACGAGCGCTTTTGACCTGCAGCTGGCCAAGGCCACTCACTTCAAAGCGTGGCGATACGCCCTTGGCTGGGTGGCGTTAGCCGTTTCGCTATTTTTGGCGAAGCGCGTACACACTTTTTATGATGCGGGCTTCCTGCCAGCAGTCAATCGATTTCAGTTCAACCCACGTGAGTTGTGGCTGTACAAGCTGTTTGGTATGGAGCATCTAGTGTGGAGTTACGGTGCTGACGTGCGCACCCGTAGCACCACGCAAACGCTGGGCGAGCCTAATGCTTGCACCGACTGCGATGCGCCCGGAATACATTGCGTGTGCACTGATGAACTGGCAGCGGCCAACCTAGCACGCCTGCAGCGAAGCGTGCGACTAATGATAACTATGGGTGACATGAACGAGTATGTTCCGCTGGCCAGGCGCGATCTTTACTACTGGCCCGTCGATTTGGCGAGGCTGCGCGCAGCAGCCGAGATGACCCCTACCCAGTTCGGCGCTGGGCCCCTCAAGGTGGCGCATGCGCCTAACCACCGACAGTTCAAGGGCTCCCGCTATCTGTTGGAGGCCGTGGCTCAATTGCGGGCCGAGGGTTTGGATGTCGAGCTTATGCTGGTGGAGCGTGTGCCAAATGCACAGGCCCTGGCTATGTATGCCCAGGCAGATGTGGTTTTCGACCAGTGCCTCATTGGCTTTCATGGGTATTTCGCGTTGGAGGCTATGGCATTGGGCAAGCCGGTGCTAGCCTACATACGCAAGCCAAGCTACCTGTTAGACCCTGACGCGTGCCCCATCATCCAAGTGGAGCAAGGCACTGTCGCCGAGGTGTTGCGGCGCTGTTACCAAGACCGAACTTGGTTGGCTCAAGCTGGGCGCGAGGGTCAAGTCTATGTAGAGAAGTACTACAGCGTTCAGGCGTTTGCTAACCGCCTGGCCGATGCGTACGCCTTGTCTGGGATGACCGCATGAGAACCATTTGTGTGGTGGGGGCCAAAGGGTTTATCGGTCAGCATTTAGTGCGGGCGCTGACAGCCCGAGGCCTGCGGGTACTGGCTTTGAGCTCCGTCGACGGCACAGGCATTAGTCCGCAAACTGGCCTACTGCCCAAGGACTTTGAGTTTTCAGAGCCGGTGGATGCCGTGGTTTATGCCGCCCAGTCGCCGCGCTATCGAGATGCCGCTCAGGCCTCGCATGTTTTATCGGTCAATGTTACTTCGGCTGTCCGAGCTGCTTTAGCCTCTTGCCGAGCGGGGGCCAGTAGGTTCATTTATTTGTCAACGGGTAATGTTTATGCGCCATCTTTTGAACCTCTGCGCGAATCCTCGCCTGTGCTAGGTGTAGATTGGTATAGCTTGAGTAAAATACAAGCAGAGCAAGCCTTAAACCTGTTTCGCGCTGATATGGATATTCATATCGTGCGGCTATTCGGGGTTTACGGGAAAGCCCAGCAGGGGCGCCTCGTACCTAACTTGATAACTTCCATCCGGGCCGGTAGGCCGATCAACCTTCAGGGGCGAAAGGATGACCCTAGAGATATCGACGGGCTTCGCATATCAATTTGTAATGTAGATGACATTGTCTCCATACTGATCAACCTAATAACCTTCGGAGGGCCAAACTGCTTAAATTTGGCGGGGGAAAACCCGATTTCTATTCGCGCTCTCGCAAATCAGCTGGGAGAACTGCTTGGGTTAGAGCCGTTTTTGGTGGCGGGGCAGGGGTTTAGAAATTTCGATTTGGTTGCTGACATCAGCCTTTTGCGAGAGAGTCAACCATCATTGACTTTTACAGCGATAACGAGTGGATTGAAAGACCTAATAAAAGCTTCTTGAAGTTTTACAGTGTTTTTTTAATGGAGTGTTGGGCGAAACTTAAAAAGCTCACAGGCTATCGATTTTTAAAAAACGAGCCTGAACTACGCAAAAATTATGCGAATTCTGCATGCACCTCTAAATATTGGTGGCCACACCAGATGCCTTGTTGATGCCGAGCGTCTTGCTGGCCTAGAAAGTGAAATATATGAAGTTCAAGCGGACGTTTACGAGGGAGACTCTAGTGTATTAAAGAGCGATCGCCGTCTAAATCGTTTTCCGCGGCCCAGAATTCTTGGAAATAGAGTAATTACATTTTACAAGCTCTTAGATGAATTTGATATATTTCACTTCAATTTTGGTCGATCTTTAATTGACTTTCCCTACATACCCGCTTTTGAACTATTGGATCTGCCAACCCTGAAAAAAGCAGGGAAAGGAATCTTTATTACCTACCAAGGGTGTGATGCTCGAGACAAATGGGATCAGCTCCTTTCTCCAAGGAAGGGGGCTTGCGGCGAATGTCAGGTGGCGCTGTGTGGCGTGAAGTCATTGCTTCGTCGCCCGCGAGTAGCGAAAGCCTTAACTTACGCAGATCAGGTTTTTTTCTTAAACCCAGATTTGAGCAAACGTCTACAGCGTGGCGAATTTCTCCCTTACGCGATTCATGATACTAAAAATTATGAATTTTCCTTATTAAACAAGAGGGTGGGAACGATTCGCGTAGCTCATGCACCAACTGATCGAAGCATTAAGGGGACCAGGCATGTTATCAGGGCGATCACAAACCTCAAGGCAAGGGGATTTCAGCTTGAGTTGGATCTCATAGAGGGGGTCAGTCGAGAGGAGGTTATTTCGCGATGCATGAGCGCCGATATCGTTATTGATCAACTACTCATCGGCTGGTACGGTGGTTTCGCTGTAGAGGCCGCTTGGTTATCAAAGCCTGTCATTTGTTTTATCGATTATCAAGTCGCTAGAGCTGTCGTCCCTGAACAAATGCTTGCTGATTTACCTATGGTTTCCGCGGGACCGTACGAGATCGAAAATGCTATTGAAAATCTGGCCAAAGATATTCAGAAAAGAACCGAGATCGGAATTCTTTGTCGACAATATGTGGAGCATTGGCACGACCCAACGAATGTGGCTAACAGCGTTATTACTCACTATCGGCGATGGGCCGGGGAGAGACAAAAATAGATGTGTGGCGTTCTGGGGGTTATAAGTAAACCAGATTCCGTTCAAGTTGATCGTCTAAGGCTTGCGCAGCAGATTCAGTTACATCGAGGCCCCGATGGCTCGGGAGAGATTCATTATCGGTTGCATGGGCGAGATATATTTCTTGCGCATCAGCGGCTCGCGATAATTGATTTGACGAGCACGGGAAACCAGCCTATGGGCTCCCTAGACGATACTGGAATTCTAATTTTCAACGGAGAGCTTTATAACTATCTTGAATTACGAAATGAATTAATAAATGACGGTATAACCTTTGAAGGGAATAGTGATACCGAGGTAGCGCTTCGCGCTTTATCTGCTTGGGGACCCGCAGCAGCTATGAAGCGTTTTAATGGCATGTGGGCTTTTGCTTGGTTGGAGCCTGGCGGGAAAAACCTCTGGTTATCTCGTGACAGGGCAGGAGAAAAACCACTTTACTGGTACCAAAATAATGAGACTTTCTATTTTGCCTCGGAAGTAAAGGGTTTATTGTCCTTGGTGGGCAAGCGCTTTGCTCTCGATATGCAATCAGTGGGCGAGTATCTGATTCAATCCATCGGTGACACGGGACAGCGCAGTTTTTTTGCCGGTATAAATTTGCTTCCGGCTGCCAACATAGCGAGACTTGATCTCTCAACAAAAATCCTAAATCTAGATATTAAAAAATTTTGGTTGCCGCCGGAACCGCGGAAGGATTTAGTAAATATAGAAAATGAAATCCCGGTCTTACGTGAAATCTTTGAAGATTCTGTGCGCTTACGTTTGCGAAGTGCTGTACCGACAGGCGTATTGCTATCAGGTGGACTAGACTCATCTGCGATAGTCGCGGCCTGTAAAAATCTGGGCAGCTTACGTGGTCTGACGTTGCTTACCGCGATCAGTGGGGATATTCGTTTCGATGAATCACAGCATGCAAAGCGTGTTGCCCGATATTTAGGGGCAAACATAGATGAAGTAAATATAGACCTTACGGCGAAAACTGCACTCGAGCTATTAAATGAGGCGTGTTACTCGAACGATGCACCAGTCGCAAGTTTCTCTAATGTGGCGCACTATCTTTTGATGAGGAGGGCAAAAGATATCGGGGTTAAGGTCATTTTAAGCGGTCAGGGCGCCGATGAGCTTTTGTGTGGCTATAAAAAATATCTTGTATTTTATTTGCAGGAACTCATCAGAGATCGAGATTATATTCGAGCCGCTAAAACGCTATTTGAATTTACATATAATAAAACGTTTATAGAACAATTTTCCATCGCAGAATCTATGCGTTATTTGCCAACTTCTTTTAGCAGACCTCTGTTGATTGCGGGAAAATCTTTAGAGGAATTCAAATTACTGAGTTTAGGGCTACCTGATGGCAAACGCGTAATTGATCGACAGATACTTGATTTCGAATGTTATTCGATACCCACATTAACTCATTCAGAGGACAGGATATCTATGGCTCTTTCACGGGAGATACGCTTGCCTTTTCTCGATTATCGGCTGATTGATTACCTTCTGTCTCTGCCGGTTACTCTAAAAATGTCTAATGGATGGTCAAAATTTATCATGCGTAAAGTAGTAGAACCCTGGTTACCGGATAAAACTGTCTGGCGACGGGATAAACAAGGGTTTATTAACCCTGAATCAGAATGGCTCAAGAATGACTTAGCGGCAGATATAAAAGAATATTTTTCGTCTGAGAGTTTAATCTTCAAATATGGTTTAGTTAATCAAGCAATACTTTTGGGAAAGTTTGAGAGATATAAGCGCCAGAAACCAGGAAGAGGAAAAATTTGGTTTCGAGAAATTTTCAACCCTCTCGCTCTCGAGATCTGGCTCCGGAGATATGAGAGTCACATCTTGGCTCCCTAGTAAATTGACCACCCAGTGTTTACAAATTTACGAGCAAACCGTGCATAAAATAGCTGGCCAAAGGAAAACTTTGTTTTTGTTTCAGAAATGAGAAAAATTCTTTTTGTAGCCCAATATGCCGGATCCCCACTGCACGGTATGGTGTTTGGACATTATCACCTAGCAAAGGAGTGGGTAAGATCTGGCCATGAAGTAAGCATAGTAGCAGCGTCTTATGCACACGCCCGTTACAAACAACCCGTAGCTAAAGGTTTTGTCACGGAAGAGATGATAGATGGCGTGCGCTATTTATGGCTCAAAACACCCGCCTATCTACCTTCAAAAAAGTTTGCAAGACTTTGGAATATTCTTGTTTTTTCAGTCAAGTGTTTTTTTATCCGTCGCTTTTTTAAAGGATTAGATTTAATAATATGTTCATCTCATCACCCGTTGGCGATATATCCTGCGAAATATATCGCACAAAAATTTAAAGCAAAACTTGTCTTCGAGGTTAGAGACTTATGGCCACTAACACTGATCGAGATAGGGCAGGTTAGCGAAAGAAATCCTTTTATAATATTTTTGCAGTTGGCGGAGAAGTACGCTTATAAAGTTGCAGATAAAGTTGTCTCTGTTTTGCCGCACGCAGCTGTTTACATGATTAAAAAAGGCATGGATCGAAATAAGTTTTTGTTCATACCAAATGGTCTCGAAGTTACGGCAAACGCCCTGGGTCGTACCCTTCCAGAGGGCCATCGATTAGCGCTTACGAAGCTCAAAGATTCTGGGAAATTTCTTGTTGGTTACGCAGGGAAGATTGGTATTTCTAATTGTTTAGATTCACTCATAGATGCGATTAAGGAGTCCGATGATGAGATTGTTCACGCAGTAGTTTTGGGTGATGGCGAGAGTCTCCCTGCGTTAAAACGCAAAGTTAAGACGTTGAATATTGAAGATCGGGTGACATTTTTTCGCGTGGTTGATAGGAGTCAAGTCGGGGAGTTTCTCGAATTTTTGGACGTTGCGTATCTCGGTTTGCCACACAAGGCTATCTATAAGTTCGGTACAAGCCCTACGAAGCTAAATGATTATCTATCTGCCGCTGTCCCTGTGGTCTATGCTGTAGATGAAATGGATAATGCTATCGATCAGAGTGGGGCGGGAATCGTATGCGAGCCGCAGAATCCGTTCGCTATTAGGGAGGCAATTCTAAAACTTAAAGGAATTGACGCTAAAGAGCGAAAAATGATTGGCCTTCGTGGGCGCTCATGGGTGTTTGGAAACCGAAATTACAGCGTTCTGGCCCAAAAATTCCTGAATGGGGTTTTTTCGGAGCAGTCAAGGTAGTACGCTCTGACAGTGCTAAATCCTGATTAAGTTAGGGCAGAAATAGTTTAATGTGCTTCTCAATCTTTGAACTAGTTGTTTTGATGACTAGATCTGCCCTCTCTCGTGGCTCATACGGCAAATCAATCCCCGTGAAGTTCTTAATCTCACCCCGCCTTTCCTTGGCGTAAAATCTCTCTGCGTCACGTTGGCTAGCTACATCTGGCGGGGTATCAACGAAGGCTTCGATAAATTAACCTTCTTTAAATACACTTCGCGCTATCGTCCGATCGGTTCTGAAGGGTGAGATGAAGATAACTAGGCCAGGGCGGGTGGAGTTCATTTTCACCCAAAGAGCCAGGCTTGAGAATTCAGAACTCGAGCCTTTCGAGTTGAATCCGTGATTTGCTGATGTAGCGAATCACGGTGTCCGGTTTTTCCCAGCCCCCCAGTACCATGAGCTGTGGGAGGCTAATACCTTTATTAGTCCAATCTTGTGCCGCGCCAACCCGCAAAGAATGACCGCTGATATTGCGAGCAACTGCTTTAGGTAGTTGTGCCTTTTCAGCGAGCTTTTTCAAAATTCTGCTCACCTGCCCAGATCCGAGACTGGCCGAGACACTTCGTCTCGATAGTGCTCTCAAAATAAACCCACCATCTGCTTTAATTGCTCTTTGCCACTCTGTGATCTGGTGTAGCGTTTGTCTAGAGATCGGCAGCCATCTTCCGTTCCCTTCCTGATCGACTTTACTTTTCCCGAGATAAATTCCAGCGCTTGATGGGGAGTGCTCGATATCTTCGAACCTGAGTGAGACCAACTCGGAACGTCTTGCCATGGTGTCGTAGGCAAGCATTATTAGAACCCTATCGCGCAATGCTCTAAGTTGTTGGGTAGGCCCCTTTGATGAACAGGCTCGGATCATTTTTTCTAAGATTTCTCTATTAATGGGTTGCGCCTGCTTACAGGCTCGGCCGAGCTTTCGATGCATTTTTCTGGTGGCTAGTTTCACGCAACCTGCCTTGGTGGGGTCAGGTAGCTCAAGGAGTCTGTGAACCGACCCGATCGATACAGTTTTTCTGCGGATACTCGCTGAGGTTAAGTTCTGTTGGGCAACCTCATCGATAAACCTCGCGGCAGTCTCGGGCTTCGCGGGAAGCGCTTTTGCTTCGAGCTTCTCGCAGAAGCGGATAAATTCCTCAAAGTCCGCCCTAAAGGCTCGAAGGGTGTTTGGGGCATAGGCCCCCTCAATTTCTGAAAGTAAGCGTTGAAGACGATCTCTTGATGACTTAAGATAGGCCATATGAATCCTTAATAAGTACTTTAAGTACTATTTTAAATGCTTCAAGTTTTAATTACAAGTGGTCAAATACGAGCCGCCAGGGCGTTACTGAAATGGACGGCGCAGGACTTGGCGGATTCAAGCGGGGTCGCCATATCGACAATCAAGCGATTGGAATTAATGCCCGGCGTGCCCTCGGGGCAGGTAAGGATTCTTGCCGCCATCCAGTTAGCCCTGGAAGGGGCTGGAATCGAATTCGTAGGTAGCCCGGTGGACGCGCCCGGGGTGCGGCTCAGGTCTGGGGGTAAATAGCGGATGGCAGATAGCCCCAACAAAACGGACAACCAGTCTTTCACCGAACTTCCCGCAGCCCCATCGATCGGTGAGCTGCTTGGGGTCACGCCCATACTCCCAGGTGAGTCGGAGGCAAGTTACACGGCGGGACTTAATGCTGTGATTGAGGAGTTAGATGCCAAGACCACGCTGCAGGTCTATCTCGCAGAAAAGATCTACGACTGTCTCTGGTGGATCCGCAGGTACGAGGACCAGAAGCGTATAACCATCATTTCCGAGATGGCCCATCAAACCGAGAAGGGATTTAGCCGAGACCTTACCCAGAAGAAAATTGATGTCCGCGAAGCGCTGCTTGGCGACAATATCAACTCAAGGGTAATGAAGACAATTGGCGAAGTCGGGCACTCAATTGAATCCCTACGTCAGTCTGCATACGCAAAAAAGCGCGAGG
>JACCDP010174783.1_pt1 | contig 11655 bp, 12 predicted proteins | sample 7445841 | NCBI WGS metagenome assembly JACCDP01 (sample SAMN15323441, study PRJNA562643) | freshwater metagenome | isolation source: river surface water | place: USA:Blue River Watershed | collected 2017-08-17
GCTTTGCTTTGATATAAATAGGACAATACTATGGCACTACCATCAACAGGCGCGATTTCTCTGAATGCAGTTAACGTTGAGCTGGGCCTATCTGGTACGACGACGATTTCGATGAATCAATCAAACGTCCGTACCCTTTTTCAAAAGGCCAGCGGAGCCATTTCGATGTTTGATGGACGGGGCAAGAGTGCAGTTACGGCACCGACGTGGACTTATGGCGCACCGGCCGGCGGAGACGAATACATATGTGAATGGGATAACTGGGAAATTGGCGGCTTTGTCAGCGGTACGCTACCGATGACCGTGGAGTTAATCATGTATGCCGCATCGTGTGGTAGCCCTTATTCCATATACAGTGCTAGTACTGGAGGCACCGGTCTTGCACCGTCCAATTATCTGGTGACCGGCAACAATTCAAGCGCAACTACCGGCGGACCATATACTGGAGGCACTGCGTACAAACCTGCGCACTATAGACTGAAGGTAAGCAATTCCGCCGGAGAAATATATTCTGGCGTGTATCACGTGAACTACGGAGGTTGCTCTACCAACCAGTCATGCCCAGGCGGCGAAAGCTGTACTGAAGCGTGCTGTCAAGTGGATTGCTCCGGAGATTGCAGCAGCGCATATCAGTGCCGCGCAGAATGTGATCAATCGGACTACGACAATTGCGATCAAAATGGATGCGCATGCTATCCGTCTGCGTGCGGGTACAACTGCACCTGCCCGAGCGGATACGAATACACGACGACGTACGATGGCACAAATTATACTCCACAAGGTACCTGCACGTTTTAATTTTTTATCATGAATACTCCCGAACAAATCGAACAGGCACGTCAACAGCTCATCGCGGAAGATCTTACGACCTTTCCGTCCTTATTTCAGCAGGCACGCAATTTAGCAAAACAGGCATGGGTAAGCGGTACCGCGACCCTTTTAGAAGGAAAACCGCTTTTGACCACAGCGGAAAAGGCTTACGCGCGCTTACAAATCTGTCAGCAGTGCGAGTTTTACCGCGACACTCGATGCCTGAAGTGCGGATGCTTCATGGAGAAGAAGAGTCACGTCGAGGCAGCGCAGTGCCCAGTAAATAAGTGGGGACCTGAACTGCAGGTCATGCGCACTGAAGAGCAGTTAAAAACTAATATTTCGCCACTTCCAGAAGAAAGAATTCCTCAAATGAGAGCCATCGAATTAACCTCATATCCAGAAGCCGAACAAGCCGACATCAAAAAACTAGCCGAAGAGAGCATCGCTAGTTACGACGGACGGTTTTCGTATAAGGGATCTCAGTACTCGGCCAGACTATCTCCCCCGGACGGTCGTCTAATAATTTATTTTATTACACCAAAGGAGAAGAGAAGGACCATCGTTGACCATCTTACACTGGCTGAGCGTGAGCAGCTCAATGCTATTGCAAAACAAAAACTGGCCGAGGCGAATAATGCCCCGACGACATTCACCTTCAAAGAAGCAGAATTTCAAGTGTTGCAGCTTGATCCAACTGGCGCCAGACCTGGAATCAGATTGAAATTTGCACCTGGATTTCCAGGAATTCCTGCCGATCCTAATCAGGCATAACGAAATCAAATGGCCACACCTTCCTCACGCCAGCAACTCATCGATTACTGCCTTCGCTCACTAGGATCTCCAGTCATTGAGATCAACGTCGATGACGATCAGGTGGAGGATCGTATCGATGAGGCACTGCAATTCTATCAGGAGTATCACTCGGATGCCGTCATCCGCACGTATACCAAGCACCTGATCACATCTACCGACGTCACGAACAAGTACATCGATCTTCCTGAGAGATACTTGTTCGTCTCGCGCATCTTCCCGATGACGAACAACTCTTCGTCATCCTCCGGAATGTGGTCAGCGCGTTACCAGATGCATCTGAACGATGTCTACGATCTACAATACGCTGGAGCTTTGGTTAACTACGAGATGACTCGCCAGTTCCTGGAGATGCTGGACATGCAGTTGAACGGAGTTCCTCCGGTTCGCTTCAACCGCCACATGAATCGCCTGCACATCGATGTGGATTGGACGCGCACGATCATTGCTGGCGACTACATCATGATCGATGCCTACGCGACGATCGATCCGACGACCTACACGGACATCTACAATGATATGTTCTTGAAGAAGTATTCTACGGCACTGATCAAGCGCCAGTGGGGTATCAATCTGAAGAAGTTTGAGGGAATCCAGCTCCCAGGCGGAGTCACGATGAACGGTCAGCTGATCTATCAGGAGGCAGTCGATGAAATCAAGGCTCTCGAGGACGAGATGGAGACAAAGTACGAGAAGCCGGTTGACTTCTTTGTAGGATAATTCAAATGCCGAGGAACGTCTATTTTTCACAGACGGTACGCTCGGAACAGAACCTCTACGAGGATCTGATCATCGAGTCCCTGAAGATCTACGGCCAGGAGGTCATGTACCTGCCGCGTAACATGGTCTCGCGCGATATGGTCCTGAATGAAGCTATCGAGTCCAAATTCGGTGACGCGTACTCCATCGAGATGTACCTGGAAAGCGTCGATGGGTTTGAAGGCGACGGCTCTCTGCTGACCAAGTTTGGCCTGGAGATTCGAGATCAGGCTACCTTCGTGGTAGCTAAGAAGACCTGGGAGAAGCTTGTCGGATTCTGGAACAATGGCATCATTTCGAACCGTCCCGCTGAAGGTGACCTGATCTACCTTCCAATGTCGAAGGGACTGTTCGAGATCAAGTTCGTTGACCACCAGTCTCCATTCTATCAACTCTCTAAGTTCCCGGTCTACAAGCTGCGTTGCGAGCTCTTTGAGTACGCCAACGATGAGATCAAGACCGGCATCGATGAGCTGGACAAGCTGCAGAGAAGCTTCGCTACAGAATACGTCTTCAAGATCGGCAATTCTAACGGAACTAAGTTTGCGCTCGGAGAAAGCGTCACGCAAATTCTTGTTCCTGCCTCAGGTGGAACTGCAGCAAAGACTATCTCGGCTCAGGTGCTACGCTTTGAAGAAATCGGGATCGCTGGACAGCTGAACATCTATCTGGGTCTTGTGACAACGAACACAGGAGATTACAACGAGTTCCAGGTCACGGGAGGACAGAATGGAAAGCTAGTTGGCGCAACTTCAGGAGCTCAATGGGATATCCTTCAGGCATATACGATCGCTACGATCTCAGATGATCGTACGTTCGTGAATAATAATCAAGAAGCTCAGAATAGGGCCTTTGAGCTTGAGTCCAACGACATCATCGACTTCACCGAACACAATCCGTTCGGAGAAGTCTCTAGAGAGGACTAACGATGTTTACTGGTCACTTCTATCACGCCACTATCCGCAAGGTCGTTTCAGTTTTTGGAACGCTCTTCAACAATATCTCTGTAGTCCGTAAAGACGGAAGTGGCAAGGTAGTGAACATCACTCGAGTTCCGCTGGCCTACGGACCGCGGCAGAAGTTCTTGGCCAGACTTGATGAACAGCCAAATCTAGATGCGGGTAAGGTGGCAATCAAGCTCCCGCGTATGTCATTTGAGATCACCTCGCTGGTATACGATGCTTCTATAAAGACGAATCGAAATAACTTGATCGAGGTCGTCTCGTCGGACCCAAACCAGAAGAGCGTGGTTCGCAACTACTCCCCGTACCGCATGGGTCTTCAGCTGTCGATCATGGCAAAAAACCAGGATGATGCGCTACAATGCCTGGAACAGATCCTTCCGCATTTTCAGCCTGAGTACACCGTTACGATCAAGGACCTGGATTCACTTAACGTGAAGACCGATATGCCATTCGTGCTGTCCGGAGTTCAGATGAATGAGGACTATGAGGGTGACTTCGTGCAGCGCCGCGCCATCATCTATACGCTGGATTTCGAGACTCGGCTTCGTTTCTATGGGCCGGTGTCCAAGCGTGCTATCATTAAGACTGCTGACATTGATCTGGCAGCTACCGGAGCAGGCCGCGACAAGATCACCGTTGAAGTCAATCCGCTGACGGCGGATGAGAATGATCAGTACACGGTAACGACTTCCATCGACTTCATGGAGCAGAGCGATTCCTACACTCTGACAGTTAATTCAGGCACCGGTAATTTCTCCAATGGAGAGACTATCACAGACACCACGACTGGAACTACTGCAATCGTCCAGTCGTTCTCTGGAAACATTCTTCAGGTAAATTCGGCAACTGGAATCTTTCGTGGAGGTGACACGGTCGTCGGTAGCACGTCTGGAACCTCTAGAATTATCGCGACCGCGGTGGAGATCAATATACCGTTCCTCCTTTAAGAAGGACTTCCATTTCGTCATGAATAAATCAGAAGACCTCATCAAGCAGCTGGAGAAGAACATGCCAGCACCTCCGCCACCTCCCAAGAAGGACGAGGTTCAGGACGACTACGAGTTCTCGAGGGAGACATATCGCAGCCTAGTTAACAAATCGAATGAGGCTATCGAGCAGATGCTGAGTCTGGCGATGCAGTCCGAGCATCCTCGAGCCTTTGAGGTTCTGAGCAACATGCTGAAGAACACCTCGGATATGACCGACAAGCTAATGGCGCTTCAAAAAGCCAAGAAGGACATGGCGAAGAAGGAAGAAACCGATGCAAAACCTGCTCTAACACAAAATAACCTTTTCCTAGGATCTACGACTGATCTGCAGAAGCACTTAATTCAAAAACTGAAGGAGCAGAATGTCACAGACGCCGAACAGCCAGATGTTCGTCAAGAACGCTGATCTCGGGTACCTAGGTAACCCGCAGGTCAAGCGCGATGGCGTTCAGCAAAAATTCTCCGAGATAGAAGTCTCGGAGTACATGAAGTGCATGAAGGATCCGGTGTACTTCGCCAAGACGTACGTCAAGGTGATCTCGCTCGATCGTGGCCTGGTTTCGTTCGAACCGTATCCGTATCAAGAAAGGATGTTCAAGCACTTCAATGAGAATCGATTCTCGATAGTTCTTGCATGCCGCCAATCTGGTAAGTCGATCAGCTCGGTCATCTACCTACTCTGGTTCGCTCTGTTCTCCCCCGACAAAACGATCGCCATCTTGGCTAACAAAGCGGCCACGGCTCGCGAGATGCTGGCTCGCGTTACCCTGGCTCTGGAAAATCTCCCGTTCTTTCTTCAACCTGGATGCCGAGCACTGAACAAAGGATCTATCGAGTTCTCGAATAACTCGCGCATCGTTGCTTCCGCCACATCCGGATCGTCCATCCGCGGTATGTCCGTCAACTTGTTGTTCATGGACGAGTTCGCCTTCGTCGAGAATGCCACAACCTTCTATACCTCTACCTATCCAGTCGTTTCGTCCGGTAAGACATCTCGTGTCATCATCACTTCTACTGCTAATGGAGTCGGCAATCAGTTTCATAGAATCTGGGAAGGCGCCGTTCAGAGCATCAACGAGTTCAAGCCGTTCCGAGTTGACTGGTGGGATGTTCCCGGTCGAGACGAGAACTGGAAAAAACAGACCGTCTCGAATACCTCGGAGATGCAGTTCGAACAAGAATTCGGCAACTCTTTCCACGGTACAGGTAACACACTGATTAATGCGGAGACGCTGTTAGGCCTGAAGGCCGAATCGCCGATTTACACCCAGAATAACGTAAAGGTCTACGAGAAACCCGTCTCAGATCATAATTACGTCATGTGTGTGGATGTGGCTAAGGGGAGAAATCAGGACTATTCTACATTCTCGGTGATTGATGTGACTGCCAAGCCATTCAGGCAGGTGGCCACATTTCGAGATTCTTCGGTTTCTCCGTTGATTTTTCCTGATACGATTTACAAGTACGCGAAGACCTACAATGATGCCTATATCATCGTGGAGAATAACGATCAGGGGTCTGTGGTCTGCAATGCTCTGTATTACGACCTAGAATACGAGAACATGTTCGTTGAGTCGACTGTGGCCAACGGTTCGATTGGGTTAACGACTACAAAGAAGTCAAAGCGTATCGGATGTTCTAATCTAAAGGATTTGATCGAAGGAAAGAAACTTTCGATAACCGATGCTGACACTATTGCAGAGCTCAGTACCTTCGAGGCTGTAGGGCAATCCTATGAGGCCTCTGAAGGCAACCATGACGACACGGTAATGGCCCTAGTGGTATTCAGTTGGTTCGCTGCAACAGATCTATTCATCCAGATGTCCAGCATGGACGTTCGCGACCTGCTTTACGCAGATCGTCTCAAACTAATCGAAGAAGATGTTACTCCTGTGGGGGTGATGGGCAATCTAGAGCCTGAGAATAAGAAAGATGGTAGAGAAGTCGACAGGGATGGCAATGTCTGGTATGAAGCAGCCACACCGGTATACTGAAGAAGTGCTCAGTAATAAATAGAGCATTGACTAAACCGTATTATGCTTCACATCAAACCTCAACTTTGAGAATCAAATCCAATGGCATTCCAAGTATCACCCGGAGTTCAGGTCAACGAGATTGATCTGACCAACGTCGTTCCGGCGGTATCTACCTCTATCGGTGGATTCGCTGGAGCTTTCAATTGGGGTCCTGCCGAGGAAATCCGTACCGTTTCGAGCGAGAAAGAGCTCGTCAACGTGTTCGGTACCCCGAACGACACCACAGCAAAATCATTTTTCACCGCTGCTTCATTCCTGAAGTATGCAACGGCGCTTAAGGTCGTTCGCGTTGTTCCAGATGGAACAGGCGGTTCAACCACTGCTAAGAACGCCACATCGGGTTCTGGTGGTAATTCCGGATACCTGATCAAGAACCGCGAAACATACGACAGCGTCGCTTCCGGTGGTTCATTGAATGTCGGCGTCTGGGGAGCTCGCTACCCTGGAGTTCTTGGAAATTCACTAAAGGTTGAGGTTTGCTCGAGCTCGACTGCCTTCACCGGTTGGTCAAAGGCCGGAGAGTTTGACAAGGCTCCTGGTACCAGCGATTACGCTGCAAAGTACGGCTCTTCGGCCGACGAACTGCATATCGTCGTTATCGACGAAGATGGTCTCATCACTGGAACTCAGGGAACAGTCCTCGAGAAGTTCGCCTTCGTCTCACAGGCTTCCGACGCGGTCAAGGCTGACGGAACCTCGAACTACTACAAGAACGTCATCAACAACTCCTCGAGCTACATCTATTGGCTCGATCACTTTGATGCACCAGACGGTGAAGGAGAGACGCTATCGAACTCGGGAGAAGCCGCAACAACGGCGATCGCGTTCGAGACTGAAACCACAATCAAGGCCTTCAGTCTCCTCGGAGGAGCAGACGGTTCTGCAGTCGGAGCTTCACAGATCTCAACTGGATTGGATCTATTTGCCGATGCTGAGACGGTTGACGTCAACCTGCTCTTCTCGGTCAATGATGCTAATGGTGCCGCCACGATCGCTACAAAGCTGATCAGTTTGGCCAATGCTCGCAAGGATGTGGTGGCCTTCGTTTCGCCTCCAACTGAGGCTAGCGTAACTCCAGCTGCTACGGCAGTATCCGAAGTCAAGACCTGGGCAGATGGACTCACGTCGACGTCATATGCCGTGATCGATAGCACTGCTCTGAAGATCTACGACAAGTACAACGACGTCTATCGCTGGATTCCAGCTTCTGGACACGTTGCCGGTCTCTGCGCCTACACCGACGATGTTGCTGATGCTTGGTTCTCACCAGCCGGCCTCAATCGCGGTCAGCTCCTCGGAGTCACGAAGATCGCCTTCAATCCAAAGCAAGCCGATCGTGACACCCTGTACAAGGCCCGCATCAATCCGATCGTGTCCTTCCCAGGTCAAGGTACTGTCCTCTACGGTGACAAGACCGCCCTGGCTAAGCCATCGGCCTTCGATCGCATCAATGTTCGCCGCCTCTTCATCACTCTGGAGAAGGCAATCTCAACCGCCGCTAAGTTCCAGCTGTTCGAGCTGAACGACGAGTTCACCCGCGCGATGTTCCGCAATATGGTCGAACCATTCCTGCGTGACGTTCAGGGTCGCCGTGGTATCACCGACTTCAAGGTGGTCTGCGATGAGACGAACAACACCGGCGACGTAATTGATCGCAACGAGTTCCGTGCTGATATCTACATCAAGCCAGCACGCTCAATCAACTTCATCACTCTGAATTTCATCGCCACTCGCACTGGCGTCGATTTCTCCGAGCTGGTTGGAAAATAATAACCACTAACCAAAGGAGAACCCAATCATGGCTAACCTAGGTATTAATGACTTCAAGGCAAAGCTGGTCGGTGGCGGAGCACGCAACAACCTGTTCAAGGTCACCGCAAACTTTCCGGGCTACGCTGCCGGAAACGTTGAGCTTGCTTCCTTCCTCATCAAGGCCGCTCAGCTGCCTTCCTCACTGATCGCTCCGATCACCATCCCGTTCCGCGGCCGCCAACTTCAAATTGCTGGCGATCGTTCATTCGAATCATGGGGTGTGACGGTCATCAACGACACCGACTTCCAGCTCCGTAATGCTTTCGAGCGCTGGATGAATGGCATCAATGCACACGCTGCAAATACTGGAGAGACCAATCCTTCTCAATACATGGCCGATCTTGCTGTTGAGCAGCTGGATCGCCAGGGAGCAGTACTCAAGCGCTATGATTTCCGTGGCTGCTGGCCATCGAATATCTCGGCGATTGACGTGAGCTATGACGCCGAGAACACCATCGAGGAGTTCGGTGTCGAGTTCCAGATCACCTACTGGGAATCAGATACAACGAGCTAAGCTTCGTTTTCGATCAATAAATATGGCGTGGGAGTGGATCTTGAGATTCCTCCCACGCCTTTCTCTTAGAAACTGAACAATATATCATATGCCTCTCCAATTCTTCGGATTCACGTTAGACAGAGTTCAACCAGGCCAAGATCGTGATCTGATTCGCAAGAAGAATCAAGAAGAAGAACCAGCATCATTCGTTCCGCCGACATCTGATGACGGCTCGACGGCGATCGCGGCAGGCGGGTACTACGGGCAGTACCTTGACCTAGAGGGAGATGCAGCAAAGACGGATGTTGACCTGATCCGTAAGTATCGCATCGCTGCGGAGCAGCCAGAATGCGACATGGCGGTCGAGGACATTGTCAACGAATCTATCGTCCATGAAGAGCACGAACGCCCGGTAGAGATCAACCTTGATGACTTGGAGCAACCGAATTCCATCAAGAAAGAGATTGCTGCAGAATTTGATCGCGTTTGCCAATTGCTTAATTTTGGCCTGAATGGTCAAGACATCTTCCGGCGCTGGTACGTTGACGGCAGATTGTACTTCCACATAATCATCAGTGAGGAAAATCGTGATGAAGGCATTTTAGAGTTGCGCGCCGTAGATGCTCTGCGTATCCGTAAGGTTCGCGAGATCAAGGAAGAGACTGACTCAGTTACCGGCGCAAAGATCATTAAGACTCTGGACGAATACTACCTGTACCAGGATGGCGGTCTGCAGAAGTCCGACGTTGGTCTGAAGATCAACAAGGATGCAGTCTGTTACGTTCCGTCCGGAATCTTGGACGCTTCTCGTAAGCGCGTGCTCTCTCCTCTCCATAAGGCTCTGAAGCCAGTCAACCAGCTACGCATGATGGAAGATGCACTGGTGATCTACCGCCTTTCCCGTGCTCCCGAGCGTCGTATCTTCTATATCGATGTCGGCAACCTGCCAAAGGGTAAGGCCGAGGAGTACATGCGCCACATCATGAACCAGTACCGCAACAAGCTGGTCTATGATGCCGTCACCGGAGAGATCCGTGACGATCGCAAGCACATGAGCATGCTCGAAGACTTCTGGTTGCCACGCCGCGAGGGTGGTCGTGGAACCGAGATCAGCACTCTGCCAGGTGGAGAGAATCTGAGCCAGATCGATGACATTGTCTTCTTCCAGAAGAAACTCTACCGTTCTCTGAACGTTCCGGTTTCTCGACTGGAGGCCGAGACCGGGTTTACTCTAGGAAAGTCTTCGGAGATCACTCGCGACGAGGTCAAATTTCAAAAATTCATCAACAAGCTCCGTAAGAAGTTTTCGGCCTTGTTCTACGAACTCCTGCGTACCCAGCTGATCCTGAAGGGCGTGATTACCGAGGAAGATTGGGATGAGCTTAAGGAGAACATTCGATTCGACTTTCGTAAGGACAACTTCTTCAGCGAGATGAAGGATGCTGAAATTTTGGCTGGTCGGATCGAGATGCTGAACTCGATTACCCCTTACATCGGCACCTATTTCTCTCAAAATTGGGTCAGACGCCACGTCTTGCATATGACTGATGAGGATATCGAGGAGATGCAAGAGGAGATCGAGCTCGATGCAGAGATGGCCGCAGAACAGGCTCTGCAAAATCCTCAGTTAGATGCCGGAGGGGGTGTGGAGGACATTTCAGCGAATGACGAGTTCGATCGATCTGCCTAATCCTGAGCAACGTAAATCTATAAATAGTACTTATAATTTCAATGAATAACCTAATCTCCATGATCGACTCGCTGCGTACCGGAAAGACTGGTGCAGCTGAATCTGCTTTCAAGGCAGCCATGGCTGAGAAGATAAATTCGGCTCTTGATGCACAGAAGGTCGTCGTCGCCTCACAGATCTACAATCAGACAACACAAGCTGAAAAATGAAGCTCATTGCCGAACACATCGATTCGCAGATCTCTTTGCTATCTGAGGCCACTCAAGGCGGACAGAGCAAGTCGTACTTGCACGGCATCTTCATGCAGGCCGAGAAGCCAAACCGCAACAAGCGTCGTTATCCACGCACGGTTCTGGCACCAGCTGTAGACAAGTACATCAAGGAACAGGTGAACACCGGCCGCGCGGTCGGAGAGTTGAATCACCCGGACGGTCCGACCGTAAACCTGGACAAAGTTTCGCATCGTATTACCGAACTCAAGTGGGACGGGAACAACGTTGTCGGAAAGGCACTGATACTGGACACGCCAATGGGTAAGATCGTGAAAGGCCTTATGGAAGGCGGCGTTCAGCTAGGTGTCTCAACTCGTGGTATGGGAAGTCTGAAGCAATCGAAGGACGGAATCATGGAGGTAGCAGAAGATTTTATTCTCGCCACCGTGGACATCGTTCAAGATCCCTCAGCCCCTGAGGCCTTTGTAAACGGCATCATGGAAGGCGTAGAGTGGGTTTGGGACAATGGAATCCTGAAGGCTCAGCAAATTGAAAAGTACGAGACTGAAATTAAGAACGCATCTTCGAAGCGCCTCACTGAGGCTCAGCTGAAGGTCTGGAATGATTTCCTCTCAAAACTATAACCAGCTACATTATAGTAGTCATCTAACATACATGTCAAAGAACAAGACAAAGCGTTCACTCGATCTCATCGAGGACATTACTGTTGAGGAACTACGTAAGGATGGACTCGTTGAAGAGGTTGCAGTTTCTGACGGGACACCATCCAAGAAAGATGAGAAGGATGCTGCTACGGATGCCGTACAGGCAAACGCAGCGACGAAGGCAAGCATTGATGCCTCGGCTTCGAAAGACGCCGACAAGGAAGATCACGTCGGTTCCGGTCCCGGAACTGTCGAGACTCCTGATGAGGTCAACAAGGCAAAGGCAGCAACTGACGCAGCTATCGCTGCAGCACCAGTGGCTGAACCGCCAAAGACCAAGGCAGGTCTCATCAACGCAGTTTACCAACAGCTGGCCACAATGAAGACCGAAGAGCTGTCTAATGTCTA
>JACCDP010819558.1_pt1 | contig 11655 bp, 22 predicted proteins | sample 7445841 | NCBI WGS metagenome assembly JACCDP01 (sample SAMN15323441, study PRJNA562643) | freshwater metagenome | isolation source: river surface water | place: USA:Blue River Watershed | collected 2017-08-17
AGGATAGATGAGTTAGATAGGATAGATGAGTTAGATAGGATAGATGAGTTAGATAGGATAGATGAGTTAGATAGGATAGATGAGTTAGATAGGATAGATGAGTTAGTGAGAATAGACTTTAATTAATAACACTTTTTAACAGGATAGAGCCTTTTACATTGAATTAAAGCCTGATTTAATTGGAAAGAAGTAGGGAAATGAAGGCCGGATAACTCCTCAGCTTGGCAGGTTAAAATCATTTCTTCTTGAGATTTACATTTTTCGCTAGGTTTGCCGCATGAAACTAAAAAACATAGGGCTAACATAAAGCCAGCCCGTTTTAACTCATTGATTTTTCTTTTTGTCATAAATCCTCACTTTTTTGCCTACTCGCTATCGTCTAAAATCTTATTTACTAAATCACAAAATTTTTCAGACCCTAAAAAGTCTAAAATCTCTTTAATTGATTTATCGTCTTTTACTAAGTTTAAGGGGCCATTTTCGGCCAATGACCTATTTTCTAAAACCATTGAGTAGAGATACTTATAGTCTAATTTCATAAATCCTCACTTGATTCTATTTCGTTTAAGAGTTTTTCTAGTCTATCGCTTAACTCCTCTTTATAGTGTTTTATAAGCTCACTTCTTTTTTTATATCCTTTAAAATCCCCAAAATAACTATCAACTAAAATAAGACCAGGCCGGCCGCCATGATAATAAATAGCGTCGTTTTCTCCTATTTTTAGCGTCTTTATTTCATTATTTCGGGATAAATAATAAATGATAGAAGGCTTATTTTTTACTATTTTTCGCATAAATCCTCACTTGATTCTATGTTTTCTTCTATGTTTTTTAACTCCTCATATCTTTCAGGGAAAAATTTAGTGAAATAATCCTCTAATAAATCCCTTATAAGTAAGGATAGGTTTAAGGATTTTTCCTTTAGAATTTTATGCTGATAAAACTCAAGATTAACCGATGAAACATAAGTTTTTCGGCCTTTTCGGGCCGTCTTTTTATAACGCTCTAAATTTTTCATGCCATTTCTCCTATTTCCTCAAAAATTGAGGCCGTTTTAGTTTGATTTACTATTTCTTTACATTGAGAAAAATCAAGTTTTTCAAGGTGTAAAACGCTTTTTAAAAACTCGGTTTTCTCCTCACTTGAAAATTTATTTAATATTGTTTCTATTTTCCATTGAGAAATGATAATTTGATGGCCACTGTAAAGAGCATAGGCTTTTAAATATCTCCTTAAACACTCCTCAAAATTGTACACTTTATTGAAAACCATAAAATACTCTAAAATTTCCCTAAGATAATAAACGGGGTCAATTTTTTCCGATATTTCTTTATTTTCCATGATTTTTTCAAATAGCTCAAAATGGTCTAAAGATTTCATTTTTTGTGGCCAGTCTAATTCCAATTTTCTTAGCCTGCCCGAATTTTTAAAAAATTCATTTAAAGCCTTAAGATAGGTTTTTTCGTTGGCATAATTTAGAGTTATTAAATTTTTCTTAAGCCTATTTTCCTTTTCATTCTCTTTAGTTTTTTTAAAATCCTCATCTAGCCTTGATTTTATTTCGGTTAACTCTTTATGTGAGAATTTTATAAGTTTAGAAGATTGAAGCCTATCAAGGTTTAAATCCGATGTTATGCTATCTTTTATTGAGTCTATAGAGCCGTCGAAATAATTTAAAGAGCCGGCTTCAATTCTAAAGATTCTAGTCGGGTGAAAACCTAACTTATTTTGAAGTAAGACATAAACGGCTTTTTGGTGGTTAGAAGTTGTTTGAGAAAATTTATACTCGTTAAATAAGACAAAATCCTTTTCTTTATTTATTATCGCTATTTTTTGGCCGTATGACCAAGCCAAGCCGTTTTCTAGTTCTACCCGAACCGAACCGGTTGAGTTTTTCCATTCATTAGTTTTTTTATAGAATTTTAACTCGCATTTACCTGAAAACATAAAAACTCCTTAGTTATTAAATCATTTCCACTGTTTTAAAGCCGTCTATCTTGTCTTTATTAGTCATTAGAAAAATCATTTTGTTAGCTAGTTTTTTTGGAATGATTTTATGATTGAAATATCCATCCGTGAAAACTATCAAGCCGTCGTAAAGGTTTAATTTTTCCTGAAAAATAAAATCTAGTTCGGTACCACCACCACCATTTAATTGAGAAAAATCAAATGATTTTTTTAAGTCTTTAAATCCACCTAGCTTTTTAGTATCTCCAAAAATTAAGTCAACCGAAAACCCATAACCAATGGATGAGGAAACGGCTATTTTCATTTTTTCGATAATTTCAGGAGATAACATTGAGCCGGATAAATCTAACGCTATGAGGATTTTTTGGTTTTTATCCTTTTCACGGCCATATGGCATAAAAGAAAAACGCTTATTTAGTCTTTTTGAGGATTTTTTAAAGTCATTTTTGTTAGATGTTAAAAAAGACTCAAGGGCCTTTTTAACTCTTTTATTTTTTTCTAGCTTTTCTCTTTTTTCGATAACTAGCTTTAAATCGGCCGATTTAGAGCCATAGGATTTTAAAACCTGATTTATTTCATCGGGTGATAGAAAATCTTCTATTTTGGCTTGGCCTTTACTATCGGCTTGGCCTTCTTTAGTTTCATCGGTTAAGCCTTCATCGAACGATTCCAGGCCGTTTTTATCGTTTTCGGATTTATCGGCCAAAAAATTGTAAATTTCTAAAGAAGTGTTTTTATAAGAGCAAAAATTAGTTTTAAATTTAGCGTTAAAATCGGATAAAAAACATCCGGCCTTGAGTTTTTCGTCTAATTTATCTTTTTGAGAAATAAGATTTCCGGCTTCATTGATAATTAAATCCATGGCCACGTTAGCGAGTCTTTTATCGGGCATTAAAAGGCTATAGTCTGTTAAATGCCCGAAAAGCACGTGTAAAATTTCATGCTCTATAAGGGCCGATAGGCTAAAATTATCTAAAGTTTCGGCCCAAGTTTCATTTATAACAATTTTAAAGCCTTCTTTATTTATTGAAGCGTAGGCCGTCGGGCATGATTTATCAGTTATCACCTTAGTTTTTCTTAAAAGGAAAAATAAATCGGGTGAGTTTCTTTCAAGTGTTAACATTGATTTATAGATGGATAGGTTAAAATCTTTCATTTTATGCCCCTATTTCGTTAAAAATTGAAATGGTTTTCAGCTTTTTATAGACTTCTAATTTCTCTAAAACTTCTTTAGTAAATCCGAAATCTAGGGCCATTCCTATAAATAGACTAGCTTGGCCGGTTTTTTCTATTATTTCACTTACTGCATAGTGAGAGGTTCTATAAAATACCGAATTAGTGTTATCCGGTTTAAAATACTTTTTGAGCTCTTTAATATCGTTATTTTGAAAAACGGCTACGAACTCAGTTAAGGTTAAACCTATGCCATTTTTTACAGGAGTTTTAATTTTTGGGATTTTTCCGGTTTTAATGGTTTTAAGCTTAAAATCCTTAGTCCTATCCTTGAGTTTTCTTTTATCTTCTATTTCTTTAATAACACTATCGTTGACCGGATAAAGAAACTCTTTATCGTTATAGTCATAGAAATAAAATGGAATTTTACCTTCTATTTCTTTTTTATAAAAATCATAAAACTCTTTTTTGTGGGTTTTAGACTCAATAATCCCCTCTAAAGAGCGTTTTGAAATAGTGATATTTTTAGTAAAAGAGGAGTCTATAGATTCTAAATCCCTAACTAAGGATTTAAACTTATAAGCTAACTCGGTTGAGTAAACCGAACAATCATAAGTTATAGATTTTTTCTTATAGTCTAAAGAAATCAAATAAGTCTTATGATTTAAGATTTCATGTAAAGGCTTAAAAGTGTTTTTTATCGTTTTCATATTTTTTCTCCTTAAATTTTTGATAATTCAGCTAGAAAATCTTTTTGGCCTTCAAAAAATCCGGCCAAGTTTAACTTTTTGGCTTGGCCATGAAACTCATCGGGATTTTTTAGGCATAGTTTTTTTAAGCCTGAAAAATAAACGGCTTTTTCCTCAGGCCTTAATTTACTGATAAAGTCATTAAGGTTTAAACAATGGGTTTTTTCTTTAAGAGTATAAAAAGACTCAATTAAGTCTAAAACTAGGCTAGATTTTGAAATAGTCGATAATTGAGTGAAATCATAACGGCCGGTTTTAATATCTTCTAAAGAGTAAAGAGAATTTTCTAAGAAATTCCTGTAAAGCCTTGAAACTTCTTTAGATAGAAATAAGTCTAAAATATCTAAGTCTTTATCATCGGATTTTAGCCAGGCCTCAATTCTACGGCTTGAAAACTCTTTAAAGATTTCAGGCTTTACCGATAAAAAAGAGATAAATTTATTATCAGGATAATTTTTTCTAAGATAGTCAATTTTTTCCTCTATAGAGTAAGAGAATGGAATTAGTACAAGTCTATCTGATAAAGCTAAATCCATTTCGGCCGTGTCGTATCCGTCGGCTTGGCCATTTCCGGCCGATATTAAAAGAGTTTCCTTGTTTAACTCATGGCCATTTATTTTTCTATCTAAAACTAGGGATAAAAGACAAGATTTAACGGCATTATCTCTTACTCGGTCTATCTCATCTAAGAAAATAATGCCGTTAAAATTCAAAAATTCAGGCTTAGAATATTTTGTTAAGCCCGACTCTATGCTTGGAAGGCCGGTAAAATCGGTTGACTCGATAGCCGATAAGTTTAAAATGAAAACTTCTTTTTTCATTTCCTTACCTAAATCTCTAATAAAGCTAGTTTTTCCCTCTCCACGTTGGCCGACTAGATAAGGTACAAGGCCCGATTTAAGGATTTTTTCAATTTTTGTTTTCATGCTATTTCTCCTATTTTTTTGAGTTATAAAAGATTTCTAGGGCCGGTTTTCTAGAAATTTCTTTTTGTTTTTCGAGTCTTAAGCCGTTTGAAGCTAGAACTAATAAAGCCAATAAAGTAAATTTCATAAATCTCCTTTTAAGTTAACGCTTAACGTCATTTTACTGCATTTTGAAGTAAATAAGTAAAATTTTTTTAAGTGATAAAATAAAAAAGTGAAATTCGCTATAAAATCAATGGTTTATAACCTGGAAAAATTTACAAAATAGCTTTTACTGCCAAAAATAAAATGAGATTTTCTAGAATGAAATGGCCCTATTTTGGCCGGTTCAAACGCTATTTTAATGGGTTAACCGGTAAAAATAGCCGATTTTAGGGGTTAACCCCTCGGATTTACGTAAATTTGAAGAAATTTGAGCTCTATCTATGTGATTTTTAACTAAGTTATTGATAGTTCAGACTTCAAAAGTAAGCAAGTTTCATGCCAAACAACAAATTTTACATGAATCAAGGGGTTAGGAGTGAAATGCTTTTCGCCCTATATCCTATGGAAAACCTATCTTTCGATTTAAAAATTTTTTTTGGAAATTTCTACAACTCTCCTCGACAAATTTTTTTCTAGAAACTATTCTCCAAGAAAAAGAGGAGAATTATGATTAACGCTGAAGCTGAGATACTTAAGCACCGAAAAGCTGAAGAACTTTCTAAAGCTTTTACCAGAAGATTATTCCAGGAAGGCGAGGAAATCTCAGTCAAAATGGAGAAGGTTTTACAGGAAGTTTTGAAGGATAATTTATTTATTCTTTGTGCCGATTTTCAAGAAAATATTATCGACCCTTACCAAGATAAAAACTTCCTTAAATCCTATTCCAATCGTCAACTCTCCAAGAAATTTTCTGACTTTGCTTACTTGGATAATGGAACTTTTGTGAAATCTGAGTACGATATTTCTGAAAACACTAATGTCTACAAAGCTCGAAAATATTCTATGCTCCTAAAAGTGTAAACTCAGGAAAAAGCCGCCCCCTAAAAATTTTTAAATGATATAATTAGGCATACCCCCTACCTTAGGAGATACATGAAACTGAAAGAAGGAATCTATTACAACGCTAAGTATGACTCTATTGTTGAGATAATCGCCATTCTCCCTAACGGAGTAGGAGGAGGATATACTGTTTTATTTGATTTTGGAGAAGGCAGATATTTCTTGGCATTTAAAAATATTAAAACAATCGAGTCAGATACTATCGTTTTCCTCGGGAAGGTTTAGGTCAACTCTAACCCCATCCCTAGTTATTACCCTCATTCTTTGTCGCCATAAGTGGTGAGACTTTTGCTTACTTATGGCACGTTGAAAAGCGTTATATTCCCTGATCTCATATTCAAACTTGGCCTTCTCTTCGTTAATCATTATTTGAATCATATCATGCTCCCTCTTCTTTTCATCTGGGCAATCAAGCCACTTATTGAGGAATATGACTTGAGCTTTCACAACACTTCCAGGTAAAGAATGAACTATAGGGTATGACTTCAACTGTATTAAATAGAAGTTTTTTCCCTGGTCTTGTGAACCAGAGGACTTCAGCGGTAAAAGCTGTATCAGTTTTTGAAATAATCTTTTTAATATAAACATAGCAGGAGCTATTTTCAACGTAGTACAGCATTGTACCCCCTATTCTTTAATTTTAGGGGAAACTATCTTCACTCGTATAGTTATCTCGTTCTCCATTCTCTTTTTATTGAGCCATTCAAGCTTTTAATGCCCTATCCCATGGCTTTTTATCGTGGAATTTTATCTTCCAATCTCTATTATTCCCTAAAGACTCGTAGTATTTTTTAAATCTTTTATTGTCTCCCGATAAAACCCTTCTTATAATGTATCTATTTACACCAGTATCTAAGGAGATTTTTTTAATAGATAGCCCAGAATCATGAAGATTCAAAATCTCAAGACACAATTCAAAATTTAATTTATTTTTAGTTAAGGTATTCTCAATATAGTGAAGTTTATTTTGAGCTTCTGTAACAGCTTCTAAATTAGATAAAGAGTTATCAGACTTGTCCATATTTTTATGATTTACCTGTAAGTTTTTATTCCAACCCGGGATAAAAGCCATAGCCACTAGAATATGAACATAAATTCTTTTCTGTATTAAAACACCATTAACTTTTTTAGAAAGGATTACTGTTTTATAGCCTTTTCCGTTATCGCAGTTAGCTTTTATAATGTCTTTAGGTCTCAATACATTGTCAAAAGTATGGTGAGTTATCCTTCCGTCCTCTCTTACAGTGACGTAAAAAGTAGTTTGTTTATAGGGTATTTCAATCTTTTTTTCTAGCATCTATCACCTTAACTTTAAAAGTGAGCTCGTTTTTTATTCTTTGACTTTGCAACCATTTAATCTTTTCTTCAGTTTTTGGCAATGCAAACTGGTCAAAACTGCCCGTACAAAAATCATGGCAGGGTTTACATAAGGGGATAAAATTGTCGGGAGTTTCCAAAAATAGTTTTTTATTATTTTTAAAAGGTATTAAATGATCGACCACAGTGGCCCTAGCTCCACAGGAGTAGCATTTAGGATTATTCGATAGGAACATATTTCGGTATTCAGTCCACTCCACAGTCAAATATGGGGACTTCTTTTTGAAGGAGGAACTTCCGCTCCCTTTCTTGGGTTTGAACTGCCCGATCTTTTTCAGACTAGACCCTTATCAATAAGCGTATACATGACTTCATTTGATTTCAAAGTTTCTTGAAGCATCTTTTGTCTACGGACATTAACTTCTGCACGTATGGCCTTAGAAAGTTCTTCAATCCTTTCCTTGATAGTGGCCAAAGCCTCTTCTTTTGATAGTTCTTTCTTCATTGGCTTTTTCATATAATTTCCCTGATAACTGCCATCTTAGATTCGAGTTTCTTTATGATTATCTTATCTTGAGGAGTGCCAATAATTCTATGAAAAAAGCACTTATTCTTTTGTCCGATACGTCTAATTCTGAATAGGGCCTGTTTCATGTTTCCAGGAACCCAACAAAAGTCGGAAATGACCATATTAAAAGACCGGTATAAATCTATTCCAGTAGAGAAGGAGCCTATGGTAGCTACAATGACCCTGCTTTTCCCGTCCATGAAGTCCTGGGCAAGTTTCTCCCTGACTCTCATAGGGGTCTTTCCGGTTATTGCCTGAGCTCCGAGACCTTCGGCAATCAATTCACAAGAAGCAACGTGGTCAGTATAAACCACGACCTGTCCAACCTGCTCCAATAGCCCTTTAACGTAATCTACAGTGTAAGGAGCTTTCATCAATGCCGCTTGAGCTTTGGCCGTAACTTCTGCTCCAGTGACCTCTCCAGTGAATTTCTCAAAGTCCTCCAGAAGCTCCGGCATATCTTCAAAGCAGACTGGAACATCAATATCGACATAAGGAGGAAGGTCCAAGACCTCATCGGATTTAAAGCTAATGAAGATGTTTTTGAGCCAATCTTTAAGTTCCGATTCGTTCTTAATGCCTTCCCATTGTTGGATTTTAACTCTCCTACCGCCTCGAAACATTTCAAATTCTTTTAGGAAGCTGAATCGGTTAGCGAAGTCCACGTAGGTAGGATATTTCTTGAGGAAAGAGGACTCCTCCATTTGAGGGTTATAGTTACAAATCGCTATCAGAGAGTAGAACTCGTAGACCCTATTTTGGATTGGAGTACCTGTTAGCAAAAGACACCGCTTAATTGAGTTCTCGTAGACTAACCTATGGAAGGCTTCAGTTCTTTTTGTCCTCATCTCTTTGAGGTAATGGGCTTCGTCTACTATGACCATATCTGCCCACTCAAAAAGACAGTCTGACTTATCTAATAAGCTGTAGCTAATGATTACGTAGTCTGAGTCCCAGACCTTATAAATCTCTTTGGCAGAGTTGAATATCGTTACAGTTTTTCCAGGATAGAACTTATCTATCTCAGATTTCCATTTAAGTTTTAAGTAAGAAGGGCAAACGATTAAAGTTTTAGATTTAGTTTGCTCAGAAATAGCGAGAGAGCAGAGAGATTTTCCAAGACCCATCTCAAGGCCCAAGATAGAATAAGGATTAGAAACCCCGAAGCTAACTGTCTGCTTTTGGTAGTCAAATAGCTTCGGGGAGGACATTAGGCGTCCATGTAGTTTGAAAAGGCGAGTTTGAATGAATCAAGAATTTCCCCGTTTTCATCAAGGAAATCAGTTCCATTCAACGCTTTGGATGCCTCAGCGGCTTTCTTCAATGAATCAGAAGTTCTCCATTTAGGGTACTTCTTATCCAAGAATGAACCAAGGAGGTTCTTATGAGTATCAAGGGCTCTGTCATAAACAGTAGCTTTAGAAATCTTTTTAACCGGCTTAGTCTCAGGAGCAGATTTCTTGGCCTTTGCCTCAGTCTTCTTTTCCTTTTCTTCTGCCTTTACTTCGTCTTTAAGCTCGTTGTTTACCGCTACCTCTTTTTTAGGTTTCTCTACAGCGGCTACTGTCTTCTCTACAGGCTTATTAACTTTTTCAATAGGGAGAGGTAGTTGGTTTTTATCCCCTTCCTCAATTCCAAGATGAGAGTGAACTAAAAACTTTAGTCTCTCGATCTCAAGGTTAATGTCCTGGTCCTCTTTAACAATAGTCGAAACTTTAAGTTCCGAATGTTCGTAATTCCCCAGGTTAACTCTTCTCATGTACTCGATGTTTAAATTTGTTGTGTTCATTAAATCCTCTCCAACCATTCAAGGGAGTAAACTGAAGGCCCTATTTCTCCAAGGCTATCAGTAAACGTCCAGTTATTATTAAGATAAAAAGCAAGGTCTAAAATAGCTTTCTTCCACTTAGCTCTACCGACCATGATGTTCTTATCAGTGGCCCTATATGCCCTAGCATTGCCCATATCCTTCGAGGCAAACAACCATACGAATGTATGGTAGTCTTCGTTTGATGCCATTGAGAATACGTCTAGGTATAGGGCCGCAGATAAGTCATACTGATAACTATTTACTTTGCCCTGCATTTCGTAGGCATTTTTACAGTTACCCGTAGTAGATTTTAAATCAGAAATTACTCCAGTTCCCATGCCTAAAGCATCGGCCCTAGTCTTAAGAATAATTTTAGTTCCAAACTCAGTAATAGATTCCGGCTCAACATCTAAAGCAGGAACCCAACCTACAGAAACTAAAACATGAACGACTTCATCTTTGATAGCGTAGACGTCCTCTCCTAAAACATAGATTTCGATGAAGGCAGATACCTCAGGCTTACTAGAATCCAAGAAACCCATGCAGATAGGAGAGCCTTTAATGGCGGCTATTAATTTATCGGCAGTTTCTTTCTCAGACTTAGTAATGATTGCCCTTGAACCGGCATTGGATTTAAAGTCATCCCATTCTTTCCCACGTCTAATTCCTCCTCCAAAAACTGCACACTCTTCCTCTAATTTCTCAGGTTCAAGTACGGCAGTATGGAAGTAAGTACCAACGTCAAAAGCAGGTAATGACTCTCGACCAATCTCTTTAGTCACATACTTTTTGTAGAATACTTCAGGGTCCTCGATCATGGTTTTGAGTTGCGAGGACGAGTAGGTATTACTCGCCCCGTGGTACTCAGGATTACTCATATCGAAGATAAGAGTATTAAAGAGCATTGGAAGCACTCACTTCTTCTTGAGCTTTCTCAGGGTATCCTGCTTCAAGTCTCTCGAATGTATGGTAAAGAGTCCCGTCTTTTCCTGGCTGTTTACCGCCGTAAACAACCTCAACTAGCATACCTGGCTTAACATCTTCCATGAACTTATTAAGTTGTCCGGCAGAGTTAAGAACAAGAACTGCTCCAGTAGGGTCAACTTCACCTTCTTCTTTGTGATTCACAGTGAAATCGCACTCAAGAACTTTAACTCGATAATTTTGTGAAACTTGACCACGGAAAGTAGTCTCGAAAGAAGAGATAAACTCTCCAATGACATAATTTCCTGCACTCCATTCCTTCCAACCATGAAAATAGGCAGGACCGCCAGTAGATGCTTTTACAGTTGGGTTAAAAAATCTTTTTGTAGCCATTTTTGCTCCTTTGCCCCAGTGAGGCTCTTTTGCTAGTTTTGTCCGGCTACGGACGTTAGGATATTAAGATATAAGCGTTTTCAATAAAGCTATCGTTTCCGTTTTGTCTTTTAAAGCTCTTTAATCTGAAATCTTTCATAACTCCCTTAATTTCAATACTTATGGAAGTCGGAGGAATCAAACTCTCATACTCTAAAGTCATAAGCTCATAATTTTCGTTCATTAGAGCGTCTAGGTAAGTAGGGTAAAATTTTACTTGTTTTTCACTTACAGCTTTACTCATCGGATTTCTCTTCTTTCTCTTCAGTTTTTTCTTCATTTTTTGGTTCTTCCTTCTTTCCGAATATTCGCTCCCAACCTTCTTCGTAAGCTTTTTGATCTGTTTTTAAATGAGCAGTTTCTTTAAATGACTGGGCCATATTATTCCTTTATTTCAATGCTTCTATAGCTATCTTAGTTGAGCAAACGCACTCATCATCTGCACAAAATCCGTCACATTTTGAATAAAATTCTAAAGCTTCACGTAGCTTTTTATTTTCAGCTTGGAGTTTATCTAGCTCTGATTTCCAAATTTGAACTCTATGGTCATGCTTTTCTTCTAGTGATGGGTCATATCCGTCAGAGTCGCCATTAGTTTCATCCACAAGGTTTGCCAAAGTAGGCGATCCGCACTCTTCGCATGGGTCTTTGTGGCTATAAAGATAGCAGTTTACAGTGTAATAATGGGATGGCTTACCTAAACAAGTTACTTGATAATATCCTTCAAAGCTCATTTTTTACCTTC
>JACCDP011390865.1_pt1 | contig 11652 bp, 13 predicted proteins | sample 7445841 | NCBI WGS metagenome assembly JACCDP01 (sample SAMN15323441, study PRJNA562643) | freshwater metagenome | isolation source: river surface water | place: USA:Blue River Watershed | collected 2017-08-17
ACCTGCGACAGCGCGATGGCGTCGGCCCAGCCCAGCCCGCCGCCCAGGCGGGCCGCTGCGGGTGCGGCCGCGACGGGGGCGACGCCCCATTGCAGCAGCAGCCGGGCCAGGGGCTCGGGGGCTGTGGAGGGAGGCAGGGAGGCGTGCATTTCGATCGGCGGGCCCGCGCGGGCACGCTCGGCGCCCAGGGTTGGCGCGAAAAAAGCGCACGATTTTAGTGAATCGCGATTTGGCGGTGCTCGCCGGGGCGCCGGCGCGGTGCGGGCGATCGGCCGGCTGCGCGTCCCGCGCACGCGCCGGGGTGAGCCCTGCGTCAGGGGAGAATCCGGTGATTCCAGTCGTCAGGAAGACCCGCCATGCACACCCAAGACCTTGCCGCCTGGCAGCACGACCATGCCTTCGACGCCGGTAACGCGGCCGGCGAGCGCGGCACGCGACGGGTGATGTGGATCACGGCCGCGATGATGCTGGTGGAGATCGCCGCCGGCTGGTACTACAACTCGATGGCGCTGCTGGCCGACGGCTTCCACATGAGCAGCCATGCGGTTGCCATCGGCCTGAGCGTCGCGGCGTACGCGGCCGCGCGCCGGCATGCGGGCGATTCGCGCTATGCCTTCGGTACGTGGAAGATCGAGATCCTGGGCGGCTTCGCCAGCGCCATCTTCCTGCTGGGTGTCGTCGCGCTGATGGTCTGGGGTTCGGTGGAGCGCCTGCTCAAGCCCGAGGCCATCCACTATCCCGAGGCCATGCTGGTGGCCGTGCTGGGCCTGGTGGTGAACCTCGTCTGTGCCCTCATCCTGGGCGACGCCCATCACCACCACGGCCACGGGCATGACCACGACGACCACGCGCAGGGCCATGCGCATGACCATGGCGCGCATGAGCACCACCACGACCTGAACCTCAAGTCCGCCTACCTGCACGTGGCCGCCGACGCCGCCACGTCGGTGGCCGCCATCGCCGCGCTGGCCGGCGGCTGGTGGATGGGCTGGGACTGGCTGGACCCGGTCATGGGCATCGTCGGCGCGGTGGTCGTCGCGGTGTGGGCCAAGGGGCTGATTCGCGACACCGCCGTCGTGCTGCTGGACCGCGAGATGGACCACCCGGTCGTCGACGAGATCCGCGAGGTCATCGCCGAGCGCGGTGCCACTGGCCGCACGGTCATCACCGACCTGCATGTGTGGCGGGTCGGCCGGGCGAGCTACTCCTGCGCGCTGGGCCTGGTCACGCACGACGCCGCGCTGACGCCCGACGATGTGCGCCAGTGGCTGTCGGTGCACGAGGAAATCGTGCATTCGACGATCGAGATCCACCGCTGCGCTGCCTGACGGCCGGCAACGCCGTCCACGCCGACATCCCGCCGCGCAACGGCTGCGCGCGCGGGCCGAACCTCAGCCGGCGGGCTGCAGCTCGCGCAGCGCCGCCTGCAGCCGTGGCGTGGCGAAGTCCAGGAAGCTGCGCGTCTTCATCGGCAGCCGGCCCTGGCGTGAGTACAGCAGGCTGACAGGGACCGGCGCCGGCTCGTACGCGGGCAGCAGGCGCACGAGGCGACCCTCGCGCAGCGCGTCGGCCACCTGGTAGGACAGCAGCCGCGTGATGCCCGCACCGCCCTCGGCCGCGCGGATGGCCGCGTCGGCCGTCGTCACGCTGAGCCGCGTGCGCACCGGCACGCGCTGCATCGTGTCGCCCACCGGGAAACTCCAGGCGGAGGTGCCGCCCAGGCCCTCGAAGTTCACGCAGTCGTGGCCGCGCAGGTCGGCCGGCGCGGCGGGCGTGCCGCGCGCCGCCAGGTAGGCCGGGCTGGCGCAGGTTACGCGCCGGATCTCGCCCAGGCGCAGCGCCACCAGGCCGCTGTCCGGCAGCGTGCCGATGCGCAGGGCCACGTCGATGTGCTCTTCCAGCAGGTTGGCGTTGCGGTCGCTGAGCAGCAGCCGCACATTGACGTCGGCGAAGCGGGCCAGGTAGTCGGTCACCACGGGCACCACGTGCAGCCGGCCGAACACGAGCGGCGCGGCGACGATGAGCTCGCCGCGCGGCGCTGCCTGCACGCCGGCGGCGCCGCGCTCGGCCTCCTCCACGCGCTCGAGGATCTCGCGGGCCGCGACGAGGTAGTCGCGCCCGGCCTCGGTCAGCGTCAGCTGGCGCGTGCTGCGCGTGACCAGCCGCGTGCCCAGGTGGGTCTCCAGCTCCGCCAGCTTGCGGCTGGCCGTGGCCAGCGGCATCTGCAGGCGGCGGCCGGCGGCCGACAGGCTGCCCTCGTCCACGGCGGCCACGAACACCGCCATCGCGTCGAGTCGGTCCATGCTTCCAGAAAATGAGAGATTGAATCGCGAGTTTGCAGTCTAGTGCTCGATAACGGGAATTCCTACATTGACGTCACCGGCACTCACCGGCCTTCAACAACACCCAAGGAAACCGCCATGACCACCCGTCTGCACACCTTCGCCGCCATCGACACCGCCCCCGCCGCCGCCCAGCCGCTGCTGAAGGCCGTCGAGGCCCAGATCGGCAGCGTGCCCAATCTGTTCCGCACCGTCGCCAGCAGCCCGGCCGCGCTAGAGGGCTACCTCGGCATGTCCGGCGCGCTGGCCAAGGGCCGGCTGCCGGCCGCCACCCGCGAGCGCATCGCGCTGGCCGTGGCCCAGATCAACGGCTGCGACTACTGCCTGTCGGCCCACAGCTATCTGGGCACCCACGTCGCCAAGCTGGACGCCGCCGAGATCCAGGCCAACCGCCACGGCCGCTCCGGTGACGCCAAGGCGCATGCCGCCGTGCAGTTCGCCGTCGCCGTGGCCACGCAGCGCGGCCGCGTGGCCGATGCCGAGCTCGCCGCCGTGCGCGCCGCGGGCTACGACGACGCCCAGATCGTCGAGATCGTGCAGCACGTCGCGCTGAACGTGTGGACCAACTACCTGAACAACGTCGCCCGCACCGACATCGACTTCCCCGCCGCGCTGCCACTGGCCGCCTGACGCGGCCTGCCGTCTGTCTTTCAGGAGAACACCATGTCCCGCCCGCCCCTGCCGCCCTTCACGACCGAAACCGCCGCGCAGAAGGTGCGCCTGGCCGAAGACGCCTGGAACAGCCGCGACCCGGCCCGTGTCGCGCTGGCCTACACGCCCGACAGCCGCTGGCGCAACCGCAGCCAGTTCGTGCAGGGCCGCGAGGCCATCGAGGCCTTCCTCGCACTGAAGTGGCGCCGCGAGCTGGACTACCGGCTCGTCAAGGAACTCTGGGCCACGCAGGGCGACCGCATCGCCGTGCGCTTTGCCTACGAGTGGCATGACGACAGCGGCCAGTGGTTCCGCAGCTACGGCAACGAGAACTGGGCCTTCGATGCCGAGGGGCTGATGCACACGCGCATCGCCAGCATCAACGACCTGCCCATCCGCGACAGCGAGCGGCTCTACCACTGGCCCGCCGGGCGCCGGCCCGACGATCACCCCGGGCTGTCGGCGCTGGGGCTGTGATGGACGCCGCCCGCCACCCCGCCAGCGACGTCGCCTTCAGCCCGCGCGTGAAGGCCGTGCAGGCCCGCAAGGGCTCGCGCGCCTCGTATGCGCGCATGGAAGCGGGCCACGGCTGGCGCACCGAGGTCGACGACGATCTGCGCGCCTTCCTGGCCGAACGCGACAGCGCCTTCCTGGCCACGGCCAGCGCCGACGGCCAGCCCTATGTGCAGCACCGCGGCGGCCCGGCCGGTTTCATTCGCGTGCTGGACGCGCACACGCTGGCCTTCGCCGAGTTCGACGGCAACCGTCAGTTCATCACCCAGGGCAACCTGGAGGAGAACCCGCGGGCGCAGCTGTTCCTGATCGACCACGCCACGCGCCGGCGCGTGAAGGTCTGGGGCCGGGCCCGGGTCGTCGAGGGCGATGCGGCGCTGCTCGACCGGCTGATGCCGCAGGGCTATGCGGCCCGAGCCACCGGCGTGCTGGTGTTCGAGGTCAGCGCCTGGGACGCGAACTGCCCCAAGCACATCCCGCTGAAGTTCGACGCGGCCGACGTGCAGGCCGCGCTGGAGGCCCGCGACGCCCGCATCGCCGCGCTGGAGGCCGAACTGTTGGCGCTGCGGGCCGGCACGTCCAAAAGCAATCGGCCGCCAGGGTGAACCGTGGCGGCCGATGGGGTCAGGCGCGAGGCGCCTGGTGGGCGCTCAGCGGCGCGCCGGGCCGGAGGGCGTCGGGCGCGGGCCGCGGTTTTCGAGGTGACGGAAGGTGATGCGGCCCTTGCTCAGGTCGTAGGGCGACATCTCCAGCGACACGTTGTCACCCGCCAGGATGCGGATGTGGTGCTTGCGCATCTTGCCGCCGGTGTAGGCGATGACCTGGTGGCCGTTCGTCAATGTCACGCGAAAGCGCGAGTCGGGCAGGACTTCGTTGACGACGCCCTGCATTTCAATCAGTTCTTCCTTGGCCAAGTGTGGGGCTCCAGTAGCGAAAAATTAGACGGGAGGCCGGCCACGGGCCGTGCCGGCGACGAATGCGGCCGGTCAAGGCCGCGCGTGGTCAGTGGCAATGCGCCCAGGCCATGCCTTCCACCCGGGCGTAGCGCAGGGCTGCCTTGGGGCTTTGAAAGCACGGCGTGAATTGCATCACCCGGTCCACACTGGCCATACCCTGGCCGGACCGGATCGAAACGAGAGCGTCAAAGCCGCCACCGATTCGAGCCTGCGTCATGGGGGAGACGACATAGCGTCCCACTTCAATGTTCTTGTTGGTTTTCATTTTCTTCTTCTTTTTGCCGCAGCGGCCGGTCAGGGCTGCTGCGGTGGGGGTGGGCCGCAAGCGGCCCGGTCGATCAGAGCGAGCGGATGTTCGACGCCTGCAGACCCTTGGGGCCTTGCTTGGTCTCGAACTCCACCTTGGCGCCTTCGGCCAGCGAGCGGAAGCCGCCGCCGTTCTTGATTTCGCTGTGGTGGGCGAACAAATCCTTGCCGCCGCTGTCCGGCGTGATGAAGCCGAAGCCCTTGCCGTCGTCGAACCACTTCACGGTTCCGAGTTCTGTTGTCATGGTGTTTCCTTTTGGAAGTCGTATGGATGAAAACTCCGTCGGCGGCATGCCGAGCGGAGACAGAAACACTCAAGAACACTCACCGGGAGTTGCTGAAGCGAGCCGCTCGCGAGAACGGGCCAGGGGGTGGCCAGCGGGGCTGCAGAGAAGACCTTGAGAAAACGGCCTTGCGCGAATCTATACCCGCAAATGTACCAGCCGTGTCAAGCCCCCCTGCTTTCGGGCCGGTTGGCCGCATTCCCGCAGCCTGGTTGCCCTCAGCGATAGGCGTACCAGAGCGCGGCGAAGAAATGGCAGACGCTGCCGCCCAGCACGAACAGGTGCCAGACGAAATGGGCGTAGCGCAGCCGGTTGTCGAGCAGGAACACGACGGCGCCGAGCGTGTAGCTCAGCCCACCCGCCACCAGCAGCGCCAGGCCCGGGCCGGGCATGCGCTCGACCAGCGGGCCCATGGCGAACACCACCACCCAGCCCATCGCCAGATACAGCAGCGTCGAGACGATCGGGTGGCGCAGCCGGTTCAGCAGCTTGATGGTCACGCCGAAGGCCGCGGCCGCCCAGACGGCTACGAGCAGCGTGACGCCGGGGCCTGTCTGCAGCACGCCCAGCGTGAAGGGGGTGTAGCTGCCGGCGATGAAGACGTAGATGGCCGCGTGGTCCAGCCGCATCAGCCAGGCCTTGACGCGCCCGTTGGCGAGCGTGGAGGGCAGCGCGTGATAGAGCGTGGACACGCCGTACAGCAGGATGGCCGAGGCCGCGAAGATGGCTGCGGCGGCCACGTCGGTGGCGTCACCGTGCCGCACCGCGCGGGCCACGAGCAGTGGCAGGGCCGCGATGGACAGCAGGGCGCCCAGGCCGTGGCTGATGGCGTTGGCGATCTCCTCGCCCAGGGTCTGCGGTCGGTCGGCGGGGCGGGTCATGGGGGCAGTCGGGGGCGCAGTGTCAGGCACGCGCAAGCCATCATTGCATCAATGCTGACGTTATCATGCGTGGCATAAGTTTGGGCCTGCAACTTGCATTCAAGGTTCCCCGCCCGATAACAAAAGACAGGGGTCGCGTATGGGAAACGAGCCGTCGTTGCAGGGGGGGTCAGGTCGTCGCGTTGGTGCGCCTTCGAGCGTCCACGCTGTCACGTGCCAGCACAGAGTTGGTGCCGGCGACCTAGATCAGTGCTGATGGCACCGTCCTGCGCAACCGTCTGAGCGGGTGGCGCACTCGCTGCTGCGCGTCGACTTGGCGCGTGCGGCGGGTGAGTCGCGCTCGTTGGGGAGGGCTGGCGGAGCCCTCATCACTCAATTTCGCATGAGAGAACTGTGATGCAAGAACGCGAGAAGCTGGCAATTGCGGCCCACCTGCATGTGGTCATGCGGCGCAAGACGGGGCGGGTCACCGATGTGGAATGGCTGATCCGCAACAACGACTACGCGCGGGAGATCATCAAGCTGGCCCTGTCCGAGCCGGACCAGACCGAACTGCACGAGTGGGCACGCAAGCTGCGCTCGGCCCTGTTCACACCGGCTTCCGACGGCAGGTCGAGCAGCCGGGGTGAGGCCGCGTTGGCGCCAGCGAAGCCGACCTCACGACGCTTCCTCGACAGCTTGCGCTGAGGCGCTTCGCCAGCCGGCCAGCAGCCGCATTGGGCTGCGTTCGGCTGCATTTCGCGGGGCCGATAGGCCGCCCCGTTGGCCGCCAGCACCGGGAAGTCACAACTGACCACGGGCTCTTGCGAGGACCGGTGGCGCCATGGCGACCTGGTACCGATGCTCATGCCGCCATCCCTGAAGGCAACGCGCGCCATGGCATGCGTTGCCCCGCCATCGCACCTGCGCTGAAGCCCCTGGCGGGCTTGTCAGACCGCTGAGGTATCAACGCCGTGGTGACGCGGCGGACCGCAGCTGAAAAAAGGCCGCGCCCCGTTGGAGGCGCGGCCTTCAGCACACTCAGGAGCAGCTCAGCGTGGCCAGGCCGGTGCCGGCACCTGCCACGGCGGGCAGCTGGGCCTTCACGCAGGCCGGGGTGCTCGGCGTGTAGCTGTAGGGAATGCCGACGGGGAAGTTGGCGGTGCTGACCCAGTCCTTGGCGTCGCGGCTGGGCGAGGACTCGCTGGCCACCCAGGTGATGCCATAGGTCGCGAAGTCGGCCGTGGTGCGGATGTTGTTGTTGCGCAGTTCCCAGTAGCCGATGGACGAGCTGTCACGCGAGGTCACGGGGTTCTGCGACTTCTCGAAGTAGTTGGCTTCGATCAGCGAGTAACCACCCATGCGGATGTTGGCGCCGGACGTCTTCACGTTGGTGAACAGGTTGTTGTAGAGGTGGGTGTAACCACCGCGCTGCAGCGGTGCGCGCGAGCCGATGTTCTTGTAGTAGTTGTGGTGGAAGGTGATGTAGCGGGCGCTGCTGTCGCTGTCGCTGGAGCCGATCAGGCCGACCTTGTGGTGGTCGTGGATGTAGTTGTAGGAATAGGTCAGGTGGTGGGCGCCTGCCTTGTTGTCCACGAGGCCGTCGAATTCCAGGTCGCCGGCGCCGCTGCATTCGGCCAGCGAGCTGAACAGCGTGTTGTGGTCGATCCAGATGTAGCCCGGAACCTTGCCGCCCTGGCCTTCGATGCCGATCGCGTCGATGGAGCCTGGCAGCAGACCGATGGTCATGTTGCGGATGATGATGTTGGTGGCTTCAGCCTTGATCGCCAGGCCGAAGTTGGCCGCAGAGCCGTCAGCACCTTCGATGGTGATGTTCTTCTTGTTCTTGATCTCGACGATGGCGCCGGCCGGCTTCTTCCACTGCGTGCAGGCGTCAGGGATGGTGCCGAAGTCGAACTTGCCGGTGTAGCGCAGCACCAGGCCGCCGGTGCCGGTGTAGGCGTCGATGGCGGCTTGCATTTGTGCAGCGGTGGCCACTTGCACGGCGGCCACGTTGCCGCCGCCGGTCACCTTGCCGGCGAAGCCGCCGCTCGTGTCCGCAGCCGGAGCGGGCGTCGGAGCGGGGGTGGGGGCAGGCGTCGGAGCCGGAGTCGGGGCCGGCGTGGGAGCGGGAGTCGGAGCGGGCGTGGGGGCCGGCGTCGGAGCAGGCTTCGGTGTGGGAGCCGGCGTGGGAGCGGGGGTCGGAGCCGGTTTCGGTGTGGGTGCCGGCGCGGGGGCGGGCGTCGGGGCAGCCGAGGACACAGGGCCGATCGCGCACTTCTTGGTCTTGCCGGGATAGGGGTCGCTGCCAAAGGTGGCCGTCTTGCAGGCGATGTTGCCCGACAGCGTCTTGGTCACGAACTTGTCCTTGATGCCGAAGGAGATGACGTGCTTGGCACCGTCCTTGATGGCGCAGGTCTCGCCTTCATCGGCGCACTTGGAGTAGCCCGAGGGCCAGTCAGCGGCGAGGGCGTTGCCGGCACCGGCGATCGCCAGCAAGGCGGCGGCTCCCTGAAGACTACGAGCGAACTTGGTCATCTGTGTTCCCTTTGGATTTGGATTGAAATCACGCAGCGCCCCCAACGAGAAGCGCCGTCCCCGGCCCGCGGATGTCGGGCTTGGCATGGAGCGGCACCATAACGACAGATTCGTGCCGATTTCTTGTAATTGATGCCTGGTGGCAGGTCTTGCTTTTTGTAACGCGTGCGGCGCACCGCGGCTGTGCGAGGTGCACAGGCGTGGCACGGTGCTGGGCTAGCCCGGGCGGCCCGCGGCCAGCGAGGTGCGGCGGGCGTGGGGCGAAGCGGCGTCGTGTGGCACGGCCGGCGGCAACGCGCCGAGGTGCAAGGCCGGGGTGGCGTGGCCTCCGGCGGTTGCGGCGGTGAAGCTGGCCGTCACCTGCTTGCTGGTGGTCAGTGCCAGCGTGCAGCGCGGCGCGCTGCCCTGGCAATCACCGCTCCAGCCGGCAAAGGCCTGGTCTGCCGCCGGGTTGGCCAGCAAGGTCACGGCCGTGCCCGCCGCGAAGCTCGTGGTGCAGCTGCCGGTGCAGGCCAGGCCTGCCGGCGTGGACCCCACACTGCCGGTGCCGCTGATCGTCACGGTCAGGCTGTGTGTCGCTGCGGGCGCCTGCGCGTTCCTGCCGCCGCCGCAGCCCAGCAGCGCGAGCGCGACACACAGGCCGGGCGCGATGCTGAGCAGGGCGGAGCGAAGAGGAGGCATGAAAGCCGGTGTCGATGCGCCGCGCCGAGGGCATCCGGGAGAACCCGGAAGGCCCCGCCCCGGCAGGCGCTGAACACCGGCAGGGCGCGGGACGGTGGGGCGGGTCAGGGGTAGCTGGTCAGCGTGGGCGTGTAGCTCGCGTTGCAGCCGGTCTGGGCGCCTGTGTTGTTGACCACGTGCACGATGCCGCCGTTGCCACCCAGGCAGACGGTGATCATGTTGTGGAAGCGAACGTTGCTGTTGGTGGGCGCCTCGATGGCGTGGTCCAGCACGATGCCGCCGTTGTTGAACACGCTGTAGATACCCAGGCCCCAGGCCTCGTGGCTGGTCACCCAGTTCGAGACGCGGTAGGACGCGTGGCCGCGGCCCGTGGAGCTGGTCCACGCGGCCTGGCTGGGCGGGTCGTACGGGATCTCGGACTGGTAGAAGTAGACGCGGCCGCCATTGCCGTTCCACACCACCTGCTGCTCCTGGAAGTGCTCCACGAACAGGCCGTAGATGGTCACGTCGTTGCCGTTCACCCACAGGCCGTTGGCCGAGGGGTTGGTCGTCCAGCCCACGCCGTTGCCATGGTCCGCACGCCACAGCCAGGTGTGGTCGACGATGGTGTTGTTGGCGTTCAGGCTCAGGCCGATGTTGACGCGGCCGGCCGCGGCGCCGCCGACGCGGAAGAACAGGTCGTGCAGCGTGATGGGGTTGGCCGCGTGGTTGGCGCTGGCGCCGTTGGGGCCCACTTCCATCAGCACGCCCGACTCGGTCGCGCCCGCGTCCAGGAACAGGCCCGAGAAGCTCAGGCCGTCGACGTCGGCGGTCTGGATCAGCGGCTGGCCGTTGTCCGAGCGCAGCGTCGGGAAGCCGATGCCCAGCACCACGGTGTTCGGGTTGTTGACCTTCAGCGTCTGCGTGAGCAGGTAGTTGCCCGGCGTCAGCAGCAGATGCTTGCCCATCGCCAGCTGGGCGTTGATCGTGGCCGCGCTGTCACTGGGCTTGGCGATGTAGAACTGGCTGATGGGCAGCGTCTTGCCGGGCGTCGTGCCGCCGTTGGCCCAGCTGATGCCGCTGGTGTTGGTGGCCAGCGACGGCACGCGCACCGCGTAGCGGCCGTCGGCGTCGATGAACAGATAGGGCTTCTCGCGGATCACCGGCGTCTGGGCGATCTTCGTGAAACGGGCGCCCGGCGTGGGGAAGTCACCGGCCGGCGCGTTGGGCACGCCCACGAACACCATGTTCCAGTTGGAGCCCGTCCAGCTGCCCCACTGGCTGTTGCGCGAGATCCATTGCTGCTGCGAGCCGGAGTTGACCTGGCCGTCCACCAGCACGTCGGAGAACCAGCCGCCGCTGGACCAGCCACCGTTCTGGTTCAGCTTGATGTTGCCGCGCACGTGCATGCGGCGGAACGGGATGGCCTGCGACACCGCCCACTGCATCGTGTTGTTGCCGATACCCAGCGTCGGCGTGACCGAGAAGTTCTCGGCGCCGCGCCAGAAGTTCTGCGTCGCGTTGTCGCCGTCGAGGTAGGCCGTGGAGCGCAGGTCGCCCACCACGTGCACCTGGTCGGGGTGGCTGCCCAGGCCCAGCACCTGCGTGTAGAAGCCCACCGGGATGCGCAGGTTGTTGTACGTGCCCGGCATCAGCAGGATGGCGTCGCGGCGCGGGCCGAAGTGGTTGGGCTGCTGCGCGTTGTAGATCTCGTCGATCTTGGCCTGCAGATTGGCCGTCAGCGGGCTGACGATGTGGACGTTGGAACCGAAGTCGGGCGCCACCACCGGCACGTCGGACAGCACGAACTGCTCCCAGGTGTCGACCGCCGTGCGGTTGGCCACCAGCTTGCCGCCGATGTTCAGGTCGGCCGCGACGAACAGGTTGTTCGCTGCCGAACGCAGTGCCACCGTGCCGTTGGCCTGGGGCACCAGGGTGAACTGCTCCCACGCCTGGGCCTGCGTGCGGTTGGAGATCAGCGAGGCCGTGTTGGGAGCGGCCAGGCCGATGTCGGCCGAGACCAGCTTGCCGCTCACCGTGGAGCGCAGCGAGATCGTGCCGTTGCTGTTGCTGATGACCTCGAACTGCTCCCAACTGCTGGCCGTGGCGGCGGTGGCGGTCAGGTAGGACGTGCCGGCAGCCGTGGCGCTGACGAACTGGTTGTTGGCCATGGCGCGCAGCGTGGCGGCGTCGGCTGCGTGCCAGGCGCACAACAGGGTGGCTGCGGTGGCCAGGCTGGCCAGTGCGGCGCGCGGGCGGGGCAGGGAGAGGCGATGGCCCGCCAGGGCCGGGGCAGTAGTCCGCGTCATGGAATCCTCGGGAAGCGTTCAGCGCGCCCTGAAGGGGCAGCTGCAGTGATGGATCTGGGTGACAGCGTTGCGCCAGATGAGCACAACGTCACGCAGGTTACCGAGGGGTTGTCGCGGGCTTGTTACCAGCCGTGTGCGCGTGCCGCGAACGTGGCCAGTTAGCGGTTTCGGGGCCGGCCGGGCCGCTCGGGCCGGGTGTTTGTGCCGGGGCGCCAGGCGGGCCGGGCGCCGCG
>JACCDP010425264.1_pt1 | contig 11651 bp, 10 predicted proteins | sample 7445841 | NCBI WGS metagenome assembly JACCDP01 (sample SAMN15323441, study PRJNA562643) | freshwater metagenome | isolation source: river surface water | place: USA:Blue River Watershed | collected 2017-08-17
GTTTTCGGGTTGCTGAATTTCAGGTTCCAATTCGTTCATCCTGGCCTGTTTGTACTTTAGGGACTGCAAAATAAGGACCGGCAGGGCTCAAATTTCTTAAGCCACGGTTCAACTAGAAAGGAATGAACCAAAATCAATACACCCTGGTCGAATGCCCCCGGGATGCCATGCAGGGTCTTCGGCATTGGGTGCCTACAGAGGTCAAAATCAACTATTTGCAACTTCTAATGGGGGTGGGCTTTGATGTATTGGACGCAGGTTCCATGGTTTCCGCCAGCGCTGTTCCTCAGATGAAAGACAGCGCGGAGGTCCTAGGTGCCTTGGATTGTAGCGCATCAAAAACCCGTATTTCGGTGGTGGTAGCCAACGATACAGGGCTTCAACAGGCCTTGGACCACGAGGCGGTTTCGGTGGTCGGGTATCCTTTTTCGGTCAGCGAGACCTTCCAAAAGCGCAATACCCGTCGGACCTGTGAGGAGGCCTATGGCATGATCCAACCCTGGGCCGATGCGGTGAATAGGTCGGGACGTGAATTGTGGGTTTATCTGTCCATGGGTTTTGGGAATCCTTACGGGGACGCGTATTCCGAGGAGCTGGTTTTGGATTGGATACAACGGCTGGTCAACGTAGGCATTCGCAATTTCTCCCTCAGTGATACGGTGGGCCTGGCTTTGCCTGCCGAGATCGAATCATTGCATGCCCGTGTTCTACAGGCTTTTCCGGACCTCCAACTCAGCCTCCACCTGCACGCTCATCCCTCCAAAGTCGAATCCAAAATTTTGGCGGCTTTGGACAGCGGTTGTCGTCGCTTGGAGGGTGCCTTGTTGGGGTACGGTGGTTGTCCCTTTGCAGAGGATGAATTGGTTGGCAATGTGCCGTCCGAATGGTGGATACGGGCTTTAACCCAAAGGGGGGTCTCCACAGGAATCCAACACGAGGCCCTGCACCAGGCCCAGTGGGCTGCTTCGGATCTGTTTTCGAGGTATCGCTAAGGGTTTTGGATCGACCTCTTAGTACATCAACTGAACCAATCGTTTCCAATCGGGTTCTTTCATTTCAAAATAATTACCGGTGGCGTTGTGTCGGTGGAGATCGGCCACAAGGGGCTCGCATTCCTCCGCAGGGATGCCCATTTGGCTGAGGCGGGTCGGCGTTCCGATTTGTTCAAAAAAGTCCTCTAACATGCCCACAAAAGGTAGGTCCGGGTCACCGACCACCGCCGGGGCCGTACGGATTTGAGGGTCAGGGTGGGTGGCTCTCCATCCACTGCAGGCATCTTCCAAAGCCTCGAGTTTAGCCCGTATTCGAGGGGCAAAATGCTTGATCCAAGCGGGATAAACCACCGATAATCCGGCACCGTGTGCGACATCGTACCGAGCGCTCAGCACATGTTCCACAGCGTGCACTCCAAAGTCACCTCGCTTTTTGCCAGCAATCAGGGTCCCGTTAAGGGCGACCGTGGACAACCACAAAACCTGGCTGCGTGCTTCGGTATCCTGCCCGTTGTAAACGGCCCTTGCGCCGTAAATCATGGCTTGGCGAAGGACTTGCAGGGCGAAGGCATCGGAGAGTGGGGACTCGTCCGGTGAGAAATACTGTTCCAAGGCATGGGCCATCAGGTCAGCCACCCCGTAGGCGGTATAATCACGCGGCACGGTTTGGGTTAACAAAGGGTCCAAATAGGAAATTTTTGGAAACAATAGTTCGTTGCCCCAGCCTCGTTTCTGGCCGGTCGCGTTGTTCTGCAGCACGGTGGCCCGGTTCATTTCGGTTCCGGTTGCGGCCAGGGTGAGGACGACAAAAAGGGGGAGGGCACGGCTGGGCTTAGGGGCTCCACCGGCATAAAAATCCCAAACCGAATGCTCGACAAAATACCCGGCGGCCACGGCCTTGGCGGTATCAATCACCGAACCGCCTCCCACCGCCAGCAGGGCCTGGGCTCCCATGCTCTTGGCCTGAGAAACGGCGCGATCGGCATCCTCGTAAACGGGGTTGGAACGAATCCCTTCAAAAACCTCGGCCTCAAGACCCTTTTCCCGCAATTGTTCCAGCAGCCGATCCAATAAACCACTGCGGCGAACCGAGCCTTTGCCCACCAGAACCAAAACCTTTTGGAGACGATGCTCCAACAGGTCGGACGCCAAGCCATCGGTGACGCCTTCACCAAATTTGAGGCGAACGGGGTTGTAGACCACAAAACTTTCCATAGCAAGAGGTGTTATTTTGCACAAAGAACGAATAGCCACGACTGCTTCGGTTGCAGGGTCTTCGCATTTTTTCGTATGAACAAAACACCCGACCGCTCTTGGCCCCTGCCCAAAATCATCTTGTTTTTGGTTTTGGGATTTGTTTTTTTGACCCATGCCTTGTTGGCAGAATTTATTGGGGTCAAGATTTTCTCGCTCAATGATTTGTTGGGTTGGAAGAAGGACGGGGTCGTGGGGGATATGAATTTAACGGCAGGGGTCTTGTTGTGGCCGGTGGTCTTTGTGATGACAGACCTCATCAATGAGTATTATGGGCGTCGAGTCGTTGTTCTATTTAGTTCATTTGCAGCACTTTGCATTAGTTATTCCTTTGTTATGATTTACGGAAGTTTGCTACTTCCTCCCGCTGATTTTTGGCGTACATCGGCCCTTTCGAGGGGTGTGCCGGATTTTCAAGTGGCCTACAACGCTGTTTTTGGTCAGGGACTTTGGATCATTTTGGGATCGGTCACGGCTTTTTTGGTGGGACAGTTGGTGGATGTGTGGGTGTTCCAGCGCATCAAAAAAGCCACCGGGGAGGGACGCCTTTGGCTACGGGCCACCGGTTCCACCATGGTATCCCAGGCGATTGATTCGTTTTTGGTTCTTTACATTGCCTTCTATTGGGGGGCGGATTGGCCGTTGGATAGTGTCATGTCCGTCGCCTTGTTGAATTACGCATTCAAATGGGCCGCTGCCTTGGTCATGACCCCTTTAATTTATGGGGTGCATCACCGGATCGAGGCTTATTTGGGTCCGGACTTGGCTCAAAGCATGCGGGCCGCTGCCCATCGTTCGGAATAAGCCGAAGAAGGGTAAATTTGCACTTCTTGCCTTTCGCTTGAACCCCCATTTACTATGCAACCATTCTCAACTCGTTGGAATTCTTTGTTCGCCAAATGGCCTGCCGCAGCCCTGGTATTGGTGGTCGTTCTTTTTAGAATTTTGCCGCATCCGGTCAACTTTGCACCGACCCTGGCCTTGGCCTGGAATTTGCATCGTTGGTCGTCGGTTTCGTCCAAGTTCACCCTGGGCCTCGTCTTGTTTTTGGCATGTTTGGGGGGAGACTGGGCGGTCAACAGCCTGCTCTATAACATGGATACGGCCCAGAATTTGACCTATTTGGCCCAACCTGGTGTTTGGGTATTGTATTTAACCTATGGTTTTCTGGCCTTGATGGGGCCTTGGGGTCATCGCCCTTCCTGGTCTGCGAGTTTATTGCGGGTGCCCATGGCGTCGCTCCTTTTCTTTGGAGTTTCCAACAGCGCGGTTTGGTTGTGGGGTGGGATGTACCCTGCGACCGTAGGGGGATGGGTTTCAGCATTGGTCGCCGGATTGCCTTTCTTGCCCATGGCCTTGACGGGCGATGTGCTGTATACGGCCTTGTTCCGCCGTCTGAGTCCTGTTCCGATCAAACAGGCGGTCGAAACCCTGCCGCTTGCATCGAAGGATATCTAAGAGGTCAATCCTCCAGTGGAGCTCATGTTTTGGAGCTCTGGAAAGATTGATCTAGAATGGGAGCTTGGAATTAGAGCGCGACGCGCTTGGCTCGCAGTCGCTGATCCAGTTTGTTCAGAAACTCCTCGGTGTAGAGGTAATGCTCACCGTGACGAACCTTGTTGCCGTGGATGCAGACGGCCAAATCCTTGGTCATTTCGCCCGCCTCAACGGCTTCGATGCAAACCGATTCCAATTGCTGACAAAAAACAGCAAGTTCTTGATTTCCATCAATTTTTGCCCTGAATTCTAAACCTCTGGTCCAAGCAAAAATCGAAGCGATGGGGTTGGTGGAGGTGGGTCGGCCCTGCTGGTGTTCCCGGAAGTGACGGGTGACCGTTCCGTGTGCTGCTTCGGCTTCCATGGTCTGTCCGTCCGGGGTGATGAGGGTCGAGGTCATCAATCCCAACGACCCAAAACCCTGGGCCACGGTATCGGATTGAACATCCCCGTCGTAGTTCTTGCAAGCCCAGACAAATTCCCCGTGCCATTTGAGGGCCGAGGCCACCATATCGTCAATCAGGCGATGTTCATAAACGGTGCCTTGGGCATCCATTTGGGTTTTGAACTCTGCTTGGTAGATTTCTTCGAAGATGTCCTTGAAACGACCGTCGTATTGTTTGAGAATGGTGTTCTTGGTGGAGAGGTAAAGGGGCCAACCCTTGAGCAGGGCCTGGTTAAAACAAGCCCTGGCAAAGCCCCGGATGGACTCGTCGGTATTGTACATGGCCAAGGCAACGCCGTCACCTTGGTATTGATAGACTTCCCATTCCTGCACCGTGCCGTCGCTGCCCTCAAAGCGCATGGTCAATTTGCCTTGACCTTTGATGACCACATCGGTGGCCCGGTATTGATCCCCAAAGGCATGACGGCCAATGCAGATGGGCGCGGTCCAATTGGGAACCAAGCGGGGGATGTTTTTGATAACGATGGGTTCCCGAAAAACGGTCCCGTCCAGGAGGTTACGAATCGTCCCGTTGGGGGATTTCCACATTTTTTTGAGTCCAAATTCCTGAACACGGGCTTCGTCCGGGGTAATGGTGGCACATTTGATGCCCACGCGGTGTTTGAGGATGGCTTTGGCAGCATCCACGGTGATTTGGTCGTTGGTGGCGTCCCGGGATTCCATGCCCAAGTCGTAGTATTCGATGGGCAGTTCGAGGTAAGGTAGGATGAGTTTGTTCCGGATTTCGGCCCAAATCACGCGGGTCATTTCGTCGCCGTCTAATTCAACAACGGGGTTTGCAACATGGATTTTTTTCATCGTTCAAAGATAAGGCCTAGGCACTGAGAGGGCTCTCGCGTCGCTCGCCGATTTGTTGCCGCCACATGGCGTAATAGAGTCCCCGGGCTTCCACCAATTCGTTGTGGGTACCGGATTCGACCAGGTGGCCCTTTTCCATCACGTGAATCCGATCGGCGTGCATGACCGTGCTCAGCCGATGGGCCACCAATATGACCGTATGCTTGCGCCAGGTCGAGAGTTCTTGAAGCGTACGCGTTATGCCTTCTTCCGTGATGGAATCCAAGGCCGAGGTCGCCTCGTCAAAGACCAAGAGGGAGGGGCGACGCAGCAAAGCCCGGGCGATGGACAGTCTTTGTTTCTCGCCCCCAGATAATTTAACACCACCTTCGCCAATGGGGGTGTCGAGGCCCAGCGGGGCCCTTTGGAGCAAGCCCGTGCAGGATGCCTGCTCCATGGCCTGCAGGCAGGCCGCGTCATCTGCCTCCGGTGCCACAAAGCGAAGGTTGTCACCAATGGTCCCCGCAAAGAGTTGGGTATCCTGGGCCACCAGGCCGGTGGACAAGCGCAGGTCGTTGGGGTTGATTTCGGTTGAAAGAACACCGTTGATGAGGATCTGACCGCTGCGGGGTTGGTAAAGCCCCAGCAGGAGTTTGATCAGGGTCGTCTTGCCGCTCCCACTCGGCCCCACAAAAGCATAGGTCTTGCCCTGTTCCAGGTGGAGGCTTAAATTTTCAACCGCCGGTTGGGAGGCACTGCGGTGTCGATAGGTAACATCTTGGAATTGAATTGATTCTACAGGTCCCAGTGGTTGCGCATGGAGGGGTTGGGGCTCGGGTGATCGGGCCATGAGGTCTTCAAAACGACGCAAAGAGATCTCGGTTTCCCGAAAAATCTGCAGGACGTTGCCCCATTCTTGCAGGGGATTAAAAATGTAGAAGCTGTACATGAACAAGGAAAAGAATTGCCCCAACGAAATTTTGTCCTTAAAAATCAAGTAAAGCATCATCAACACGATGAGGTTCCGCATCAGGTTCACAAAGGTTCCCTGCACGAAACTTAGGCTGCGCATGTATTTGATTTTGGTGAGTTCCAAATCCAAAATGCGCTGGGTCACCCGACGTAGACGGCTGTCTTCTTGGTTAATAAGCCCCAGGCTTTTGATTAATTCGATGTTGCGAAGGGATTCGGTGGTGGCCCCGGCCAGTTCGGTGGTCTGGCTAACGATACCGGTTTGGACCGCTTTGATTTTGCGACTCAAAAAGGAACTCAAAACCCCCAAAAGAGGGATGGACAAAAAGTAAACAGGGGCAATGACCCAGTACACGTTCAACGCGTACACCATCACAAAGACAATCCCAACCAAGGAGGTAAAGAGGACATTGATGACGGCAGACACCAGTTTTTCGACATCGGCGCGCACCTTTTGGAGGATGCCCAGGGTTTGCCCCGAGCGGGCATCTTCAAAATCTTCGTAAGGAAGGCTCAAGGCATGCCTTAGGCCGTCGCTGTACATGCGGGCCCCGACCTGCTGGGTGATCCGATTGACCATGTAATCCTGCAGGTTTTTGGCAATACGACTGACCATGGCCACCCCCAGGGCCGCCAAGACCAAGATCCCGGCCGCCTCAAAAAAATCTTGGTTGGTCCAGGATTGAAGCCGTCCCTCTTTGGCAGCAACCGCGATCCGATCGATGATTTTTTGAAGGATTAAGGGGTCCAGCAAGGAGAAAACCTGGTTCACGGCGGCCAAGCCAAAGGTGAGCAGGACGGCAGGGCCGTAGGGTTTGAAATAACCTAGGAGGGTACGATAAATCATGGGTTGCAAATTTCGGTTAAACCTTCGGCCCTGCCTGCGGGCTCGTTACTTTTGTTGCGTGTTTAAGATTTCGTCCTTCTTTTGGCCTATGAAAGTCCTTGGGGCTGTTCTGGTCTTGGTTGGGGGCCTGTCCCATTTTGGTCAAGCCCAAATGCGCAAAGCGGATTTTCTTTCCTTTGGAATGCAGGCGGGGCAGGTCAAATACGAAGGATTGCCGGTAAGCAACGGTGTGGGACCGCGATTGGAAGGGGATGCCCATATTGCGGGCGCTTGGCATGCCAACGTTGGAATTCAGTATTTGGCCTACCAGAATGCGAACGATCAGTTCAGCGCCGATTTTGGTCTAAAATTCTTTGGGTACCGCATGCTGTACATGCATCCTTATGTGGGTTACAACCGCATCATCACAAGACCTTATGCCGTCAAACGTGGTTCCTTTGGTCTGGGTCTGGGCGGTGCAGTTCCCTTGCCCAAACGGCATTTGAATTTTGAGGTGGTGTACGAAGTCTTGCCCTTTTACCGCCCCGGGGTTCAGGTTTGGGCCGGCCGTTTCACGTTCCCTTTGTTCATGTTTTACCCCGATCCGGACGAAAAATACCGGACTCGCTAGACCTCGTTTTTACACCTAAAATTTCTCCTCCATGGCCCTTCAGTGCGGTATCGTCGGACTTCCCAATGTAGGCAAGTCCACCCTCTTTAATTGCTTGTCCAATGCCAGGGCCCAGGCTGCGAATTTTCCATTTTGTACCATCGAGCCCAATGTGGGCACCATCACGGTTCCCGATCAGCGGCTCAATCGCTTGGCCGAATTGGTCAAACCCCAAAACCTGGTACCCAATACCCTCGAAATGGTGGATATTGCCGGGCTGGTGCAGGGCGCTAGCAAAGGGGAAGGCCTGGGCAACCAATTCCTGGCGAATATCCGCGAAACCCATGCCATCCTCCACGTTTTGCGTTGCTTTGACGACCCGAACATTGTGCACGTTCACGGCCGGGTGGATCCCCTAGCAGACAAAGAAATCATCGATACCGAGTTGCAGCTTAAGGATTTGGACTCCATCGAAAAACGGCAAGCCCGGACCGAGCGAGCGGCCAAGGCCGGGGACAAAGACGCCAAAGCGCTCTTGGAGGTTTTGATCAAGGTCAAAGCCGGTTTGGAACGCGGTGAATCGGTGCGCTCCCACGGTCTAACCCCCGAAGAAAGCGAATTGATCAACGATCTTTTTTTGTTAACCTCCAAGCCGGTTCTCTACGTTTGCAATGTGGCGGCCGAGGACTTGGCCAGCGAGAACACGATGGTCCAAAAGGTTCGTGCCATGGCGGCTGCCGAAGGGGCCGAGGTTTTGGTGATCTGTGCCGCCTTGGAATCCGAAATTGCCGAGTTGGAGTCCTTTGAGGACCGTCAAGAATTTCTACGCGATGCCGGCATTGCCCAAAGCGGTGTGGAACGTCTGCTCTTGGCGGCTTACCAACTCCTTCGTTTGCAAACCTATTTCACAGCCGGCGAAAAGGAAGTCCGGGCCTGGACCATTCCCATGGGGACCCTGGCCCCGCAGGCGGCCGGTGCCATTCACAGCGATTTCGAAAAAGGCTTTATCAAGGCCGAAGTGATTCACTACGAGGACTTTATCAAGCACGGTTCTTGGTCGGCTTGTCGCGAGGCCGGCAAGGTGGGCTTGGAAGGCAAGAATTACACCGTTCAAGACGGGGATATCATGTTGTTTCGCTTTAATGTTTAGGCATGAGTCAGACCAATCCAAAATCCCATAACAACGTACCGGATCCCAACGGAGTGGGCCAAAAGGGTGATTTCCTTTTTGGTTTACCCTACACGGTGGAAGAATCCGAACTCGTCATTTTGCCCGTTCCCTGGGACCTGACGGTTTCGTACGGGGATGGGACCCGCAAAGGCCCGCAGGCCGTTTTGGACGCATCGTCCCAGCTGGATTTGGAGGACCCCGTGGTATCCGAGGCCTGGACCCTGCCTCGTCAACTCTTGCCCTTGGATTTGCGTTGGCAGCAGCGTTCCAAATCCGAACGCCGCTGGGTGGAATCGTACCTGCGTTGGTTGGAAAACGGCCAAAACCCCGAACAAGCCTCCGAAATGGCAGCTGGTTTGCAGACGGCCAACGAGAAATGCGGGTACTTGCTGGATTGGGTCCGAACCCAGGCTAGGCATTATCGCAACTTAGGCAAAACCGTAGCCATCTTGGGCGGGGATCACTCCACCCCTTTGGGTTTGATGGAAGTTTTGGGCCAGGATCTGGATTCTTTTGGCATCCTTCATATCGATGCCCACATGGACTTGCGAAATGCCTACGAAGGCTTTGATTATTCGCATGCTTCGATCATGTTCAATGCCCTGCGTATCCCCTCGTTGAGTCGACTGGTGCAGGTGGGGATACGGGATTATTGCCCAGCCGAAAAAGAATGCGCTGAACAAGATGAGCGGGTGACGGTATGGACCGACCATGCGTTGGCTTCGGCGATGCACCGTGGAACCCATTGGCACGACTTGTGTTTGGAGATCCTCAAAGCATTGCCCGAGCAGGTTTACATCAGCTTTGATATCGATGGACTCCGTCCCTGTTACGCCCCTGGTACAGGGACCCCGGTTCCGGGTGGTTTGGAATACAACCAGGCCTTGCACCTGCTGGAAGTCCTTTACCAAAGCGGTCGTCGCATCGTTGGCTTTGACTTGGTGGAGGTTGCGCCTTCCAAAGGAGACCGGGAATGGAACGGCAATGTAGGGGCCCGCTTGCTGTACCGTTTGAGCAACCTATGCCTGGCAAGTAACCGCTCGGCCTTGACCCGAAACAAGGGTCGTCAAGCGGCACCCAGAACCAAAAATTCAAACCGAAAACCCAAAATATAAATTGTTATGAAAAGAACCTTGATTATTGGTGCCGGTGGGGTCGGGGCTGTGGTAGCCCACAAATGCGCCTCCTTGCCGGACGTCTTTGGAGACCTGATGCTGGCTTCCAGAACCCGTTCCAAATGCGATCGCATCGCGGCCGAAATCGGTAAAAGCCATGTGACGACCGCCGCCGTGGATGCCGATGTGGTTCCACAGTTGGTGGCTTTGATGAAGGATTTCAAGCCCACCCTTTGCATCAATGTGGCCCTTCCTTACCAGGACCTGACCATCATGGAGGCCTGCCTCCAATGCGGGGTGCATTACTTGGATACGGCCAATTACGAGCCCAAGGACGTGGCCAAATTTGAATACCATTGGCAATGGGCCTACCACGATCGCTTTGCCGAAGCAGGACTGATGGCCCTGTTGGGCTGCGGTTTTGATCCGGGGGTCACCGGGGTCTTCACGGCCTATGCGGCCAAGCACCACTTGGATGAATTGCATTACCTGGACATCGTTGATTGCAATGCCGGTGACCATGGCAAAGCCTTCGCGACCAATTTTAATCCCGAAATCAATATCCGGGAAATCACCCAAAAGGGACGCTATTTCGAAAGCGGTCGTTGGGTTGAAACCGAGCCGCTCAGCGTTCATCAACCCATTGATTATCCGGGTGTTGGTCCCAAGGATTCGTATCTCTTGTACCACGAGGAATTGGAGTCTCTGGTCAAAAATTTTCCAACCCTGCGCAGAGCCCGTTTCTGGATGACCTTCGGTCAACAGTACTTAACCCATTTGCGGGTTCTTGAGAATGTGGGGATGACGTCCATTGCCCCGATTCAATTTCAGGGTCAGTCTATAGTCCCCTTGGAATTCCTCAAGGCGGTCTTGCCCGAGCCCTCTTCGTTGGGTGCGGGGTACCAGGGTCAGACCTCGATTGGCTGCCATATCCGGGGATTGAAGGATGGCCAAGCCAAGCATTACTATGTTTGGAACAATTGCGATCATGCCGAAGTTTACCGGGAAATCGGGGCCCAGGCGGTTTCCTATACGACCGGGGTTCCGGCCATGATTGGCGCCAAAATGATGATGGAAGGCACTTGGTCCGGCAAGGGCGTTTTCAACGTAGAAGAATTCAATCCAGACCCCTTTATGAAGGATTTGGGGCTTTACGGACTTCCATGGCACGAAGTCGTCGATGGTCCTTCGCCTTTTGACGATTACGGATCCCATGCGTGATTTGGAGGCCCTAAGGGCTTTGCGGGAAACCTACTGCCCGGGTCGCCTGGCTTGGAATCAAATTCCATCGCCAAGCTTTGTGATGGACGAAGACCGACTGCGTGCCAATATGGCTTTCTATACCGAATTGCAGCGCAGGATTCCGGTGCAGTTTATCCTAGCCCTCAAGGGCTTTGCGATGTTTTCGGTATTTGAAACCATGCAAGAGGCGGTGCACGGGACCACGGCATCCTCCCTGCACGAATTGCGATTGGGGGCTACTCGATTTGGGGGTTCGCAACACATTTTTATGCCGGCCTACCCCACCGGGCAGGTGGAGGAAATCGCGAGCATGGCGGACCATGTTTCCTTTAATTCGGTCTCGCAACTTTTGCAACACGGTGCGGCCTTTAGGCGCTATCGACCGGATATTCACTTGGGTTTGCGCATCAACCCGGGCTATTCGCCGGTCAGCACCGACCTGTACAACCCATGTGCCGCCGGCTCTCGTTTGGGAACCCGACTCCAAGACTTGGAGCGCGGGTACTCGGCCCTGGAGCAGGCCGGTTTGGAACCGGATTTTTTGCATTGCCATAACCTCTGCGAAAGCGGGGCGGACGCCTTGGCCCAAACCCTGGCGATTTTGGCCCGTGATTTTGGTCCATGGCTCCATCGCGTTCGCTCCATGAACCTGGGGGGAGGGCATTTGATGAGTCGAGAGGATTACGATTTGGAGCAAGCCGCCGAGGCCATCGTTGGCTTCAAGGCTCA
>JACCDP010303809.1_pt1 | contig 11650 bp, 24 predicted proteins | sample 7445841 | NCBI WGS metagenome assembly JACCDP01 (sample SAMN15323441, study PRJNA562643) | freshwater metagenome | isolation source: river surface water | place: USA:Blue River Watershed | collected 2017-08-17
CCTCGTGGGCGCCCTCGCGGTCGTCCTTGGCGGCTGCAGCAAGACCGAGGAGCCGAAGGAGGAGCCCAAGGCTCCTGAGGCTGTTGAGGTCGTCGCTCCGGCGCCCGAGGCGACTCCCGTCGCCCCCGCTGCTGAGACCGCCGTTGCCCCGGCGGACCCGGCTGCAGCTCAGGCCCCCGAGGCCGAGAAGAAGGATCCTGCCCAGGCGACCACCGCCAAGTGAGGGATCCAGCCACACGTCCCGCCGTCGGAGACCGTATTGTCGGATTCTGGGGTGAGAGGCGCGTGGCGTGGGTCACCGAGGGGCTGGCCCACACAATCGTCGGCCTCGTGGATGAGAAAGGCAATCCAACTACCGTGAGCTACTACGGCTGGGCTGCACTCATCCACGAGGCCGACACCATTTTACCCGCAGGTGAGGATCTATGAGAGAGGAATCTGCGATCGTCGGCTACCTCGAGGCGCAGGTCGCGAGCCTCAAGAGGACAAATCGCGCCCTCCTCCTGATTGCCGTGACAGCGTACGTCCTCGGCGTCTATGTGGGCTTCATCATCGCGATGCAGAGGTTTGATGCCCTGTGAGTGGTTCGTCTACATCCTAGAGTGCGATCCAGACGGCAGCCTGTACACGGGCAGGACAACGGACCCAGCGCGTCGACTCCGACAGCACGCCTCAGGCAGGGGCGCCAAGTACACTCGCAGCCACCCTCCGCGGAGGGTGGTCTGGGTCGAGGGAGGCCATGACGCGTCCACATCGGGCAAGCGTGAGGCCCAGATCAAGCGGCTCTCCCGCGCGCAGAAACTTTGCCTTGTACAACAATCCAATAACAAGATAGAATAATTTCATGATCACTACAAAAGACTGGATCAGCTTCTTTCCCATGACGCAGCCTCGGCCACGGCAGGAGGAAGCGATCAACTTCATCCTCAACAGCTTCTCGGAGGGCAAGCGGTTCGTCCTCGCTGAGCTGCCCACAGGCGTCGGCAAGTCCGCCATCGGCATTACAGTCGCGCGGTACCTGAACTCCACGCTTCCGGTGGATCCGACTGGCCTCTTCAATCCGGGCGCGTGGTTCGTCACGACGCAGAAGATCCTGCAGGACCAGTACCTCCGGGACTTCGAGAAGCTGGGCATGCGGTCAGTGAAGAGCAGCAGCAACTACGGTTGCGCCTTCCACAAGACGCACACCTGCGAGCAGTCCCTTCAGCTCCTCAAGACTGCGGAGGAGGACTCGCCTTTCCACAAGAAGTGCAACTTCAACTGCGTGTACCGCCAGGCGAAGCGAGACTTCGTCGACGCTCAGCTCTCTGTCACAAACTTTCCGTACATGCTGACGGACGCGAACTACTCGAAGAACATGCCGGGCCGCAGCCTCCTCGTGATCGATGAGGCCCACAACATCGAGGGTGAGATCGGCAGGTTCGTCGAGGTCTCGATCTCCGAGCGGTTCGCTCACGCAGTGACAAAGCTCGCGCTTCCTGAGTTCAAGAGCGAGAAGCAGGCGCACGAGTGGATCGAGCAGATCTACTGCCCAAAGGTGATCGAGCAGGTCGCGCACATGGAGAAGATGGTCGCGAAGCTCCTCAAGGACAAGGGCAACCTCAAGGACTTTCCTGTGATCTCGCGGCAGCTGGAGCTCATGAAGGGCCATCGGACAAAGCTCGAGCAGTTCCTCGACAACTACGAGGAGGCGAACTGGGCGATGGAGATGCAGGAGGGCGACGAGAGCTCGGGTCGCAAGGTGCAGTTCAAGACGATCGACGTGGGACTGTACACCCAGGACACGCTCTTCAAGCTGGGTGAGCGCGTTCTCATGATGTCAGCGACCGTCCTCAACAAGGAGGCCTTCTGCTGCTCAATCGGCCTGAAGCCCGAGGAGGTGGCGTTCATCACCGCGCCCTCGCCGTTCCCACCTGAGAACCGCCCCATCCTCTACTTTCCCGCGGGCCTGATGGGCAGGGACCACATCGATCGGACCCTGCCGCGTCTCGCCAAGATGGTCACCGAGATCCTTGCGAGCCACAAGAAGGAGAAGGGAATCATCCACTGCAGGACCTACACCATTGCGCACTACCTGAAGAAGAACATCAAGGACAGCCGCCTTCTGATCCACGGATCTGACGACCGCGACGAGGTCCTCTCGCGTCACATGTCCTCCTCCAAGCCCACCGTGCTGCTGTCGCCCTCAATGACAGAGGGAGTGGACCTCAGGGACGACGCCTCCCGCTTTCAGATCATCTGCAAGCTTGAGTTCCCCTACCTCGGGGACAAGATCGTGCGAAAGCGCATGAACAAGTGGAAGTGGTGGTACGACTTCCAGACTGCCAAGTCCTTCATGCAGGCCATCGGTCGCAGCGTGCGGTCTGAGTCGGACCACGCAGTCACCTACATCCTGGATGGGGACTGGGAGCGCTTCTACGGCAAGAGCCGTGACATGTTCCCACCTGACTTCCACCAGCTGGTGGTGAAGACCTAGCCGAGAGTCTGGTGAACGCGCTGCTTGAGGAGGTACACAAACTCCTCGAGCTTGTTCGCGTGCGACATCATGAGGTCGTCGAGGCCCATCGTCATGCCGCCCATCTCCTTGATCTTCTTGTAGGACTCGTCGAGGGTCTCGAGGTAGTCCTTGACAAGGGCGAGGCCGGTCGCTGCAATCATCGTGGCCTCGTTGGCGCGTGACGGGCTGGGATAGGAGCAGAGCATCTCAGCGATGAGCTTGCTGCAGGAGTGCGTGTCCGCGACCTCGCCGCCGCACATCGCCACCGCCTTCTCTGCCATTGGATCGACGAGGCCCGAGACGTCGTTGTAGATCCTCTCGAACAGGAGGTGATCGCCGTAGTACGTCTTGCCCTTGGTTGTCCAGTGTGCGTGGTGGAACCAGATCTCCAGTGCGCGAAGCCAGGCGATGTGGTACGCGAACTCCTCACCCAGCTCGTGGTTGTTCTTGGGTGCAGCAGCCTCTGCCGCGTCGTCGTGGGGCATCATGTGCTCAAGAGCGTGAGATGAGATGTGCATGACCTAAGTATAGCGATGCTCTCGACGCTTCCTGGACAGTACGCTGATCCCACGCCCGCCCACCTCAAGTCGATGCGGGTCATTCCCGATCGTTATCGCGGTGCCCTTGAGGGCATCACACTGCCGCCTCCTCCGACTGGCGAGCTCGGCTTGCGCTCCGAGATGGGCCTGCTGCTCAAGCACGTCAGAAACCCCGCGCTGAGCAGTGGATTCTGCAGCGCAGTTGACCGCGACATCGTTCCCGCTGTCCTGCTTGGCGCACAAATGCTCGGAGTCCAAGCGGACCCAGACGAGATACGGGACGTGGTCGAGGGGCTCATTCCCGTCATCCTGCGCCTCAAGTACCGGTTCAATCAGCCCAGGCCCTGGCAGGTCGCTCGGCCCCTGGGCATGCAGCTCAACGCCGTCCGCTCACCAAGCTCTGAGACGCCTGCGTACCCGTCCGGCCACGCCATTCAGGCCGCTGTCGCGTGCTCCCTCCTCGGCGACAGGAATCCCCACGCGGCCAGGGGATTTGACAAGATAGCGTCTGCGATAGGACAGAGCAGGCTTGAGATGGGAGTCCACTTTCCCTCGGACATTATCGCAGGACTTCGCCTGGGAAGACAGATCGCAGATAGAATCGAGTAGTGGACGGACGCAGCGAGGACATGCAGCTTCCTGGAGACGGCCTCGTCCAGGTGGGCGACCTCGTCTGCTACCACTTCTGGCTTGATGGGACGTGGCACACCGACGGTTCACTGCACACTGTCGTCAGCATGCAGGGCCTCATGGCCACTGTACTCACGCCTGATCGCACCCTGATGCGGGTGCCTGTGTCCCTGCTGACAAGGATGTGAAGACAGGACGCTATGTACTCTCAGGAGATCTCCTTCGCCATGGTGAGGCGGGAAGTCAGTGAGGGCGACCTCGTCTGGGTGCTTCCAGACCACCTGGGCAGCGATCGATCGGAGCCCATGATCCTCATGAAGAGGAAGCATGCCAGCGTCCAGATCCTGCAGTTCAGCGATCGAAAGCTGGGCATCTTCCTTCGGTGCGAGGCCTTTGACCTCCCTAACGACTCTGAGATCATGCCTGTCGTCCTCGTCGACGGATACGAGCACACGGTGCTTATTGGGCGCCTTGTTAGGTGTTAGCTGTAAACGCTCCTTGCGGCAGTGTAGAACTAGAGCGCTACACAGGAGAGCACAGTGCGGTACTACCCCAAGCGGGCGCAGGGTTTCGAGATGAACGGCGACGTCGCAGAGTCGCTTGGCCTACTCCAGCAGTGGGAGGAGTGGGACGGCGATCAGTACGAGAGTGAGCTGATGGCGGAGTTTGAGGAGAAGTACGGCGTCACGCCTGAGCGCCTCATCACCTTCGACGATCGCAAGGGCGGAGAGGTGTCGGGCGTCACGGGATTCGAGGACGGCCTCACCTACCTCCTGTTCGACAAGAAGGAGTCGGGCGAGGAGTGGGAGGCCCTGCTCGACATCCTCGCTGACAACCACATCGACATCGTCGAGGGCGCCTGGTCCCAGCTGGGATGAGCAGATCAACTGCGAAAAGCGGAGGCAGATGATGTTTGGCCACATTTCTGCCCTCCTTCTTCGAGTTCTTGAGAAAATTTGGCGTGCACGCTCTTCTATAAATATGTTATATTAATTATAGGAGAACTACGCATGCACCAGCTCTTCCTCAACCTCTTCTTCTCGCGGACCGGTCCTGTTGTTGACACGCTCGCGGACCAGATGGATCCCGTCACACAGGAGCAGATGGAGCAGGAGAGGGACTACATCCTGGGCTACCTCGCCCGCGAGGTGTACGCTCTCGGCGCCAACCATCCGCAGCTCACCTGCGACTCTCGCGCTCTCGCGTACGAGATGTCGACGTGGAGGGTGAGAGATCGAAGCACCGAGATTGAGCTGCTGCAGTTCGCTGCGAACGGAAAGGGCGGATGCGTTGATGAGGCAGCTCTGGAGCTTTTCCTTCGCCTGCAATAGTTACGCCCTAGAGGCACACATGGCAGGAAGGGAAAAGCTCCACGGTATTGTTCGCAGCGTGCTCCTTGAGGCAGACACATACGTGATGCCTGAGGATCCGGCGGAGAGGGCCAAGAACTTGGGCATGGGGCTTGGGCTTTCTCTCCTCTATCAGATAGCCCTTCCCCTTCTGGCGCTGAACGGCATCGGCCTGATCGGCGCCCTGCTCTCTGACGCCAGCGTGACCCGCAGGTTCAATCGCGCAGAGAAGCTGCGCGCTGACCAGCGCGACGGCACGCTCTCGCTTCTCGTCAAGAACAAATCACGCTACACGATGAGGGTGAAGGAGCTGCAAGGCGGTTACTACACCTCAGAGTCAAAGACAGGACCGGGATCAGCATCCGCAGACAGCATCATGGGCGACACGGGCAGCTTTTTTGAGGTGCGAAAGTTCTTCACCGATATGCCCCACCCAGATGCGGTGTCGCTGACAGTTGAGCAGGTCTTTCCTGCGGGAAGCGACGAGACTGCCGACGTCCCCGTCGAGGCGAAGCCCGACGTGATGACGATTCCGTACAGAAAGGGCGCTGTCCTCGATGCCCTTGAGCAGTCTGCTGAGCAGGGCGATTTTGGCCCGCTTAAGACGAACTCGCCCAAGTACAGGCAGGAGGTCGCGCGCGTGGAAAGAGAGGGCGGGGACATTGATCGCGACCTGGGCAACGCTCCCTTCGTCGCTGCACACGCGCTTGTGCTTGTCATGGATCAGGACACGGGCAATGACGCGAAGTTCTACATGCCTGTGGGCCTCAACAGGCTCATGCAGCACACGATTGTTCTTGACGACAAGATCGCCAACAAGGCGCTGCGCAAGCAGGAGAGGATCGTTCGCAAGCTCAAGCCGGGAGAGGACCTGCCGAGGTTTAGCGTCGATTAATATTGTACAGGTTGGCTAACGTAGAATATACTATTCTGGCAGACGGAGAGCCAGATGAGCCAGATCGATCAAGCCGTGAACCTCCTCTACCGCGTCAAGCTCGCGCACGAAGCGCACATCGCGAGGTCGCCGGGTGCCAGGGAGACGCAGTTCCTGGGCGCCTGCGCTGACATGATCCAGAAACGCGGCGCGGTCACCTACAACATGCAGACCTGGCTGAACCAGATCCTCGAGCGGCACGAGAAGCCGGTAAGCGAGGAGAGCATCGCGCTGGCTTCATCGCTCGAGGACGCGGCGACCCGTGCGGGCACGATGGGCGGATTCCTCCGCGATATTGCCGATCGCCTGCGGTCCAATCAGACAATCAGCGACTGGCAGCGTGAGGCGGCGCTGAAGGTCCGAGAGAACGCGTTGGACCGTGATCTCGGAGAGTGCGAGAGGTACGCGATGGCCCACGCACACGGCGTGCAGCAGTGCTACTCCATGGCCTACATGGCCGATCACCACGGCAGATTCCAGCGCGCCCAAGTGATCATGCAGGCGTTCGAGGAGAAAGGCACGATCACATGGGCTGAGTGGATGGACATCACGTCGACCATGGGTCGTCTCCGAGAGCTCTCCGAGCCGAAGTTCAGCAAGGGCGACCTCGCGTTCATCAAGTCACCGAATCATCAGATAGCCGGCCCGTTCATCATTCTTGACCTGCCGATCCCGCACAAGGGTCGGATCTGTTACCCCGCGCTCTCACCCAACGGGACAAAAGAGATGATGACCGCAGAATATCTTCGCAAGCGTGTTCCGCGTGACTAGGCACCTCTCGGTCGGATCGCTCTGTGTGATAGCGCCTCGGGGCAGAAACGTCTTTGGGTACGAGTTCTTTGGGTCCTATCCGACGCCAGACGGAAAGGACTACAGGCACCTGAAGACCACGGGTCACATGATTCGGATGTTCCGATCGGGCGAGATCGACGAGTCGAAGTGCTTTCCATACCTCTCGATGTCAGGCAAGCTGCTTGAGGCAGGAACTTCAGTCATGGTCACGCACTCTCCCGTCCGCATCGACAAGGTGAACGTGCGGAGGCATCTCCGGATGTCACGACAGACGACGCTCACAGAGGTCCTGACGCACGAGGGCGAGACGCGGTGGGTGAAGACGGGGCTGCTGCGCGATGTCAAGTAGCAAGCAGGGGTCGCTGTTCCTCGCATGGGACGCAGACTTGCGGGAGGGCGATCTGGTCACGCTGACAGGAGATCCTCTCATGCTGATGACCCGCGCAAATCACGCGTGGCTCAAGAGCTCCAGTGATGGCCAGGCGCTTGCGGTCTTCCTCGGGATTGACACAATCGACTTTGGGGTCGACAAGGAGGACTGTCCCATAATTTTGTACGAGGGGCAGCGTGTGATCGTCTCGCGTGGTAGTGTGGAGCGTGCACGATAGCAATCAGGACACCTTTCCGATTGGCGCACTGGTGTGTGTCACTGGCGATGACTTCTTCGCGACCTGCGCGGGCAACTACGGCATAGTCATCGACCACAAGGTGAGCAAGATGGGGGACTGGAATCTGGTCCTCGTCAACGGCGTGAAGATACTGGCGCGAGGCGATCAGCTGACCATGGTGTCCCACCGTGTCAAATGAGGTCCTGTTTCGGCTCAAGGGCGCGCCCGTTTATCGAGGATCTCTCGTTGTCTACCAGCCGGACCCAGACCTGCCGCAGCCCGTGGAGGGCAGACCCTGCATCGTCCTCGACTTCGTGTGGGAGGATGACTCCAGGATGCACGTCGTTGAGGTCCTGATGGACGGCGCGGTCTGGCACTGCATGAGAACAGACCTCACACTCGTCTGACTTCGTCGTGTAAAGCCCCGAGGGCCGAGCCTACTATTAGCAGAGGAATCGACATGTTCAGGCTTCGCAAGGGTTCGCTCGCCACCCTCTACCGCGAGGGAGTCGAAGAGGGTCTTGTGATAGTCGCTGAGAATCTGCCCGATGAGCCCAGCACGTGCAGCAGGCGCGCTCGTGTCGTGCAGGGCCACAAGGATCGGGTCGTGGACCTAGTCTACTACACTCTGATCCCTGTGGACGAGGCGGACATTTGCGAGACCTGAATGCGGGAGACCTCATCTGCCTCAGCGCTGAGGATTGGGCGGACGGCTGGCGAGGACGCATCGGAATAGTTCTTAGCTTTTATGACACCCGCAGGGTCAAGTCCTACCACACAGGCAAGACCACGACGATCCGCAGGTGGAAGGTGCTTGTGGACAATGAGGCAGTCGTGACAGTGATCAATGACGATGTCACGCTTTTACAGGGAGCGAGCTGTGAGCAGGGTTGATCATCCGAGACACTACAGGAAGGACAGCGGGCACGAGGCGATCGACGTGATCGAGGCCTGGGAGCTGAACTTCAACCTGGGCAACACCGTGAAGTACATCAGCCGAAACGGCATCAAGGACCCCGAGCGGCAGATCGAGGACCTCGAGAAGGCGCGCTGGTACCTCGATCGAGAGATCCAGAACCTCAAGAACACCATCAAGAAGTGAGGCAGACGTGGCACGAATCGAAAGGACAATAAGCTACATGACTCCCGAGACATTCCCGGATGGAGTGGGATTCAAGACAGTTGTGCAGCTCGCGGACGGACGGCACGCTCTCATCAGCGAGATCCATCGCAACACGCCCTATCGCCTGGATGAGACGATGGTTTTCATCTGCGACAGCGGCGGCAAGGTCACAGACTGGGGCGAGATCTACGGAATCCCTGAGGGAACAACGGCTGACGCCATCTCTGACGTCAGCCGTTGGGGACGCTAGCCATAGATAAGCTATGAACCTCCTCATCCTCGTCGCGTGCATCGACTCCTCGCTCCACTCAATCAAGGATCCGCCCGACGAGGGCGTGCCAAAGATTCAGCTGGATCAGGACGTGGTCGACTTTGGCGTTGTGCCTGCGGGCGACGAGGAGTACCGCGTGGTCTCCCTCTTCTCGGTGGGAGATGCGACGCTGAACGTCACAGCGATGACTGTGAGCGCCGGCGACGCCTGGTTCACGCTGGTCTCTCCCGTCATTGGGGCTTATCCGCCCGATGAGTTCGCGGAGTTCACAGTAGGATTCAGATCAACGGGGACTGACGCGCTTGGACGGCTCACTATACTTTCTAACGATCCTGATAGTCCTAATACTTCTCTGCTGCTGAGGGCGGGCGAGGTGCCCATCGAGGACACCGGCCCAGTTGACACAGGCGAGCCTCCCCTCACGCAGCCGATTGCGGTGTGCGAGGCTGATCCAGGGGAGGTTGAGGCTGTGCACGGTGCAGCCGATTGGCTCGGCAGCGCCTCATATGATCCAGGCGGATACGCGATCACCGACTACAGGTGGAGCCTAGCCAGCACTCCCGCAGGCTCATCTGCCCTCATGCCGGCTGGGGCTGCCAACCGCAGAAACTTCGTGCCTGATGTCGCCGGTGAGTATATCGGCCAGCTGGTGGTGGTGAACTCTGCTGGGATTGAGTCCGAGCCGTGCTATGCCACCCTCAACGCGACGGCGGGCGACGGCCTCTGGGTGGAGCTCTTCTGGACCCACAGCGGCGACGACATGGACCTCCACCTCCTGGCGCCCGGAGGCAGCCTGACCGCCGGGTCTGACTGCTACTACGCCAACTGCACATGGGGCCTGGAGTGGGGATCGTCAGGGACGGCTGACAATCCAACGCTGGACCTAGACGACATCACGGGCACTGGGCCAGAGAACATCAACATTGACAGCCCCGCGAGAGGGTCCTACACAGTCTACGTCCACGACTACCCCGGCTCAGCGTACTACGGGCGCAACGACGCCACAGTGAACGTCTACTGGGGAGGTGCGCTGGTCTGGACAGATACAAGAAACCTGGACTCCGAGGGGACGTACTTTCCCTTCTGCGAAGTCCAGGTTCCAGGTGGCGCGGTTATCGCCCTCTAGCGCTTGAGTGATGCAAGCTTCTCGAGCATGTCCCTGTAGAGGAAGACAGTCTCGCCGCGGTGGTATGCGCTATCCAGCTCGCTCGACAGGAGCTTGAACTCCTCGGAGAGAGCTAGCACGCTATCACCCAGCTCCTGCAAGCCTATTCTGTTTTTTGTGTTCGCCATCTTCACATCCCTAAGGGCCTGATGCGCGATGTCGACGATCGCTGAGAAGCGCTCATTGGGCTCTGCCATCATGTCTGGGGTGCTATCGTAACTCTCGTGATCCTCGAGCGCCTCCCTGATGATGCGCCTGAGCCTGTAGTTTGTGACTTTCATGTGAACTCCCTCGACTTAATTATGCTATCTTGACGCCCCTGACAATCAGCGGCGCGCGCAGCTCCCAGTTGTCAGCGTCGACGATCACCTTAAAGGCGTCTGGACGGTAAACGCACTTCTGGACGAGCGGGTTGGGGAAGGCTGCGAGCCAGTTCCTTCTGGCGGCGATGTATGCCTTGACCCACTCCTTCTCGTCGCCGCCGTTGATCGGCGCCTTCGCGGCGAAGGCGTTCCTCATCTTGCCCACCATGCCTGGGCCGCTGTGGATGCAGGTGTCGTAGATCACGAGGTGGCCAAGCGGCGTGACGATGCCGGCACCCTTCGCGATATTGACGGCGGGCGCCCAGTACACCTCGTCGAAGACCTGGTCCTGTGCGGCCTGCATGATCGGATCCTGGCCGGCAGTCTTCAGGAGGTTGACGAGGTCAGCGCACCACTGGGGCCACGGCCCCTTGGGGGGAACCTTGGTCGACGCGTTCTGCGCGAGATAGGTCTCGTACTTCTCGAGCTCCGCGCCGTGCTTGCCGCCGAGGTCGATGTAGCGGCGGACGACCTTGTCCAGGGACCCGCTGTGGTCCGTGCACTGGTGCTTCCCGTAGCTGATTCCCGCGTTGTCGGGCAGGATCGTGCAGGTCGAGTAGCTCGCCGCGGTTGGGATCTTGCCTGTCTCGAAGATCGCGAGCACGCAGTCGATCACGTGCTTCTGCTCTGCTGTTAGTGCCATGTGGCCTCCGCGGTTACATATTTCTGCGAGCGGGGACGCAGTCAGCGTTTTGTTTGTAAATCAAATTCTCCCACAGAATAATCGTATGTGAGGAGGTGCACCCTGAGTCTAGAAGACAGCCAGGTCAGGCTTGGCAGCCTCGTCGAGGTCGCAGAGGGACCCCTTCGGGTCTGGAATGAGCTTCACAATTTCGGCATCGTCGCGAGCATGCCGACCGTCCTGGGAATGCCGTACGCAGACATCGTCACGAACACGGGCACGCACAGGCTGATTCACACAGAGCACCTCTGCGTGCTCAGCCAGATACGTGATGAGAGGGAGAAAGAATGAAGACGCCCATAGTGATAGAGGACAGCAGGATACCCAAGCTTCTCTCTCTGGTGATCGACATCTGGGGAATAACCCTGTGGCCGTTCGTCCTCGTCAGGGGCAAGATGGATCCTGTGACGCTCCGCCACGAGACGATCCACATCAGGCAGCAGGCGGAGCTGCTGGTCATCCCCTTCTACCTTCTGTATCTCCTCTTCTGGCTGCGAGAGTGGGCGCGACTCGGCGACAGGACAAAGGCGTACTACGCAATCCCGTTCGAGCGAGAGGCATACGGCCACCACCATGAGACCGCCTATCTCGCGCTGCGTCGGCCCTTCGCGTGGCTCTCCTACGTCAAGTCAACGCGTGACGACCAAATTACTTAGGGAATGACCCTAAGCGAGATAGTCAAGCGTGTCCTGCTGGAG
>JACCDP011342186.1_pt1 | contig 11650 bp, 11 predicted proteins | sample 7445841 | NCBI WGS metagenome assembly JACCDP01 (sample SAMN15323441, study PRJNA562643) | freshwater metagenome | isolation source: river surface water | place: USA:Blue River Watershed | collected 2017-08-17
CAAATTGGAAATAAAACATCTACTATTATATTAATTTATTACCACGTGTGGTTAAGCCGTCGGCTTCGCCTTATTAAATTAATACTAGTTCTCCAGGCAACAAAGTTGCCTGGAGAATAATGGTTAATGTGTATCATTATATGCAACAATCAGCATAATATCTTCATACTCTTTATTTAATAGGGTTCACCATCCATCCAATACCATCAATGCTTCCAAATCACACGTTTCACTAAGCAACTTTGCCAAATTCGCTGGATGATATTTGCGCTTAATAATCGGTTCCATCCACCGCAAAAACTGTTTTCGGAATTTCATAGTGAACCACATTTCACGAAATCGGTTTATTCCGCTGATTCGTTTGTTTGCATTGGTCATTGTATTTGCATTGTCAAAAGCGGATTCCAAATCGTAGATATGTTCCAAATCTTTGTCGTATTCAAATTCTTCAAGATGGCTGGGCAAGACCGGCAACCGTGTCAACATATTGTGTTTGCAGTCCAATGCAATTAATCCATCTGGCAACCCATCAATGGACGTTAAATTGTTGTCATTGCACCATATTTGAACCAAACCTTCAGGCAGAGTGGGCAAACTGGTTAAATAATTATCGGTGCAATTCAGGATTCGGATTGTGCTTGGCAATTCTGGTAAATAGGTGAGTTGATTGCCGCCGCAATACATTTTTTCCAATCTCATAGGCAAATCTGGCAATTCAGTCAATTCATTGTTCATACATATGAAATAACGCAAACAAGAGGGAAGTCGTCTTGGCAAATGTGTTAGATTGTTATTGTAACAATCTAATAGTATTATAGAATTCGGCAATTCGGGTAATTCAGTCAACATATTGTTGGAACAACTCAATTCTCTGAGTTGTGTGAATCTGGATAAACTTGGTAAATAGGTTAGTTTTCGGTTTGTCACCACAATTCTGGTAGTGGTGCTGGGCAACATATCAATGTATGCCTCAATGTCGTACCAGTTGTTTTCGGAGTTGGACATATTTAATAATCAGGGAGGGGGTTATTTTTGTTTTTCACAAGGGTTTTGAAAAAAGGTATCAATTTTATCTGGGGCACAAGGTCTATGACCGGCCTAATACCAAGGTCTCTGGGCACAAGGTCTATGACCAGCCTTTGGCACAAGGTCATTGACCAGCCTGTGGCACAAGGTCTCTGGGCACAAGGTCTTTTTGGCTCAAGGTCTTGGAAAATTGAACTTAACTGTTAAGTTAAAACCCCAAAGTTATTTCTGACAAAATGACCATTGAAGACAAGCCCATATCTATTGAAGACCTGATTGCACTGTATAACGCAGGCCATTTACACAAACCGGATTTCCAACGCGACAAACAATGGACAGATGCACACAATTTAGATTTCCTGTTGTTCACTTTCAAGATGCAACACGTATTAACACCGTTTTTGTGCACGGAACACTATGTCGTCAACGGCGCCAATGAAAACACACGCATTTACAGCCTATTTGACGGAAACAACCGCATCAATGCCATTATTGATTTTTATCAATGTCCGATGAAATATTTGAAACCCGCGAAAACCGCATTTGATGCCATATTGCAATCTGTGTCTGACACCGAATGTTGTAAAATCGTTTGCAACAATATTAATGCAATGTCTTATAACACCCTTTATTGCACCCCCAGTTTGCGCGAAATATGTAAATCCGAAGACTCTTTGTGGGAGTGGTATAGAAAAAACGATGACCGCGATGGAACCATTGAAAACGCCTATTCCCGGTTGCACACCGAAATTACGCAAATAAAATTCAATCAAATCAAATTGAATTTTAAGATATTTTCCAACCTGTCGTCAGATGAAATCATTAATATTTTCAAAAATATAAACACATCTGGAATCCAATTGTCTGACCAAGATTTGTTGAAGGCCACTTGTTCGTTGACGTTTTATTATGCCAATGAAATAACTATGTTCAGCATATTGTTGGATTGTATGAGAACATACATAGCCGATAAAAACACCAACGAAAAATTAAATGCGCGACTTCCAGACACGCAAATGTCTTCTTACCAAATCTTGTTCTCGTTGCAGTTGTATTTGCACAACAAATATCCGTATATTATTGACGCGCCAGGTGCTTCCTCAGACGGTGTTGATATTATCTTTATTCTTTACAAACATTTTTACGACGACCCCAAAATAAAGAATTGCGTCTATTTGAATACTTTTATTGATAAAATCAATACTGTTTTTGTGCGACTCAATGATATTTACAAAAAACTATTTGGAATCGTATCGTCTGCGGACAAACCAATCAAAATGTTCGGTTCCGGCGGTAAAAACAAGATATTAATCATCATCGCAAATATGATTCATACCAACATAAGCAACAATAATATTGCCATTATAATTTTGTATAACCGGTTGTGTGGGCTTTTGAAAAATTATAATGACGGTTCAGAAGAGACTGTTGCGCTGTTTGCACTTAAAAATCCAATCAAATATGTTGCTGATAATGGTGTTCGCACTTTGCGCAAAATATCTGCCAACAACGACCCATTGGAAACTCCGTCAAAACAAGATATGGAGGATTTATTGTATTATTTGGTGAAAAATTCATATGAGCCTTGTGCATATGAAGACAAAAAACGACAATATAAACCTACCATCCTTGAATCCATCATATTAAATGTCTATTTCTATGCGCGCATTCCACCCATATTGGCAGACCAAACATTGAATTTAGACCACATTATTCCCATTGGATTAAAAGGCTGGACTAACCCGCTGGACATCAATTGTCTTGGCAATAAAATGTTGATTCCGCGACTCAGCAATCAGAAAAAAAGCAATCAACCAATCACAGAAGAGTTTTTGCAAGAACACGGATTAGACCGTGAATATATCAATTATATATCATCCAGTGATTACAACAAAATTGTGTGTGACGACATTATTGACAGCAATGCATTTGGTGCATATTGCAATAAACGTGAAAAACAATACATCAATGGTATTATTCAATGTTTGTATCAGGGCTGACGGGACTTTTTGGTATGGCGTCGTCGTCGGCCACCACTGCTGCTGCTGCTGCTGCTGCTGCCACGCAACTTGTTTAATATTTCCGGCAACGACGGCCTGCGAAATGGAAGTGGATGTGTCAGTTCGCGCATAAAATCATCATCAAACAGGGTTGGATAATAGGCTTGAACCATTTTTCCATAAGAGTAAATGTCGGTGCCTCCCAAATCGGCGTTGCTGACGTAACCAGGAGTCACCGACGATGATGGCAAGTTTTTTTTTGTTTTTTGCAAATATTTTGGTAAATATGCGTGTTTGAGTTCGGGTGCCATATAATCCAAGGTTCCTTGGACACGCACCGGATTTGTGCTATACTTTGTTAACGACCCTGCATCAATAAGTTTTACCTTAATTTTGTTGTTATTTGGGTTTTTTTGAACGGTAATATTCTCCGGTTTTACGTCAAAATGAACATACCCGTGTTGGTGCAAACATTGAAGCGCCTCTGCAATTTGCGTGAATATTGATTTTAACATTGCAAATTTTTTCCGCAAAGATGTTTTGTTGTCTGCCAACATATGTGCATAATACTCAAAAAAATCCATTCCACAATAATCCATTACAATAGTCAATATGTTGTTGTCATAATGATATCCAATAAATTGGCAAAAATAATCTGGGCATTTATGCGATATGTCGTAGTAATTTTCTATTTCATTCTTTATTAATTCACCTGCATTTATGCTTGGTTTTGTTAAATCAATCACTTTGACCGCGTATTTTTTTTTGGTTTCGGCATCAATATGCAAATACGTTTGTCCAAAAGCGCCGGACATAATGCGTTTTGTCGCAGAAGGCGGATTTATAAGTGGAATCTTTGTGTCCAAACGGTCAAACATTGGTTTGAAAGGGTCTTCTGGAGGGCGTAGTGATAATTTCATTATATTATGTTGATACATAATATAAATGCCTGGATTTGAGTTTATGCAATACAATATATCTTTATATTATTCCGCGTCGCATTAAACTATGCAAAATTAAAATTTGGGTTGAGCGCGCACAACAAATCTTGCAACAACTGTGTGTTTGACAGAGGAAGAATATACTTACCAATGTTAGACAGTGTATCGGCATTGCGATTTTGTAGATTGGCGCGGATACCATATTCAATGAAGTTGTAATCGTTGGTTTTGTGCCCATATTTGGATTTCAACACGTCAAGAGTTTGGTTGATGTCGGTATTTTGCACATTGGTTAGATAATCTTTCACGGCCATAATCAGATTGGTTTTCACACTAATGGGGTCACTGGGATTGCACATATTGGCTGGATAATAAATTAAATATGCAGATTTTTATATGGGTTTGTGTTGTTGCTTTTCGCGAAAAAATTGAACTTAAATTGTTGTTGGGTCAACTTAACTCAAATAAACAACCTTTTAACAATGGATTCCCACGACAATATTTTGACTGCCTTATCTGATTTTGGTATTTGCGAGCAAGTTGCAGGCGCTTATTTCGCAGGTGATTATACAACTCGCAATATTAATGGAAATACGTATTATTGCAAAACCCATAAAGACAGTGTTTTCAGGACAGCAATGGTAAATATGACTATTGCAGGTGTTAAACATAGAGTTCATAATAACCGCGTTATTATGGACTATTTATTGAAAAAACTAAATGAAATATTTAAGACAATGCTTATTGTTGATACTACTGAAATAGGAATTGATATAATTTATGCTGCATTGGTTGAACTTTATGACAATACTTTGAAGGACAAGGCAGCCGCTGCGGAAGTAGAGGCAGCAAAACCAAAGAAGAAAACGTCAAAGAAAATCACAACCGAAGATGCAGAAACGCCAAAACCCAAGAAAAAGACAATATCTCAACTAATGAAACGCCGAGTATGGGCAAAACATATTGGCGAAGATGTTGGCAAACATAAATGCTTATGTTGCGAAATGACGGACATTACACAATTGTCATTCAATTGCGGACATATTGTGGCGGAGGCCAATGGCGGCGAACTTACTGTGGAAAACTTGTTGCCGATATGTCAGTCGTGCAACTCGTCAATGGGAACACAGAATTTGTATGATTATAAAAAGGCGCATGGGTTGTAAATTTGATTCTCTGTTATTTTATTTTGGTTTGGTGCATACAGTAAAATATACCTCAAAAATTGAACCGTTTTTTATTTTGCTCTTGATAAGCAAAACAACAATTATTTTATTATTAACCCGATTTACCTAATTTAATATGTCTTCCAACCTCATTAGATTTTCTAACTTTAATGTTCCTGCTGATGGAATTTTGTCAGATGAAGTAATTATATTAAACTATGAAAAAGACTATGTGATGACACGTGACGCAACAAACCAAATAATTATTTTTAAACACAAGTCATCTGGCAATTTAACCAAAGTACCGTTTGCTTACAGCGAAACTAGGTGCGGCGACAATTTGAAGTATACATTAACAATGAAGTTGGCTGGATTTGTCAATGTTCCAATTGTTGAAGAGGAAGAGGAAGATGAAGAGGAAGAGGAAGAGGAATACGAAGAGGAAGAGGAAGAGGAAGAGGAAGAGGAAGAGGAAGAGGAAGAGGAAGAGGAAGAGGAAGAGGAAGAGGAATACGAAGAAGAAGAGGAAGAAGAGGAGGAAAAACTGGCAACAAAACACAAGTGTCGCAATATGTCCAAATGTTTTCAACACGGTCAACTAATCAGACACTTTATTAAAAAAACAGACAAGGTATGGATTGGAACATACAATAAATACAAGAAGGCCATTGAATACAATAGTAGATACTACACAATGAGCGGATTTGCTTCTAAGCACAACAAAATGGACGCACCTTATAGACGCAGTTCTAATGAAAATGGATGGGCGGGTTGTGAATGTTTTATTGGTGACAAATGGGTCTCCACTTACAATTTACCTGAATTATATTAATTATTTTAACTTAACTTATAAATACAGCATTAACGTCTGCTTCTAGTATTTGTGTTGACACGACGTTTTTTTCTTTTCTTGGTTCCGCCGGTTGTTGGACACAGTTTTTTAAATGCTGTTTGTAATGCAATTAATTTATATTGAGAATCACCATTATCAGGATTATGTTCCAATACTCGGTCGTTGTATGCTTGTTCTATTGCCCGGCAGTCGGTTGCATTCTCTGAAATACCCAATATATACCGATAAATTCTTTTGTAAATATCCTTGATTCTTTGATTATGTTCAGGTTCTCTGACATCATTTGCTATTAACGCATAAACTACTTCTGTCATATTATTTAGACCAGCAATCATTAATGCAGTTTCTCCTTCTGTATCAACGTGTTCTGGATTTGATTGACCAGTTTCAATTAGCGCTAATGCAACTTCATTCATATCGTTTTTACAAGCCCATATTAATGCGGTGTCTCCTCGGTTATTAACTTGTTCTGGTATTGCTTTACCAGTTCTAATTAATGCTAATGCAACTTCATCCAATTTTTTATAACATGCAGATATTAATGCAGTAAAACCCTTGCTATTTATGCGTTCAGGTCTTGATTTCCCGGTTTCAATTAGTGCCAGTGCAACTTCAGACATTCCTTTATAACATGCAATTGTTAATGCAGTATTTCCATTATTCACTTCGCTATCAATTGTATGTTCTGGTATTGACTTACCGGTATTAATTAATGCCAGTGCAACTTCATCCATATTTTTTTCGCACGCCCATATTAATGCAGTATGTCCATAACTGCCCACATATTCTGGTATGGATTTCCCGGTATCAATTAATGCCAGTGCAACTTCAGCCATTCCTCGAGAACACGCCGATAATAATGCAGTTGTGCCACCGTTTTCATTTATAAATATATGTTCTGGTCTTGATTTTCCAGTTTCAATTAGTGCAAGTGCAACTATATTCATTTTTCTGGAACAAGCATGTAATAATGCAGTAAAGCCTTTATTGTCCACATGTTCTGGTCTTGATTTTCCAGTTTCAATTAATGCTAATGCAACATCGTACATTTCATTTATACACGCCCACATTAACGCAGTCTTATCATTATTAATAATGCATTCTGGTTTTGAGCGTCCGGTTAATATCAACGCAAGTGCAACTTTTTCCATTTTGTGAGCACACGCTAATATCAATGCAGTATAACCTTCGTCATCAACTTGTTCGGGTCTTGACTGTCCAGTTTTAATCAATACTAGTGCAACGTCTGACATACTTTGTCTGCAAGCTAATATTAATGCTGTGTTTCCGGCACTGACAACATGTCCTGGCAAAGATTGTCCAGTGGCAATTAATGCTATTGCAACATTAGGCATATTATTATTGCACGCCCATGCTAATGCAGTGGCGCCTGAGTCATTAATTTGTCCAGGTCTTGATTTTCCAGTGGCAATTAATGCCAGAGCAACTTCCGTCATACCATTATAGCAAGCCTTCAACAATGCAGTGTTTCCAGTCTTATACACAAGTGCTGGATTATATTTATTAGTTAATAATAGCGCCATCGCAGCGTCTGAATCGTCATCATTACAAGCCGCGAATAATGCCCATTCGCCATATTGAATGTATCTATTCATATGTTATATAATAAACCAATATATTTATTATAACACTATTTTATGCAAAGGTTTATTGCGTGATAAATTGCAAGTTCTGCATAAATATCTTAACAAAGCATTGTTTTTATGATATAATATCCATGCTTCACTAATATATTTGATTTTGTTTTGGCATTATGCACTCAATAATGATATTGTTTATTTATTTACATCGTTAACTAAAATTGATTTTAATTATAATTATTATAATAATTTTAACATCACTGCAAATAAACAAAATAATATTACTGCATAATGCCACCCAAAATATCCAGATTTAATATATTAAATGATTATTGCAAGAAAAATAACATTACTTTATGCGATGATTATTCAGATATCAAAATAAACAGGTCTACCCCTTTAATTAAATTTAAATGCAAGAATTGTCAGACACCAATAGATAAAAGTTATGACACGTTAGTAAATAATAACAGTCCATTATGTAAAATATGTCATAAAAACAACAACCAAAATGCAAAATACAATAGTGATAAATTATTAGAACTTGTAACCAAACTTAATATTAAGTTGAAAAATGTAACAAACGATAAAAACCAACATTCATCATCAACCAATACTATTGCAGATATTATAAAACAATGTTCAGATATTACCAGAAGCACACGAATTATTGGACATTGTCAAACTCTAGAATGTCCAAATATGTTTAATACGTCATACAGAGAACTTGAAGCGGAATCAAATAAAGGTCAATGTAAAACTTGCACAACTAAAGTCAAGGCAATGAAAGTATCAAACGCACGGCTTGCAACTAGAGAACATTTAACGCATGACAAAAGTTTTGCATCCCACGCTGCCAGCAAACATGTTATTGATAAAACTATTGATTTGCGTAAAATACCGCTTGGAACACATCAAGATATTGATATAAAATGTCCCGATTGCAACCACCCATACACAGCAAGTGTTAATAAAATTGTAAGCGGACGCGGATGTCCTTATTGTTGCTATCCACAAAAACGTTTGTGTGGAGATCCAAATTGCAACAGATGTTTCAACAAATCTTGCGCATCAAATGCATTTATGGTAAAACACTGGAATTATGAACGCAACATAACAATATCAAAAATATATGACACAGACAAAGAACTTCAACAGAGAATTAAAGATAATCCAAAATCAATTATAAATTACATATTCAAATCGGGTGATACTCAAATATGGTTAAACTGTAAAGTTTGCAAAAAACCATTTCGATCTCGTGCAAAAAGCGTTGAAGGTGGGTGCGGTTGTCCAAAATGCAAAAATAAAACTGAGAAAAAAATGCAAAAACAACTGGTTAAATCAGGAATAAATGTAATTCGGGAATATACGCCGGAACAATTTGAAGATGATAAAAATCTAAAACGAAAAAGATTTGACTTTCTTGTGGAAGGCTCAAATATAATCATAGAACTGGATGGTGAACAACACTTCAAATATATTGAGTTATACAAAACGCCTTTGGAACAAGTTCAATACAACGACAATTTAAAAATGAAATCGGCAAATGACCTTGGGTATTCTATTATTCGAATTTATCAGCCAGATGTTCATTTTAATAAATATGACTGGACTAACAATATATTACGTTGCATTGAACAAATAAATTCTGACAATATTGTTCAAAATTTATTTATTTGTTCGGATAATAAATACAATTGTTTTCAACAAACTGGTTACAAACATACTTTTATAAACCCATTAATATAAATATGCAAGGCAAATATTGCACACAATACAGGTTCAAACTCATCCATAAAACTTCGCGCACCAAGAACGTTTTTTTTCAATAAACATTCCAAAAACATTCTGCTAAATGCAGTGAGTTTATTCCGTTGCGCACGCACATAAGCAAAACCCATATAAAAATCTGCCTGCAATATTTTGTATATACCAGATGAACTACGACTTTCAAGCCAACTGGGACACACTTATCAAGCCTTTGTTGCACACTGCTCCGATTCAGCGCGCCATCCGAAACGGCACAATCGCTTATCTTAAAAATGAACTTAAATCATTGGTATACAATAATCATATGACCGAGTATGAGCGCAGGCTTTGTGGTCGCCAGTATCAGATTGCGCTCAAAGATAAATGCGACGAGTATTTGAAAACGCACCCCGATTTCCTCAAATACGACAAATCAAAGAGGCCTGTTTATTATTGCCGCAATGACCACATACTCAATATGGAAGAAGAATTTGATATTGCAGTTCAACCAAAGTTGGTTGAAGCAGGGATTTTGCTGCCTGACGAAAACGAACCCGACAAAGACAAATATCCAGTGGAAGAAGATTTGGAAAATGCCTGGGACGAATATTACGGCAGCGAAACCCACAACAAATATATGGATTACCGAAACAAAGTCATAGAGCCGTATTGGCAAGACTTCTTGGACAGCGATTATGAGGCATATTGTCTTTACGGTGGTTGCCATTGGTATAATCCCACTTTTTCATACACGTTGGCAAAAATGGTAGCACCCACCGAAAAGTGGCGCGTCAAATATGGCAGATACCATACCACAGTGGTGAATGACACAGGCGACAAAGTGTTTGACATATTGTATTTTGACCCGCGCGACGAGACCAAAGGCGGCGCAAAGGCACTTGACCACGCTAATAATCGCATAGAAAATTGAATCCATTTTTGTTAAGTTGAACAAACACAAACAACTTAACCCTCTCATAAGATGCAGAAACTCCGCAAAGACGTCCACGAAAAACATATTGCCAGCCAAAGTTGGATCGCCAGGACGTTTAATACCAAGGCCGCACAAACAGACATTGTGGAACGTTTGATGCGACAACGCATTTTTGCATTTCCTGCCAACTACGATAAAGATGTGCTGCAATGGGCTATTGACACGGCATTTGCAGCCAATGACGTGCCAGCGTTGCATATATATCACAACACTTATACGCATTTTCCGGATGCAGCCACCGAGGAAACAAAGCAGCGTATACACAATCTGTTTATAGCCATTAAATACAGCCGCTACAAACAAGATTTGCATAACAAATGGGAAAAACAGTTGCGACAATCTTTATCACAAAGCGATTTTGACATATTGTGCAATGTGTATACCGCAGTCACAGCAGCAACATCTAATTATGAAAAATGGTTTGCGCTGGAAACTTTATTGCGAAATGATAAAACATTATTTGACAAATATAATGTTTTATGTGGAACGGCGGCGCCGGAAACATATTTGTATGCTTGGATAAACGAACGCGCAACCAATGTTTATAATAATTACGCCATTAAAGACACCGTCAAACTACTAAGAAAATACAACAAATTTAACAAATATCTTTATGGCAAAGATTCAAACGTGTTGCAAACATTTAATGCGGAGTATATTCAAGGAAATGGAAAGTTTAAACGCGACTAACGCGGCGTCCTTTGTGTTTTCTGGTTTTTCGTTTTTTTCCGCCAATACTTTTTTTTGTTTTTATTGGGGGCAATGTTATTATTGATTTTTTTAATTGCGGTTTTTCTCTATGTATAGTTGGCTCTGGAAACATTTTTCTTATTAATTTTGGATGTATTAGTAATGGGTTTTCTGTTTTATGGTTATTATAATAATTTACATAGTCACTAAATAAATAGTTAGAAAGTTTAATTGGTTCAATAGTTGCCATAATGTTTTTATGAACATTGTAATGCAAAGACAATTGACGATAAATACGTTGGTCTAAATTAGGCAAATCATTGTATTCTTTACACCTTTTCTCATTTAAAACGCCCATTTTAGTAGGCAAAAAATAAGAAAAAAATGTAAAATCAATAGTAGGAATTTCACCTACGATGGTCTTACTTTTTCATCTTCCTTGTTTTTACTTGAAGATGTGAAAGACGAAATGTGAAAACATAATGGTCGCTCTTGTTTTTCTATCCAACAATTCGTTAGTTTCATTATGTTTATGGAAGAGTTTGCATCTCTTGTTCTAAATACGATTTTTTTGTTTTCGCAACTCACGCAGTTAGAACAGATTAACAGACGAAACACTTTCTTACC
>JACCDP010079379.1_pt1 | contig 11649 bp, 9 predicted proteins | sample 7445841 | NCBI WGS metagenome assembly JACCDP01 (sample SAMN15323441, study PRJNA562643) | freshwater metagenome | isolation source: river surface water | place: USA:Blue River Watershed | collected 2017-08-17
AAAATATGAGAGATATGTTTATTAGAAATGCGATGAAATATCTTGAAAACCAAGATAAAGAATTAAGTATTAATAATATACAAAGAACGATGATAAGATTAGCACAAACTGCAAAGGAATTTTGGATAAACAATGCAGATAAATTTTTAAATAACGAAATAGAATGAGAGGTTATTCGATAATGTCTGATGAAGACAGACAATCAATTTTAAAACAACACGCAACTGTTTATGACGGGTATGCCACAGGTAATGTCCCTTCAAACATGACACCATTAACTGTTTATGATGCTGCAGGAGATAAAGAAGGTGTTACCGTCGATGGAAAAGGTAATGTTAAAGCTTACACAAATCATAACATAAATGAAATTACGGCAAAACCTTTAAACTACGATGAAATTGAACCGGCATATGAGTTTGAATCAGAAGGACCACAACAATCTATGACACAAATGGGTATGGGAAAAAGACCATATGATTTTGTTTCACAAGGACCAAGTGATGTATATGAAGATGAACTTGAAGGTGGTGTTTATGATAATATTGATTTTGATGAACTTTTAAGTGATAATGAAGAATTACAACAGAAAAGAGACCAAATAGAAGAAAAAATTAATGAGTCTTTAGATATGTTTAAAAGATTCCAAAAATATAACTAATGGAAATAGTTGAAGTAATATCACATTATATTGACAAAAATCAAAACATAATAAATGTTGAGTTTAAGTTATTGGGTGATGATGATGATATTGTAAGAGAAGATATTATTGAATATAGTTTTTTTGAAGAATTTGGTTACGATAATAAAAAATCTTATGACATTTTCGAATCATTCATGACTGAAGATGATGAAGATGAATGGGATTTAGATGAAGATACTGACTATATTGAAGATGACGATGTCTTACTATCATTTTTAAATGAATACTACATTGTGTATCCTAAAAAACTACCAAAAGGGCAAATGAAATGAAAACAATTTTAAGTGAAATAAAAAATTTTAAAAGATTATCAAGAATAGTTGAATCTGATGATAAAGATGTAAAAGTTGCTTTGATTGGTGATGGTTTAACTAGACTTTTAGATAGTAGTGATTTTATTAGTACCCCTAACCTAAGAGATGAAGACATGACTATTGATAAACTTTTAATAAGATTATCAAAACAAGATAAAATGCCTGAAGTGGACCATTTATTTCTTTCAATCGGAGCTAATGATAAATTCCAAGATAAAAACACAATTCCATTTTTAATTGACGCTTTAGATAATAAATTTCCTAACGCTGAAATTAATGTTATAAAGGCAATTATTGATTCAGACTACTTTTATGGTAATGAAAGTGCCGAGGATTTTAAAAATTTAGAAAACGACATACTTTCATATTATAACGTATTTAAACAAAATGGTTTAACAGTGTTAGGTAATTACCCATCAATTGATTACGGTTTAGGACAATCGGATAGTAGTGTGATGACTTTAAAAAATCAGATGTCAGATTCATTATTTCAAAATATTACAAATTTTGGTGAAAAATTAGAACCCCTTTCAATTGACGAACCTTTCATTTATAAAGATAATATTGACATCAGTGGTGATGACTACACTGACTACGATACGATTTATGAGTTTTTAGAGAGATTTGAAGATATTGTAAAAAGTGGTAATCATTATAATGCAAGAGTTAGGGATAGTTTTAAAACGGATATCGAACAATTACAAATAGCTTTAAAATTTTTAATGCCAAATTTAAATTTAGAAATTACAGGAAAATTTGATGCGGATACTGAAGAAGCGATTTACAACTACCAAGAACAACAAGGAATTGAAGCGAATGGAGTTGCTGACCGAGACACATTAGAAGAAATGTTATTTGATTTAAAAGTAAAAAGTTTTGATGAAGACGATTTAGGTAAATACTTACAAGATATGGGTATTAAAAAGACCCAAGATATATTTTTGGATGGTGAGGTTGAAATTATTGGTTTAGGTGGTGAAGCTAAAACAAATGCTCAATTGATGATTGATTATATGAATGAAATGGGTATAACAAATCCTTACACACAAATTGGTATATTATCGGTTATCGGTAAAGAAAGTGGTTTTGAACCTCAAAATGAAAATTGTTATGGTGGTACCGATAATAGCGATATTAGAAATTTGTTCGGTAATAGAGTTCCCTCAGATAACGATGAATTGGATGACTTAAAATCAAAATGTGATGAGTTTTTTGATGCTGTTTATGGACCTGAAGCTCAAGATGAAATAGGATGGAACACAGGTAACGATAAAAAAGGTGACGGATACAAATATAGAGGAAGAGGATTTAATCAGATAACTTTCAAAAACACATATAAAAAAATTGGAGACTATATTGGTGAAGATTTAGTCTCTAATCCCGATAGACTTAATGACGTGGAAGTTGCTGCGAAAGCTGCTGTTGCGTTTTTTACTAATGGTGGTAGTGGTTCATCTTTACCTGATTTTACTAACACTAACGATGCGATAAATTATTTTGTTGATAAAAATGCTGGTGGTCACGGAGGAAGTAAAACAAGAAGTAAGGCTTTTGATGCATCAAAAGGTTTTAAAGTTATACCATGAAAATAAATTTGTTAGAAAATATTATTCGTATTAAATCTTTAATGGAAATTAAAGATGATGTAGAATTAGATGAGTCCGACTTAAATGAGGAAGGTGAAGGTGCAACTGATACAACGACTGATACGACAACAGATACAACAACAGATACGGGTTCATCTATCACTCCATGGGAAAGTGGGGTAACTAGAGGACCTGGTAATCCTATAACAAGCGCAAAACGTGAAGATAAAACAACAAGAGGTAAAGGTAACCCAATAGGACCAACTAAATGGGCTTCAGGTAGAACAATGGGACCAACTGGTAAAAATTATAAGGTATAATGAAAAATTTAAAAAATATAATACGTAAAGTTCTCAAAGAACAAGATGAGCCTGAAAATGTGAGTTTAGGTACTAAAAGTTCTGATTTTTATTTTTATAAAGGTCTTACCGGTAACTTATTGATGATACCAAAAAGTTCTAAACCATCAAACATAACGACACTTAACAAATCATTTCTTAAAAGTTATTATAATACACCTGAAAAAATTTTAGAACTTTATAACAATGAAGGGGTTAAAAATACTTGTAAAACGGTATACAAAGATATGGAACCTGTGGATTGTGCAGCACTTTGGCTACAAATTAGGTTTAATAAATTAGCTGATGGTGGTGTTACAAAATTCGAGGCTTATAATAAAAATGGTGAAAGAAAAAAATACACACCTTGTTGGCAATGGTCTAAAAGTGGTTCAACCTCAAAATTTGAAGATTGGTATTTTAGTGGGTATTATTCGGATTTTGGTCAAAATGGTAAATGTCTTGGTGGGGTTTGGGATGTAACCGAAAATTTAGATTTAAAAGGAGAAGAAAAAACTGCGAGTAGCAATATTACTTTCTCAATAACATTATTAATGAATAAAAAATGAAAAAGTTAAATTTAGAAAATATTTTAGAACAAGCAGAACAAGATTTAAGACTCCCTATACCATTTCCCGATGAAACAGAAAAAAAGGCAAGTCACGGAAGTATGTGGAGTGGTGATTTTGATTCAGATGCATCTAAACAAAGTTGGAGCGAATTTTGGCAAATATTTTCAATATACGGACCACCAATTGCTATTGGTAGAGAGTTGTCAACATGGAGTGGTGAAAAAAAACTTTTAGATTATGAATCACCATACCCGGTACTTGGCCCATTAAAATTACCTGAACATTGGAAAGTATATAAAATAACGTCTGGTATGGATGTTGAAAATTTTATAAATGGTGTTAAAAGAGACGATAAAGGACCGTATTATGAAGAAACCGTTAATGGAGGTAAGTTAAAATTTTATTTACCGAGTACTGAGTTCTTTAATACATTTATAGGTCAAGTATATAAATTTGAATCTGACGAAGGTTATGTTTATAGTTTAGCTTTAGAGCTTACCACACGAAAAAAAGACGTTTCCGCTGAATCTTCATCCAATGAAAGTGTTGATAACCTATCGATGTCATTAAAAAATTTAAATCCAGATGGTGGAAATGGATGGTTTTTTCTTGGTCCTACTAATTTTAAAACCGGTGCTAGAGAATATTTTAAAGAAATTGGTGGTGTAATTATCCCATATAACCCTAATGTTGAAAGTGTACAAGAGTCATTAAAAAGTAGTAAACAATTATTTTGGGAAAAATGGGGGGTTGTAATACAAATAGCTGGGTCAGTTGTTTTGGCTTTTTTTACTGGTGGATTAACCGCGTTTATTGAAGGAGTATTTCTTACTATGGCGGAAGCGGAGGCTATGGCTGCAGCGGGTACAGGGATATTTCAATCTGCCGCCGCTTGGATAACATCGTCAGGAGCATTTGCAGTTGCAAGGTCTGAAGTATTAGCTTTAGCTTTATTGGAAACTGCGATAAATTTACCTTCAGCATTTATTGATAGGTCATTTGATAATGAATTTGGTTTTGTACTTGGAATTGCATTTTGTTTTTTTCCATTTGTTTCAAATTACGGTAAATTAGGAAAATGGATAAAAGGGAGTTTTAGCCAAGAAGCTTCCCACACCTTAGCTTTAAAAATATTGAATCAAGGGTGGGACACATTCACACCGCCAGAAGTTATATATAAATTTATAACCGAATCTTTGAATTCGGAAGAAAAATTAATGGTATCTCAAGCCATGAAATTATTAGGTGATAATGAAGGTGCTGAAGCGTTTAAACAATCATTAAAAGAGGCTATGAAAAATGGAGCCAAAAATAAATTATTCCCATCTAAACTTGCACAACTTATGGGTGGAAAATATGGGGAAACAATTAGGACTATGGTTGCAGCATTTGTTTATTTTGTTGATGTCACTAAATGGTATATGATTTTAAAAAGTTTAAATAAACAAGGTAAAAGTGATGATGAAATAAATGAAACATTAATAAACGCACAAAAAGGAGTTAATAACATTAATGATAAGTTTAAAGTAGCTAACGACACATCTCTTAATTTACCAACAACAAACATAATAATTTCTAATTATATTGATTCTAAAAGTGATGTGGATGGTGCTAATGCAATTTTTAAATTAGCGAAAAAAGAAGATGAAAGTTTTTTTACGGATTTAGTTGCTATGAAAAAAATGGAAGCATTAGAAAAAGAAACAAAAGATATACAAAAGGAAGGAAAACTTGTTGATGAAAAAATCTTAAAAATAAAGAATGCATATATAGAATTAAATAACAATTTAAAAACAAAAAAACCTATAGAGGAATTATATTCATGGTTTCCACCTGACAATATAAAAATTATGGAATTTTTTGCAAAGATTGATGATGACGCAATGCTTGATGAGATAAAAAATGCAACAACAAAATTCCCGTGTCTTGTTACAAATTTCGATTATGACGATGGTTTACCATATTCTGAAACAAGTGGGATTTTAAAATTTAAAGTTAAATCTCCAATCACGATTAAATATATGGACCTTTATACAAAAAATTTAAAGGTTGATGATTTATTATACCTTTACTACCCTAATTATAATTTTAAATTGAATGATGAGGAAAGAGGTTACGTCGGTTTCCAATGTGGATAATATTTATAAAAAAAATGTAATATGAAAATAACACTAACCGAAGAGGAAAAAAACAGAATTTTAGGGCTACATAATAAATTACCAAATAGTAGTAATGATAGTAATACGTTAATTAATGAAATTAGTGGTATGTTCAAAATGATGAATTTACCACAAACAAAAAAAATTAATTTATTAAATGAAGGTGTTAATCCCGCGGTATTAAAAGAAATTTTAGAAAAAATTCCTTATTTAAAACCACTTATACAAAATTTAGACGAAAAGGCATTTTTAGAACTTACTGAAAATTTAGGTAAACTTTCCGATACATTAGCAAATAAAGGTGTAAATACCCTTGATGATTTAGTTAGAGTTGCAAAAGAATTTGCAGAAAATAATAAATCGCAATTAAAAGTTGTGACCACAGACGAAAGTGCACTAATATACCAATTTTTACAACTTAATAAAAATATACTTGAGGAATTTAGAATTGGTATACAAAAACCTATCATTGATGCGATGAATGCAAATACAACTAAAATTTTTACAGAGATTGAACAAACTTTGATTGATGTTGATTCTGAAGTTGGGGGAACGTTTTTTGACGATATGGAAAAATTTACTCAATTAACTGACGAAACTGCTGAGGGACTTGAAAAGAGTATTGATGACATTGATAGTACAGTTAAATTAATAGATGAAACTATTGAAGAATTTGAAGAAAAAGTTAAAAATTTAGGTTCGGTTAAACCTAATACTCCTGAAGCAGAACTATTAGCTAAATATAACAGATACCTAAGTAGTTTGAAAAAAATGAAGTCAGCTTTAGAGAAGAGAAAAACATCACTTACAGGACTAAAAGAAACTGCGGGTATGGACATAAATAAAATGAAATCAGATGTTATAGAGTATAAAGGTAAGGTATATAATGTTGCAAACATGAATGGATTCCAAAAAGGACTTTTAAAAATAGGGTTAGACCATTGGGGTCCTTTGTTTTGGGCTATTGTAAGGTTTGTTGTAAATGGTAGTAGATTTGTGGCATTAAGAACCCAACTTCTTGAAAATATAACAAAATTAAAAGATTTAACAGACCAAATGAGGTTTTTATCAACAGATGAAATAACGGCTGATTTTAAAACCTATATATCAGATACCTCATCATTACTTGAGCAAATAAACGGTAAATATTTTAGATTTGGACCTGGCTCAAATAAAAATTTTAAAACATTTTTGAAAGAAATTTGGGGAGGTAAGTTGAAAGATTTGGGAGACATTCAAACTATATGGAAAGAAATAACCGGTATTTTAGAACAAGAAGTTAAAAGAGGAAACTTAACTCAGGATGAGGCAACTAAAATACTACAAGGTATATATGATAATTATGCATATTTTAATGAAGCGAAACAAAGAATATCTCCCGATTCTGCAGAAACCGTTTTTGAATATTTTCAGGGACTTTTTAAAATGAGAAATGATTTTACAGCTGTTGCGAAAGAAACAGGATATGATTTAAGCGTTAATTTAAAGGCTCCAGTTGAGGATATTGTTAGTCAAGATACAAGATGGTTGTCTAATTATTTTGCACAATGGTGGAAAGCTGCAGGGGCATTTAGTTCGAAAGGGTTTTTATCAGCAATAGGTAAAGTATTTTTAAGAGATTTTTTAATTGGGTTACCTTTAAATGTGAGATATTATTTAAAACCTTTTGCTAAACGCGGAATTGGGCTTAGAGCTGCTCTTGAAGTATTTGCAAGATTGTCCGCAGCCAAGGCCTTATCGACTATCGTGTTTGGTGGTGTAGGGTCGTATGTTAAATACTTAGCATTAAAGTACACTATAACAGGTGCCGAAAAGAGTGATGCTGAAATTGAAAATATTGCTTGGTCAGAATGGAATGAAACTATGTCCGCATATAAAGATTTGGATGTTAGTCAAATGTTTAAAGAAGTTGCAGGATTTGATTTTTCTAAAGAAATGGGTAAAAATGAAATTAGTGGAGACGAATATATTGAACAACAAAATGCCCAATTTGGTATTCTAAACTTTAATATTTATTCGTTTATAAAAGAATTCACCTCAACAGGTAAAGCGTTACCTACTATATCGGAAATTGAAAAGTATACTATAGAAAAGGCTAATCAAACAAAAAAATTAATTAAACAGGAAACAAGCGAAAAATTAAAAGACTATGAAAATTTATATTATTCATTTGATGAAGCTGAACAAATGGAAATTTCAGATGAAGATGGTAAATATAAGCTTATAAGTAGTAATATGTATAAGTTAGATAGTGGATTAGTTAGTAAAATGGAATCAAGATTTTTCATGAAAATGATATATAATGGTAATCTTGTTCTTGACGTTGATAACTTGGCGGAGGTAAGTAAAAATTATAATAATATAAAAAACTATAGGGGGTATGCTTGTATTTGTAAAACAAATTTAAAATACGACGTTAAACAAATCCAAATTGGTAATGAAACAAAAACTGCAGAAATACCATTATGTGACGATTATGTTAGACTTGTTAATTTCTTCCCAACATCACTATCGGATTATTCTTCAGCTCCTCAACCACTAAGACTTAAATATGATGGTAAGATGGGATTCATAGATAGTGAAAACCTTAAGAATAATTCATATAAAGATTGGCAACCACTAACAAATTTAAAATTAAACTAATGAAAGAAACAGGAAAAAAATTCGGAGAAGATAACTTTAAGCATTGGAAAGATACTTTCACATTTAAAAGTGAAGATGATAAAAATCCAGGTCAATATAAAGAAGTTAAAATTAACATGGAAGATGTTATGGACAGAATTGACCATTTCAGAAAAAAATATGACGAGGACGATGCGTTTGTTAGAGCAGTGATTGATACTCATGAAGATGTAGTTAAAATTATGTATACTAAAGGTTTAGCTGATATTCGTGAATCTGCAACACCAAGAGGTTTAGCATTAGTTTTAAGAACTTTAAATGAATCAAGAGGTGAGATGGAAATATTCTCAGTTGCAAGACCTGCAAATGGAAACTGGTTTTTAGTTAAAGGTGATTATACACAATCACAATTAGCAAATATGGATTTAGAAAAAAAAGAACCTGAAGACAAAGAAAAAAAACGTGAAGTGAGTGGCTCTGAAGAGTTAAAAAAAAAAGAAGAGAAAGCAATAAACGTTCTTAAATCTAACGAAAAAGAAGGTCTTGATGGACTACCAAGAAAAGTTAGAGAAAAGGTATTAGAAAAAATGGGTAGAGGTTGGACGACTGAAACTCCACCATCTTTTTTAAATAAACTCATAGAGAAAAGTCAGATTAATACAATATTCAACGATAAAATTGAAATCTTCAAATTAGATTCAAACAAAGATACTTTTGATGCTATAGTTGATAACTCATCACAGATATTTATTAAAAGAGGTTTTTGTAGAAGTTTATACATGGCGAGTGATGATGCGAATTTAGACGAAAAACAAGAAAAAGTAATTAACCATATTTTAGAAAAATGTGATAGAAAATTTGGAGGTAAACTTGGTGTAAGAAACTTTTAAGAATGTTAAGAAAATTAATCCTTACTGAAACTGAAAAAAGACAAATTTCAAATCTTTATCATTTAATAAATGAAGAAGGTGGGACTGCAACATTGCAAGGTTATATCCAATTTGGAAAAGATAATATTCCAGACTCAACAATTAAGTTATCACAAAATAAAAAAGTTATTACAGGTGCCAACTCAGATGAAAATGGTTTTTTTAAAATAGAAAATTTACCATTAGGTACTTACGACTATATTTTACTAAATCAGTATGAAGGGTATAACCCAAAAAGTGGTGTATTAGGATTAAATGAACCTAAAGTTTATGATGTTAAACTTAAATTTGATTCCCAAAAAGTAAAACCCGATGTTGTTGTTCAGGCCGAACAGGACAAAAGTGAAAAAATTTGTTTAATTGATGTTAGTGTATTTGATGAGGAAAATAAACCAATTGGGCCTTGTAAAATTTACATTTATAATCAAGAAGATGAATTAATTACTAAAGACAATACAAATCAAGAAGGTGTTGGTAATAATATACGAATACCATATAATAAAAACAAAGGGTTTGTACGAAATGAAAAAATATATGAACCTTGTGAAGAAAAGTATACAATAAAAATACAAGCTGAGTTCGACGGTAAAAAAAGTAATGTTCAGTCTGAAGAAATATGTATTTACAATGGTAATGCAGATAGGATTACATTCACTAATAAAAGAAGACGTATTACTAAAAATCGCAAAGGTGAAGTCTTAGAGGATTTTTCAAATTCTAATATTATAAAAATTAAAATGGACACTATATTTGATTATAACATCAATGTAGTTGATAGTGAGGATGAAAAATATTTGAGTGATGCTACAATAACGTTATATCTTGATAAAGAAAGAACAAATGAAATAGGTAAATCTAAAGGTAAATTAACCGGAAATATAAATCTAGAAAGAAGAAAAATTGGAAAATTTGAATCGGATGCCGAAGTTTACTATAAAATAGAATGTGAAAAATATGACACCGAAGTCGGTAAAATAAAAATAAAAAGAAAGGGAGATAATAGTTTTACAATCCCTTTAGATAAAGAATATTTAAATTTTAAATATAAGTTAGAAAATGTTGTTGATGATGAAAACAAAAGTTTGAGTGACGTAAAATTTAAAATTTATGGTGACAGGTCAAAAAAAATTCTTTTAAAAGAAGGTATAGTCCCATCTGATGGAAAAATCAAAAGAGACAAAGATAGAAAAAATGAATTAGAAAATACTAAAATTGTTTTTGTAGAGATATCAAAAGAGGGATATATAACTAGTGTCGAAAGAGTAAAATTAACTATGAATAAAGATGAAAATAAATATAGTTTCCGTCTTAACAAAGTTAAACCTCCCCCACCCCAAGAACCACCGAAACCATTATCAGAAAGAGAGTGTATTAATTTAACTATGAAACATTATCGTAATATGGAAAATGTTGACGCTGGAAACATCACAATAAATGAATTGGGTGGTGTTGCTCAGATTAAAAAGAATGCTGAAGTGGTAAAAACGTGTTATGTAAAATACATGAAAGAATACCCAAGAAGATTGGAAAAAACAATAAACCGTCTTAAAAATGTGCAATCTGAATTAGATTTTTTTAAACTTAGATTCACTAATCAAGAGATAAGAAGTATTTATGGAGAAAGTAGAACAATGTTACTAAAAAACACAATTAGAAAAGTTGTTTCAGAATCAGTTGAAAACAAAAGTGAAAAAATTTTAATAGAAGAAAGATTAAAATTTTCTTTAACTGGAATCAATAAAAGAAATTCATCAGAAGTTAAAAGAGCGTTAAGAAACGAAAGATATAATTTAATCAACTTTGGATATAACAAAGAGTTGGTTAGAGAATCGTTTTTAGACGTTATGAAAGGTCTTTACGGAAACGATGAGACGAATGTATTATCAGATATTAAAACTCGTTTAGGTCAAAGAATTGCTGACCAAGTTAAAAACAAACAAGAAGAACATGAAATGATTCTTTCAGCATTTAATGAATTACCTGAAGATATGATTGAAAGAGCAATTAAAGAAAATCGTGTAGATGAGTTAAGTAATGAAATTGCAACAAAGGCTTTAGAAAATTATAAAACACAATTTGGAACAGAAGGTTTATCAGGAATTATGATTGCAAGTGTGGATGAAAATAAGTTTAAACAAGAAGTTGCAAAACTTATTGAACCCGCAATTAAAGACATCACCACTAAAATGGACGAGAAATTAAAACAAGTCCAAGATGCCGTTAGTGGTGGAATTAATCCAACGGCTTAAAATAGGAATCGGGAGGTAGTACTCTTTATTCATAAACTTTTCAAAGAAAAGGTGGTGTTCACGTATCTAAGAGAGGTGTCCGTTTGGACACCTTTTCTTTTTTAAGGTATTTATCTATATGGAATTTTATATTAGAAAAAATGCAACATTGCCCGTTTTGGATATTAACTTAATTAAGGA
>JACCDP010493446.1_pt1 | contig 11648 bp, 10 predicted proteins | sample 7445841 | NCBI WGS metagenome assembly JACCDP01 (sample SAMN15323441, study PRJNA562643) | freshwater metagenome | isolation source: river surface water | place: USA:Blue River Watershed | collected 2017-08-17
AGCTGGCAGGACAGCTTGGCCGGCTCGCCGGGCACCTGTGAGGGGGCCACATAGAACTGGAAGAAGGCGTGGCACGGCGCCAGCGCCATCTTGGGGATGTCGGCCACGTTCCAGGCGCTCACGATGATGCGGCGCGAGTCGGGGTTGGCCTTGAGGGTCTTGACCACCTCGGCGATCTGGTCGATGTGCCCGCCGTCGGGGGTGGGCCAGCTTCGCCATTGCACGCCGTACACCGGGCCGAGGTCGCCGTCTTCGCGGGCCCACTCGTCCCAGATGGTGACGCCGCGCTCACGCAGCCAGTTGTTGTCGCTGGAGCCCTGGAGGAACCACAGCAGCTCCTGGATGATGGAGCGCAGGTGCACCTTCTTGGTGGTGACCAGCGGGAAGCCCTCGTTCAGGTCGAACCGCATCTGGTAGCCGAACACGCTGCGCGTGCCGGTGCCGGTGCGATCGGTCTTGGCCACGCCCTGCGTGTAGACATGGCGCATGAAGTCTTCGTATTGGGAGCGGACAGGGCGGTTCATGGAGTGTGCGCATATCATATGCGCACGACCCGTCCGGGATTGAGCAGGTTCTTCGGGTCGAGCGCCTGCTTGACCGCCCGCATCAGGCCCAGGGCCACCTCGGACTTGTACTGCGGCAGGGTGTCCACCTTCAGCCCGCCCACGCCATGTTCGGCGGAGATCGATCCGTCGAACTTGCGCACCTGTTCGTAGACCAGGGCATTGACCCGGTCTTCCTGGTCACGCAGGAAGACCCGGGCGTCCCCGCCCTCGGGGGCCTGCACGTTGTAATGAAGATTGCCGTCACCCAGGTGGCCGAAGTTCACCAGTCGCACCCCTGCGATCTCGCGCGTGAGGCGCGCATCGGTCTCGGCGCAGAAGGCGGGAATGCGGGAGATCGGGATCGAGATGTCGTGCTTGATGTTCAGGCCCTCTTCGGCCTGCGCTAGGGGAATGGCCTCCCGGATGTGCCACAGCTCACGGGCCTGTGCGATGTTCTCGGCGATCACGGCGTCGGTGACGCAGCCATCGTCCAGGGCAATTTCCAGCAGGGCCTCGAAGCCGGCGCGGGCGTCGGCTTCGCCCCCCTGCGCCTCGTATTCCAGCAATACACCGTAGGGGCTGGCCTGCGCGAACGGGACGCGCAGCGCCGGGAAGTGGCGGCACACCAGGCTCAGGGCAAACTGGCCCATCACCTCGAACCCGGTGAGGCCCGCGCCCAGGCGCGTGCGGGCGATCTCCAGCAGCCGCACGGCGGCCTCCATCGAGGGCACGGCGGCCCATGCCGTGAGCGTGGCGGCGGGCAGCGGGTACAACTTGAGGGTGGCGGCGGTGATGATGCCCAGCGTGCCCTCGCTGCCGATGAAGAGGTCCCGCAGGTCGTAGCCGGTGTTGTCCTTGCGCAGGCCCGAGAGGCCGTCCCAGACCTCGCCCTGCGCGGTCACCACCTCCAGCCCCAGGCACAAGTCGCGGGCATTGCCATAGCGCAGCACCTGCGTGCCGCCCGCATTGGTGGCCAGGTTGCCGCCGATGGTGCAACTGCCCTCGGCCGCGAGGCTCAGGGGAAAGAGGAAGCCCGCTTCGCGCGCCGACTCCTGCAGGGACTGCAGGATGCAGCCGGCCTCGGCGGTTAGCGTGAGGTTGGCGGGGTCGACCGCGCGCACCGCGTTCATGCGTTGCAGGCTGAGAACTACTTGCGTGCCCGAGGCGTCGGGTGTGCCGCCGACCACGAGTCCCGTGTTGCCGCCCTGGGGGACGAGGGCGGTGCCCGCTTCGGCACAGGCCCGGACCACGGCAGCGACTTCCTTCGTGCAAGCGGGTCGCACCACGGCCAGCGCCTTGCCGCGTGAGCGCTTGCGCCAATCGAGTTCCCAGGCGCTGAGGTCGCCCTCATGCAGCACATGGGCGGCACTGACGATGTCCGCCAGTTGCTGCAGTAGCGCCGTCATGCCGCCGATCCCGTTCCGTCCGCGGAAGCGGATGCCTGACGCAGGGCCCGAAACCGCACGCGCACATGCTGGGCGCAGGCGGCGAACAGCACGAGGCACAGGGCGATTTCCACCATCGCCAGGTAGGAGGAGGGCGGCCGGTCGCTCCAGGCGCGCACGACCCCTTCGGTGAAATAGAGCCAGACCATCAGGCTGACCCAGCGGTAGGTGTACATGCGGTGCCGCAGCAGGCCGGCCAGCGGCAGGCACAGGGGCAGCACCTTCAGCGCCACCCAGCTGCCGCCGGGACGCAAGGGGGCGAGCCACAACTCCCAGGCCAGTCCGAGCACGATCAGGCCCAGGAGGCTGCCGACCGCCAGGCGGCGGATCATGAGCAGTTCGGGGGAGGCGGGTTGGACCGGTTCGGGCTGCGCCGGCGTGGCGGGCGCCGACGCAGGGTGCGCGTCGGGTGAGGGCGGGGGTGTGGACATGGGCGGTGGCATCATAGCGGCCGATGAATGTCCGGCCCCTGCTTGTCCAGATTGCCCATTTCCCTTGGCGGTCTGCTGCCCGCACCCTCGGGGAACGCCTGCGCGAGGACCGTCTGGGGCTGTCGGCGGGCAGCCTGACGTTTACCACCATCATCGCGCTGGTGCCTTTCTTCACCGTGGTCCTGGCCTTGTTCACGGCGTTCCCGGTGTTCGGCAAGCTGCAGGGCGCCGTGCAGGCCTGGCTGGTGCAAAGCCTGGTGCCCGACGCCATCTCGCGCCAGGTGCTGGGGTACCTCACGCAGTTTGCGGGCAAGGCTAGCCGCCTGGGCGCGCTGAGCCTGGTGTTCCTGTTCCTCACCGCGCTGTCCCTGGTCCTGACCATCGACCGCACGCTCAATGGCATCTGGCGCGTGCGCCGGCCCCGGCCCCTGGCGCAGCGGGTGCTGATGTACTGGGCGGTCATCACGCTGGGGCCGCTGCTGCTGGCCGCCTCCCTCAGTGTGAGTTCCTTCCTGATCTCGGCCTCGCGCGGGCTGGTGGCCAACATCCCTGGCACCTTGCGCCTGCTGCTGGATGTGGCGGAGTTCCTTCTGCTGGTCGCCGGGCTGGCCGCCCTGTACCGCTACGTGCCCAACACACCGGTGCGCCGCTCGCACGCCTGGATCGGAGGCCTGTTCGCCGCGGTGGGCATCGAGATCGCCCGCCGCCTGCTGGCCGTCTACATCAGCGCGGTGCCGGCGTATTCCGCGGTGTACGGCGCGTTTGCGACCGTGCCGATCCTGCTGGTCTGGATCTACATGGGGTGGCTCGTGATCCTGCTGGGGGCCGTGCTCGCGGCCTACCTGCCGAGCCTGACCATCGGCCTGCACCGGCGGCGTGACAGTGGCCAGGGCTGGCAGTTTGAACTGGCGCTGGATGCCCTGCGCACCCTGGCCCGTGCGCGGGACACCGGACGCCGGGGCCTGACGCTGGACGAACTGACCCGCGCCCTGGACGCCACCGACCTGCAGCTCGAGCCGGTCCTGCACACCCTGATCACGCTGGACTGGGTCGGTCGGCTCGACGAGGTCAAGGAGGGGGAAGCCGCGCGCTACCTGCTGCTGGCCGACCCCCAGTCCACCACGCTGGACCCCCTGATCCGGGTGTTGCTGCTGCCGGCGACCGAGGCCACCGCCCGCCTGTGGCAAAGCGGTCGGCTGTCCGGGCTGGCCCTCAGGGATGCCCTGTAGGCGCTCCCAGGAAATCGCGCAAGGCTGCCAGCACGCCCTCCGGGTCTTCGGTCATCAGGCTGTGACCGGCTTCGAGCAGCACCGTCCTCGCATGTTTCGAGCGTTCCTGGAGGGAGCGCGCGGCCTTCGGCGGTGTCATGGCGTCGCGCCGGCCCAGCACGAAGAGGACCGGGCAGGCTGCGGTCTCCATGGCGCGTTCTCCGCCCTGGTAGCCATCGCAGGCCTGGAATCCGGTGTGAAACAGGTTGACGCGCGGGTTGCTCGCCAGGATGCGTCGCATCAGCGCGCGCGTGGTGCCTGGCACCCAGGTGCCCGGGCCCAGCGCGGAGGGCGGTGGCGCCAGGAGGCCGTGGGAGTACACGGTGACGCGCTCGATCGCGCGCTGCGGATCGTTCAGCGACTCCTCCAGCAAGGCGGGCGAGACGCGCATCGGGTAGGCCGTGCCGACCAGGCCCAGGTGCGTGACGCGATCGGGTGCCTGCGCGGCGGCCTCCAGCGCCGTGAGCGATCCAAAGCTGTGGCCCACCAGGGCCGCGCGCTGCACGCCCGCCGCATCGAGCAGGGCCAGTGCGAAACGCGCCGCGTCCTCGACGCTGCGGGGGGGCTCGCCCTCGCTGTCACCATGACCCGGCAGGTCAGGCGCCAGCACGTTCCAGCCGTGGTGCGCAAACCAGCGGCTTTGCAGGATCCAGACGCAGTGGGCATTGAGCACGCCGTGCAGCATCAGGAGCGTGGGCCGCGCGGGGTCGAAAGGCCGGCCCCCGGTGTAGCAGTAGGTGCGGTGGCCGTTGACGGTTAGTTCCATGGGTCGGCCCTCAGCTGTGTTTCTCGGCAGCCTTGAGGGCGCGCTTGAGGTCGTCGATCAGGTCGGCCGGGTCCTCCAGGCCGATGGACAGGCGGATCGTGCCCTGCGTGATGCCCGCGCCCGCCAGCGCCGCATCGTCCATCCGGAAGTGCGTGGTGCTGGCCGGGTGGATCACCAGCGAGCGGCAATCGCCCACATTGGCCAGGTGGCTGAACACCTGCAGCGATTCGATGAAGGCCCGGCCCTGCGCGCGGCTGCCTTTGAGGTCGAAGCTGAAGACCGATCCCGCGCCGCGGGGCAGCAGCTTGGCCGCCAGGGCGTGGCTCGGGTGCGAGGCCAGCATCGGGTGGCCCACGCGTGCCACGAAGGGGTGTGCGGCCAGGAAGTCGACCACCTGGCGGGTGTTGGCTATGTGCCGCTCCATCCGCAGGGGCAGGGTCTCGATGCCTTGCAGGATCAGCCAGGCGGTGTGCGGGCTCATGCAGGCCCCGAAATCGCGCAGCCCTTCGCGGCGAGCCCGCAGCAGGAAGGCGCCGACGCTCGACTCTTCGCTGAAGACCATGTCATGAAAGCCCTCGTAGGGTGCGGTGAGTTCCGCGTAGCGGCCCTGGGCGCGCGGCCCCTGCCAGTCGAAGCTGCCACCGTCGACCACGATGCCGCCGATCACGGTGCCGTGCCCCGAGAGGAACTTGGTGGCCGAGTGGTACACCAGGTCCGCGCCCAGGGACAGCGGCTTCATCAGCCACGGCGAGGTGAGGGTGCTGTCCACCAGCAGGGGCACCCCCGCCTCATGGGCGATCGCGGCCACCGTGGGGATGTCCAGCACGTCCAGGCCCGGGTTGCCCACGGTTTCGCCAAAGAGCAGCCGTGTGTTGGGGCGGATCGCGGCGCGCCAGCCGTCGATGTCGCCGGGGCGCACGAAGGTGGTCTCGATACCGAAGCGGCGCAGGGTGTAGTGCAACAGGTTCTGCGAGCCGCCGTAAAGGGCCGTGCTGGCCACGATGTGCGAGCCCGCACCCATGAGGGTCGAAATGGCCAGATGCAGGGCGGCCTGGCCGCTGGCCGTGGCGATTGCGCCGATGCCGCCCTCCAGGGCCGCCACGCGCTGCTCGAGGACGGCGGTGGTCGGGTTGCTGATGCGAGAGTACACGTGGCCTGCCCGCTCCAGGTTGAACAGGGACGCGGCGTGCTCGCTCGAGTCGAAGACGAAGGACGTCGTCAGGTGGATCGGGACCGCGCGCGCGCCGGTGGCAGGGTCTGGCGCGGCACCCGCGTGCAGGGCGAGCGTGTCGAAGCCAGGGTCGGAATAACCGGACATGATGGGAGGCCTCCAAGCGGATGGAACTGCCGCAAATTGTGGGCTATATTGGACCGACCCCAGCGGCTTGCGCCCGCCCCCAGGAGAGCCCCATGAAAGTCAGCGACATCCTTCGCGTCAAAGGCAGCACGCTTTACACCGTCGGCCCCGATCAGGCCCTGTCCGAGGCCGTCCAGCTCATGGCCGACAAGGACATCGGTTCGCTGGTGGTGATGGACCATGGTGACCTGGTGGGCATGCTGACCTTCCGCGAGGTGATCCAGTCCATCGTACGCAATGGCGGCTCGGTGGGCACGACCCGGGTGCGCTCCGCGATGGACGACCACCCCCTGACCTGCACCTCGGGAACCGAACTCGACGAAGTGCGCCGCATGATGCTGGACCGCCATGCCCGCTACATGCCGGTGATGGACAGCCGCATGCTGATGGGGGTGATCAGCTTCTACGACGTGGCCAAGGCCGTGGTCGACAGCCAGAATTTCGAGAACCAGATGCTCAAGGCCTATATCCGCGACTGGCCCGCTGGCCAGGACGAGGAGCCGGCGGCCAAGTCCTGACGGGGCGGGGCTCGCCCCACGGACTCGCCTCGCAAGGCGCCGCGGAGGGCGTGACGGCCTCTGGGATAATCGGGGTCCATGAGCGGCAACACCTTCGGCACCCTTTTCACGGTCACCAATTTCGGCGAATCCCACGGGCCCGCCATCGGCTGCGTGATCGATGGCTGCCCCCCCGGCCTGCCGCTGTCCGAAGCCGACATCCAACCCGACCTGGACCGCCGCCGCCCCGGCACCAGCCGCTACGTCACCCAGCGGCAGGAAGAAGACCGCGTCGAGATCCTTTCCGGGGTCTATGAGGGCGTGACCACCGGGACGCCGATCGCCCTGCTGATACGCAACACCGATCAGCGCAGCAAGGACTACTCCGAGATCGCACGCACCTTTCGCCCCGGCCACGCCGATTACACCTACCTGCAGAAGTACGGCGTGCGCGACCCGCGCGGTGGCGGCCGTTCCTCGGCGCGTCTGACCGCCCCCATGGTGGCGGCTGGCGCGGTCGCCAAGAAATGGCTGGCCCTGCATCACGGCACCCGGTTTCGCGGCTGCATGCAGCAGATTGGCGATGTGACGATCGGCTTCGAAAGCTGGGACTATGTCCCGAACAACCCGTTCTTCGCGCCCGTGGCCGACGTGTCGGCCCTGGAGGCCTACATGGATGCCCTGCGCAAGTCCGGCGACTCCTGCGGGGCGCGCATCCGGGTGACGGCCAGCGGCGTACCGGTGGGCCTGGGCGCACCGCTCTTTGACAAGCTCGACGCCGACATCGCCTACGCCATGATGGGGATCAATGCGGTCAAGGGTGTCGAGATCGGCGCCGGCTTTGCCAGCGTGGCGCAACGCGGCTCCACCCACGGCGACACCATCACGCCTGCAGGCTTTGCCACCAACAACGCCGGCGGCGTGCTGGGGGGCATCAGCACCGGCCAGGACCTGGAGGTCTCGATCGCGATCAAGCCGACCAGCTCCATCCTCACGCCACGTGCGAGCATCGACATCGAGGGCAAACCCGTCGACGTGGTGACCAAGGGCCGCCACGACCCCTGCGTGGGCATCCGCGCCACGCCGATTGCCGAGGCCATGCTGGCCCTGGTGGTGATGGACCACGCGCTGCGCCATCGCGCCCAGAACGCCGACGTGCGCGCCCCCCTGGCGCCGGTGCCGGGCCACACCGCCTGATGTCCCGGGCCGAGGCGGCCGGGGCCGGGCAGGTCGTGCCCTTCGCGGCACTGTCCGCCAGCTACTTCGCGCACATCGGGTTCTTCAATCCCTACCTGCCCCTGTGGCTGCAGCACCTGGGCTTTCCCATCGTGGTGATCAGCCTGCTGGCGGCCGTCCAATCGAGCACCCGCATCTTCGCGCCCTATGTGTGGGGCATGCTCAGTGACCGCACCGGCGAGCGCGTGCGCCTGCTGCGATGGAGCGCGCTGATCGCCCTGGTGTCGTCGCTGGGCCTGTGGTGGCCCGGCGGGCCGGTCTGGATCGGGGTGGTGCTGCTGGTGCTGTTCACGCACACGAGTTCCATGATGGCGTTGACCGAGGCCGCCATGGCGCACCTGGTGGCGGGCGACTGGGGACGTTACGGACGCATACGCCTGTGGGGGTCCATCGGGTTCATGGCCACGGTGTTCATTGCCGGGGCCTGGTTCGAGCATTTCGGCATGGGGCATTTCCCGGCCTGGACCCTGCTCACGCTCGCCGCGGTGCTGGCCGGCACGCTGTGGCTGCCCGACGTGCGGGACAAGCCTGCCAACGCACAGGATCCGGGCGAACCGGTCGGCCCGATCCTGCGCCAGCCGGCGGTGCGCTGGTTCTTTGCCACGCTGTTCTTCCACGTGACGGCGCATTTCTCGATCTACGCCTACTTCTCCCTGTACCTGGATGGCAAGGGCTACGGCAAGGCCACCATCGGCGCGCTGTGGGCCCTGTCCGTGGTGGTGGAGATCGCGTGGTTCTACCTGCAGGGGCGCCTCATGCGCTTCACCCGCATGGCGGGGTGGCTGCTGGCGTGCTCGGTGGCGGCGGTGGTGCGGATGGCCCTCATCGGGGCTGCAGCCGACTGGATGATCGCTCTCGTGGTCGCCCAGCTGCTGCATGCGCTGACCTTCGCGGCGCACCACACGGCCAGCATCGCGATGGTGAGCCACCATTTCCCTGGCCGGCTGCGCGCCCGCGGGCAGGCCCTGTTCACCGTGATCGGCTACGGCCTGGGCGGGGTGCTGGGCGTGCTGGCGGGGGGCTCCCTGATCACGCACCTGGGCTACGAGGCGCTGTATGGCGCGGCCACGGTGCTGTCCCTGGTGGCGGCCGGGTGTGCGTGGCGGGTGCAGCGGCTCGAGCGGGACGCCGCACCGGCGCCGTGAAGCGCCTCGCACGCAGGCTCATCGCCCGCGCTTCGTGACTCAAGGCTGGCGTGCCATCGCCTGCTTCACTTCGCTTCCCAGTTCGATGACCGCCATGGCGTAGTAGCTGGACTGGTTGTAGCGGGTGATCACGTAGAAGTTTTCGGTGCCCGCCACATAGCTGTTGGGGGCGTCACCGTTCTGCAATTCGACCAGGGCCAGCGGACCGGGGTGCTGCAGGGCCGCGCCCTCCAGGCCTGCGCCCCTGGCGGTGAAGCTCGCCACGCTGAAGGTGGGCAGGATGTCGGGCGCGAGCAGCACCTCCAGGTCGGTGCGGGCCGCGTCGATCCGCACGGGGTAGTGCGTGGGCATGCCGGTTTGCCAGCCATGGCCCTTGAAGTAGGAAGCGACCGAGCCGATGGCATCCACCGCGCTGCGTCGCAGGTCGATGCGGCCATCGCCGTCGAAGTCCACCGCCCAGCGCACCCAGCTGGTGGGCATGAACTGCGGGAGTCCCATCGCGCCCGCGTAGCTGCCCAGAGGTTCCAGCGGATTGCCGCCGGAGCGGTGAGCCAGGGTCAGGAGTTGTTCGAGCTCGCCGCGAAAGTAGGCAGTCCGCTCGGCGGCCCGCGGGTGGCTGGCAGGATGATCGAAGGAAAGCGTGGCCAGCGCGTCGATCACACGGAAGGTCCCCATGTGCTGGCCGTAGATGGTCTCCACGCCGATGATGCCCACGATGGTTTCGGCGGGCACCCCGTAGTCCCTTTCCGCCCGCTCGAGCGCCTCCCGGTGCTGCTGCCAGAAACGCACGCCCGCCGCGATGCGCACCGGATCGATGAAGCGGCTGCGATACAGCGCCCAGTTCTTGCGCGCGCCGGCGGGGGGCGGCTGCATCAGCCGCTGTACCGCTGGCAGCTGGCGCGCCTGGGCGATCGCCTGGCGGGTCCAGGCCGCGTCCAGCCCCTGGCGCTGGGCCACTTCATCGGCAAAGCGCAGGGCCTCTTCCCGGTCGCGATACGGAATGCCGGTCGCGGCCATGCGCCGCTCGGCGGCGGGCTTGGAGGCCTTGGCCGGCTTCGCTGGCTTGGCCGTCTTGGACGTTTGGGCCGTTTTCCCGGATCGCGCCTTCTCCTTGTCTGCGCGCGGGGCTGCGGTGGCGGCTGCAGGGGAGGCTGCGGGGGCGGTGTCGGGGGAAGCAGCGGGCTGCGCCTGGGCGCCCAGGGTGCAGGCGGCGAGGCCGGCGAGAAGGAAGCGGTACATCGTGGGCGCGATTGTCTCCCAGGCGGCGCCTCGGGCACGTGTCTGCCTGTGACCTGGGCTGTGACCTGGGGCGCCGGGTGCGTGAGGATCCGCAGAGCGCGTGTTAAGCTGACCGCCAACCTGTACGGTGCGCACCGGCTGGCACCGCGATACCCCCGCTGACCGTCCACGTTCCCGCATGACCGCCACCAAGACCGGGTACTACACGCATCCCGATTGCCGACGCCATGAAATGGGGCAGGGGCATCCGGAGTGTCCGCAGCGGCTTGACGCGATCGACGACCGGCTCCTGGCCAGCGGCGTCCTGCCGCTGCTGGCGGCTCGCGAGGCGCCCCTGGCCGCGATCGCCGACCTCGAACTTGCGCACGAGCGCCCCTACATCGCCTCGCTGCGAGGGCTCTCAATCGCGCTGGACGAGCAGATCGAAGCGGGCGGGCCCGACCACACGCACCTGGACGCCGACACGTCGATGAACCGCCACACCTGGACCGCCTCCCAGCGGGCAGCGGGGGCAGCCGTCGCGGCGACCGATGCCGTGATGGCCGGAGAACTCGAAAACGCCTTCTGCGCGGTGCGTCCGCCCGGACACCATGCCTGCCGCACGCAGGCCATGGGCTTTTGCTTCATCAACAACGTGGCCGTCGCCGCGCGGCATGCGCTTGATCGCCACGGCCTGCAGCGGGTGGCGGTGGTGGACTTCGACGTGCACCATGGCAATGGCACCGAGGACATCCTGGCCGGTGACCCGCGCGTGCTGATGGTGGGTTTCTTCCAGCACCCGCTCTACCCGTACACAGGAGACACACCGCGCGGTGACAACATCGTGAACCTGCCCGTGCCAGCCTATACCCGCGGCCCGGAGATCCGTGCGCTGATCGAGCGCGAGTGGCTCCCGCGCCTGGACGCGTTCCGGCCTGAAATGATCTTCATCAGCGCCGGCTTCGACGCGCACCGCGAGGACGACCTGGGCCAGCTGGGCCTGGTCGAGGCCGATTACGCCTGGATCACGCGCCGCCTGCGCGAGGTCGCCGCCCGCCACGCGCAAGGGCGGATCGTGTCCTGCCTGGAGGGCGGCTACCACCTGGGCGCCCTCGGGCGCAGTGTCGAGGCGCATGTGCGCGAACTGGCGGACCTGTCATGAACGGATTCGAGAACCTGCTGCGTGGCCTGGGCCACCCCGACCTGGCCTGGGAAATCGGGGTGCTGGTCGCCTGCCTGGCCTTGTCGCTGGCCCTGTGCTGGGCGGCGGGCCGCGGCCGGGGCGAGTCCTCGGTCTGGTTCGGCCGGGGCATCGTCGATGGCCTGCTGTTTCCGGTGCTGGCGCTGGTCCTGGTCTACAGCGCCATGCTGCTCCTGGGGCGCTATCAGTCGGTGGCCCTGCTGCGCATTGCGGTGCCGGTGCTGGTGTCCCTGGCGGGCATCCGGTTCCTGGCGCGCGTCCTGACCGTGGTCTTTCCGGCCTCGGGCCTGGCCCGCCTGGTCGAGCGCCTGTTCTCCTGGCTGGCGTGGCTCGCCGCCGTCCTGTGGATCCTGGGCCTGCTGCCCGTCGTCACCCAGGAGATGGATTCCATCCGTTTCACCCTCGGCAAGACCCGCACCAGCCTGCTGGACCTGGTCGGCGGGGTGCTGTCCGCCGGCGCGATGCTGGTGGTGGCCCTGTGGGTCTCCGCGGCGCTGGAGCGGCGCGTCCTGCAGCAGGCGGTGACCGACCTGTCCCTG
>JACCDP010614132.1_pt1 | contig 11646 bp, 10 predicted proteins | sample 7445841 | NCBI WGS metagenome assembly JACCDP01 (sample SAMN15323441, study PRJNA562643) | freshwater metagenome | isolation source: river surface water | place: USA:Blue River Watershed | collected 2017-08-17
ACTGTAGCCGTCAAAGCGACCTTTCATCTCAGGGATCACCAGCGACAACGCTGTCGCGGCGCCGGTGGTGGTTGGAATCATGTTCTGACCTGCGGCACGAGCTCGACGTGGGTCCTTATGCGAAACGTCGAGAATGCGCTGATCGTTGGTGTAGCTGTGCATGGTTGTCATAAGGCCACGCCGAATCCCGAAGGCATCCATGACAACTTTGACGGCGGGGGCAAGGCAGTTCGTCGTGCAACTTGCGTTGGAAATGATGTGGTGCGCGGCTGGGTCATAGAGCTTGTCATTGACACCAAGGACGACCGTCACATCCTCGTTCTTTGCGGGAGCACTGATCACCACCTTCTTTGCACCAGCACCGCGATGTGCCGCTGCCTTTGTTGCATCGGTGAACACTCCCGTTGCTTCAATGACAATGTCTACGCCGAGTTCGCCCCACGGGAGTGCGGCGGGATCTTTCTCAGAGAGGACCTTGATGCGCTTGCCGTCGATCAGAAGGCTTTCGCCATCGCTCTCAACACTTCCTGCGTATGCGCCATACGTTGAGTCGTGCTTGAAGAGCAGAGCGCTGATCTCTGCACCAGCGAGGTCATTGACAGCAACAACTTCAACACCTGGGGCACGCTGAATGAGCGCTTTGAGACTCTGACGCCCGATGCGACCGAATCCGTTGATCCCCACGCGAATTGCCACTACGTCTCCCTCGCTATTTCAGCGCTCTGTTCGCAATAACGGCCCGATCCCATGCCGCGTTGCCGAGCCTACCCGTCACCACAGGATGACAGCCTGCGAGGCTCACGTCCCCGCCAAGCGCTGCAGGAACGACGCTCACTCGGCGGCCAGGGACGCTGAAGGCATTCTCACTGATCTCACGGCTGATCCGCGTGGCGAGCCGAGGCCAGTGTGCCTGGGCGAGCGAGCCTCCGATGATGATTCGCACCGGATTGAAGGAGTTTACGTAGCCAGCCACCGCACGCCCGATCGCCATGATGGCGTGCTCAAGGATTGCATCGGCAACGGCGTCCCCAGCCGCAGCCGCCTCAGCGACCAGCTTTGCGCTTACCTCCTCCTGGGGGTGCGCCCCTTGCCACGCTGCAAGCCACGGACTCTCGCCGCTCGCGGCAGAGGCGGCACCCGCAGCTGCGATCGCCCAGCCCGCAGCATGCGCCTCAAGGTGGCCAGACCCTCCACATGTGCAACGTGGGCCATCGAGCGAGATTGGCGCATGACCGAGCTCGAGTGCGGTGTCATCCGGGCCGGTGAGGAGGTGTCCTCCGCTGAGCGCTGCGGCACCAATCCCCGTGCTGATCGTGAGATACATCAGGTCATCAATCCCGATCCCCGCACCGAATGCACACTCACCAAGGATCGCAACCTTTGTGTCGTGCTCAAGGAATGCGGGGAGTCCGAGTGCGGCAGCGATCGGACCCGCGAGATCGGTGCCAGGGAAGCGTGGACCAAGGTTCGCGGGCTCCACCGCGATCCCAGTCCACGGATTCAGCGGGCCCGGCGCGCTGATCCCCACGCCTACTAACCGTCTCATGGCATCTGGCTCTTCGCGTGCAGCGCTCTCTCGTGCGAGTTGCAGCGTGCTGATGCATGCCGCAACGATGGCGGCTGGCCCATCTTCCACTGGTGTTGGTGTTGCGGCGCGACCGAGGCGCGCACCGTCCGCGCGAACGAGTGCGGCGCGCACCTGCGTCCCACCGAGATCAAGCGCGAGCACGGTTGCGTCAGCGGGTGGCTGCATCTGTGGGTCTCCGTTCATTCACCATTTCGGTGAGGCGTAACGCGTACGTCGTTGTTGTGGATAAGTCGTCAGGTATGTTGTGGATAAGTCGCCCGTGAGAAGCGGCACGGCCCCCGCCCGGTCTCCCGGTCGAGGGCCGTCAGGCCGCTATGCGTTCGCGGTTACGCGAGCGCGAGCTGAAAATCAGCCACCGATCTTGAAGACCTTCGTGCCGCACTTCTGGCAGACGCCGGAGAGTGCTGGCTTGCCGTTCTTCATCGTGACCTTCTTCGTGTCAATGGCCTCTCGCTTGGCCTTGCACTTAACGCAATACACCTCAGGCATGTTCAGAACCTCCCTTGGGTCGCGCATCCTCCGCGCGGTCCACTACAACCCCACTCGGGGCATAGAGCGCGTCCGGCAACATGCCGACCGCGGAGCGCCCCTGGTCCCACGAAGGGGACCACGAGCAATCACCGAGGATTAGGATAGGGAGCCGCCCCCTCGTGGTCAACAGGCTCCCCGCACGACGGGAGCACGACCAGCCTGACCACTCCGTCGCGCCAGAGCTCCAGCCGTCCCTCGTCCACTCGAAGAGATGTAACAATCTCGCGCAGCCAGCCACGCTCCGCCCCGAGGGGGACTGCAATCGTGGGCGTGCCAAGTGGAAGTGGGTTTGGCACCACTCGTGCCGTTGATTCTTCAGCAGCCCCCGTCTCCGCTTCGCCTGAGGGAGGCAGTGGAGCTAGCGCGAGCCCAATGTGGGGGTCGAGCCAGAGTCGGTAGCCTCCGCCGCTGATGGAGCCGCGCTGATGAATCAGGCCCTCCATGCGCACGCGCCGACCCGCCTCCTGGAGCGCTGCGGGCAGGGTCAGGGCCACGCTGCTACTCGCCGCGGCGAGCAGCTCCTCTCCGGAACTGAGACGAAGCCTGAGGCTGACCGCTCCATCCGCGAGCGAAGAGGGGCTACCAGCGAGGACCCCTTCGACGCGGATGCGCCGCCCCTCCCACGCCTCCCACGCCCATGCTCCCACTGCAGGCCGCTTCACCGCTAACGGAAGAGGGGGGCTCGCGCTCCCAGCAAGAAGGGGCGCCGCTGTTGCAACCAGCGTCAGCGTTTGTCTGCGCAGCGTAAGGAGCCCACTCATTTCGACAAGTTGACCGCGCATCAGACCAGCGAACGTCGGTGGGAGTAACACGAACAGCCCACTGCCATCGAGCGGGTCGTGGATTGCCGCGAGTAGTGGCTCCGCCAGCTCTCCCGGAAGTGCAGTGATCACTCCACGAACACGGACTTGTGTGCCGATCTGCGCAGCACGCGCCTCACCCACCGCGAGCGCCGCTGGAGGCGGAGTACTTGATGGTGTCGGCGTAGGGCTCAACGTGGGCGTCGGCAACGGCGTGGGAAGTGGAGAGGCGGTTGGTGAGATGGTCGGAGGGACTTGCGCGGCAAAGTCTTCGCGATTCATGTTGCTGTCGATAAGTGCTCCAGTTGTACTGCGTGCTCTCATGAACGGAGTTCCAGCTGATAAAACGAGTACTGGCAGCCCCTCGCCCCCAGCGGTGAGTGTGGCACTCCCCCACGCCACCGCGTCAAGGACGTCGGGGGTCGTTCCCACCCGGCGAAGCTGAAGCACACCGCCGCTACTCGATATCCCGTCGCTCCACGTGAGGCGCGCAGAGGCACTGTATTGACCGAGTGAGTGCGCGAGGAGTAGCGAGTCCCCAGGCATCAGCCTTCCAACCGCTGCGAGGCTTACGAGACGTCTCGTCGTGAGGCCACTTGCACTGATGTAGACCAGTTCAATGTCAATGAGGTCAATCGGGAGCGCTCCGCTTGCCTCAATACGAACGTACTCGTCAACGGCGGTTGCTCCACCAGTGAGGATCTCGCTCAGAAGGAGTGGCGCTCGTTCTTCGCCACGAACAGTGTCTGGGAACGCAAGTTGGGCCGTGAGCAGTGTGAAGAGCACGAAAGAAAACAGTCCGGACCGTTGCATCGCGTCCCCTCGTGTTGGGCGGATAGGAGGGCAAAGTATCTGGTTGGACCCGTATCGCTGTCGTACTGAAGCGGAGGAGCGTCTAGGATTGAGGCGGCAGCATATAAGGAGGAGCAATGAGTTCACGACACGCAAAGGATCGAGCAGAGGCTCGACGCCGCGGACGCATCGCGGCACGAGAACGAGCGGCTGTAGGCGATCAGCCGGCGGTTGCTGAGACCCCCGCGGATCTCGCGGTCAAGCCCAGCGCTCCGCAGCCACGCGCCCAAACTGGCATCGGCTTCCGTGCGGCGTTCCGTGGATCCTTTGGACGAATCCCGTTCAAGGATGACCTTCGTGCGCTCCCTTCAATCCTGCGCACGCGCGCCTTCTTTGTTCCGCTGATTGCGACGTTGGCAACGGTCGCCATCAGCATCCAGCCTGGCACGATCAACTCCAATTTCACGCAGCTCGCTGTGCAAACCGTGCTTCTCCCCCCAGCATTTGTTGTGGCCTTCATGGGAGGGATGCTGACGCGTCGAGGTTCCTGGATGCTCGGAGGAATCTTTGGGGTGCTGACGTATGCCGGATCGCTGGTCGTAGGAAGTGCTGCAGACCTATCAGGCCTTGCAGAAGGTAATCCAGTTGCCGCATTCCTCAACAACAATCTTGCAAATCTCAACAACATTGGAGCGCTCGCCGGTGACCTCTACGGTGTAGCCGTCTCTGGAATCTTCGCGGGCGCGTTTGCTGGGTGGTATGGACGCTTCCTTCGCGCAATGTCGCCTCGTCCAAACGCTCGCGACCAGCGAAGAGACGCCGCGGAGCGCGGGAAGGGTGGCGGTCGGCGCTAACAGCGCGCAGGCGGCACGTCAAGCTGCCGCCGCTGCAACGAAACGTCTAAAGCGCGCTCACCTGAGCTGCGATGATGAAGATGATGCCGAGTGTAAGGCCGCCAACGAGGAGTAGTGGCTTCAGGATCTCGTTGCGCTTCAGCTTCGGTGGCATCTTCTTCCTCCATACATTTGGATGTCACTGCTAGGGAGCGGGGCACCCCTCACTAAGATAAACGACAAGCGACGTTCGCGATCCAAGAGACTCCACGGTCACCGTAACGGTGCATGCTCCGTCATCGCGTGCCGCATTGATCTCAACGCGGCCGTCTCGCTTTACCGGCTCGGCCACCTCCCAGGCGAGGCGTCGCAATTCGTCAACGGAAGAGCGGACGGCAGTCTCTACGCTCTGTCGACTGAAGATGGCGCCGCTCGCGAGAACGTCGAGTCGAATCTCCGCACTCCCCTCCGCAAGGAGGGGGAAATCGGCAGGGAGACGCCCCCAGATGCGTCCGTACTCGCTGTTGATTACCGCAGCGGGTGAGGCGTTGCCGCTCGGGGTGACCGCCACATCGCCGCCACACGCCGCCACAGCAAGCAGCAGCGGAAGTGCGAGGAGGCTGAGAGGTGGAGTTGGGCGGAGGCCAAGATGGGGCAACACCTTGTGAGGATACTGCCCCCGCCCTGGGCTCATATTAGTACAGATGTTCGTTTTATGCTGGGAGGGTGGCGAGGACGATCCCAACCAAGATCAGCGCGAGCCCGGCGAGCTGGGGGAGGCGGAGCCGCTCCTGATAGCCAATGTAGCCACCGAGCACCACGATGATCGGCCCAAGCGAGCTCAAGAGTGAAACAACCCAGGTCGGTCCCACTTCAAGTGCGGCGGCGAAGACGAAGAAGGCAATCGTGTCGCCCACGCCAACGATCCCCGCAAGGAGGATCCCACCGCGCGTCATGGCGTGACCCTCACCAAGCAGGTCGGTTCGACCCCAGCGAGGGAGCGACTTCCGCTTCGCACGCATCACGCCGAGGATGATCCAGACCGTGACAAAATTCCCGATCCTCGAGAGCGTGATCGCTGTGCTCCAGCCGTACTCTTTGATCGGAATCGTCAGCAGCACGGTGATCACGGCGAAGAAGAGAAGGCCGACGAGCGCAAAGGCAACGCCGGGACTCGCGAGCGATGCGCGGCGCTCTCGACCGCTCCCTGTGGTGCGAATTCCAAGGAGGACGATCCCGCCGCCGACTGCGATCACGCCGCCCACATGAGCGGTAGTGAGCTGCTCACCAAGGAAGAGTGCGGCAAGGAAGGCGGAGAGTGCGCCGTAGGCAGAGATCGTTGGAGAAACCACGCTCAGTGGGCCGAGGCGAAACGCGGTGAAGACGGCAATGTATGAGATGCCGGCGCCGACCCCCATGAGGAGTGTTGCCCCAACGATTACCGGGTCGTAGATCTGTGTGAGCGCACCACGGGCGACCGCCACACTTCCTGCGAGAACGAGCGAGGTGCTGACTGCGATGACCACAACGCGGAGCGACCCGATCCGTCGACCCACATACGTCGTGATGAGGTCGGTCGCCCCCCAGAGAGCAGCGGAGAGGAGGCCAAGGGTAAGGGGACTCATGATCAGATGCTAGCCGCCTGCGTGCTATTCTGCCGCTTCCGTGGGGCTGTAGCTCAGTTGGTAGAGCGCTACATTCGCATTGTAGAGGTAAGGGGTTCGAATCCCCTCAGCTCCACCACCACACTACGTTGGAGGTGTTGTGGCGACCGTCCGCGAATATCTTGACGCGCTCCCAGCCAAGGAGGCGAAGAGCCTGCGGAGGGTCCGTGATGCAGCCCTCGCCGCTGGACCTGGTGGAAGAGCGGCAATCTCCTATGGGGTGATCGGCATCGTGTTTCCAAACGGCGCCCGCATCCACTGCGGTGCTCGACGGGGAGGCCTCAGCCTCTACCCAGGTCACACGGGTCGAGAGTTTGCCGCTGAACTTGCTGACTTCAAGATCGCAGGCACCACAATCCATTTCACCCCTGACCACGAGCTGCCAATTACGTTGATCAAGCGCATTACAAAGGCAATCATCAGAAAGGCCGACGAGCGTGCTGCGGTGCGGGAGAGAACGAGGCGCCGCTAGCGCACTGCGGCGAGCGCGGGAGTGAGTCGCTGGAGCTCTCGCATTCGGGTCGACTCGTCGGGAAGATGCCGCTCCACGATCTGACGGAAACGGACGCCGTGACCACGCGCCCGCAGGTGCGCCAGTTCGTGGACGATCACCGCCTCAAAACAGGAGGGGGGCGCCATCACGAGTCTCCACGAAAGAGAGATCGTTCCGTCTGCTGATGCACTCCCCCAGCGCGACGACTGATCTGCAATGCGCAGGCGCGTAGGCTTCACGCGCATCTCTGGTGCATAGACGGCAATCATCTGCTCGGCAACGCTACGTGCACGCCGACGTAGCCATGTGGTCAGACGGGCGCGAAGAAGCGTTTCGCTGCTCGCAACCTTCTCTGGTACAAGGATCTCGCCGCCGGCGACACTAATCGCACCGACCGCTGCAGCGCGAATACGATGAGCACGTCCTGCATAAGGGATGAGCCCACCAAGGACGAGCTGACCATTTGTTCCAAGTGCAGAGCGCCGCTCGCGCAGCTCTACAAGTGAACGCTCCACCCAACGGGCGCGCTCCGCAATAAAGGCTTCAACTTCGCGACGCGCGCGCGCTTCACCGATCCGTGCGGGAACCACCGCCTCCAATCCGCGCTCTGGATCGATATGCAGCGTCAACCTGCGCGCGCGCGGACTTCGCACGAGCGTGTACGGAAATCGCGTAACCTCTTGGTCACTCACGGGCACTATTGTGGCACGCAACAGTCGCACGCCTCTGCAACGCAACCGAAAGAGCAACGGTGTGCGATGCTCTGCATATGCCTGCCACACCCCTCGGCCGCAGAACTCGTATCGCGATCTACATCGCGGTCTTCCTCACGTTCATCGACAACTTCGCCCTTCTCCCGGTGATCGGCCCACGCGCGCAAGCGCTCGGCGGGACACCCTTCCTGGTGGGTATTGCGATCGCCGCCTATTCTCTTGCGAACCTCGCATTTAATCCAATTGGCGGGGTGCTCGCCGATCGCATTGGCAGACGGCGCGTGGTGGTGGCGGCCCTGGTGGTCAGCCCGATTGCAATCGCGGTCTATGCGCTCGCGGATTCGCTTCCACTCTTCCTAGCTGCGCGCGTGGTGCACGGCGCCTCTGGCGGGATGCTGGCCGCTGCGCTCTTCGCGCTTCTCGGCGACGTCGCGGCACCCGGCGAGCGCGGCAAGACGCTTGGTCGTGCGGGTGCACTGATCGGCGTGGCGGCCGTGGTCGGACCAGCCGGTGCGGCGCTCGTTGCCAACGCTGCAGGGATCAACGCCGTCTTCATTGGACTCGCACTGCTGATTGCGGGCGGCCTTCTCGCCGTGCTCCCACTTCTACCAGAGACGCTTGCGCCGTCCGCTGCGCGCGTCCGAACCCCTGGTGTGTGGCGACGGATTCTGGAGAACCGTAATCTACGCGTCGCGCTCCTTGCGATCTTCGGTTTGGAGGCGGCGGTCGGCTCCATCACAGGATTCATCAAAGATGGTCTCTTCCAGCGCGCGATTGAGATGGGGCGAGACACTGAGGGCGCGCTCCGCTATGCAACTGGGGCGAGCGGCGGTCTCTTCAGTGTCTTCGGCCTCGTCGCCATCGTGATCATGTTGAGTCGATTCGCAGGACGTGTGGACCGTCGCGGTCCATTCGGCATCTCCCTTGTTGGTCTCGGAGCAATCTTCGTTGCACTCCTCATGCTTGCCGTGAGCCCAACGCTCGAAGTGGATCTGGTGGCCATGATCTTGTACGGCATTGGGTATGGGCTGATCTTCCCCGCCGCAGCAGGCGCGGTGGCCATTGCAACGGAGCCCGGAGAGCGCGGTCGTGCCAGCGGCGCATTCAATCTTTCGTTTGACCTGGGGATCTCGGCGGGTCCCATCCTTGGCGGCACGCTGACCACAATGATCGTTGGGCTCACCCCGTTTGCTGGTGCTCTCCTCCTCGTGGCGGGCGCACTCCTCCTTCTCCCGATCGTGGGGCGTGAACGCTCCTGATACACTCGCCCCCCTTGGGGCTATAGCTCAGTTGGTAGAGCGCTTGCATGGCATGCAAGAGGTCAAGGGTTCGAATCCCTTTAGCTCCACCAAGCACCTCGCAGCGGAGACTCGCAGGCGGGTACGCTTGAAAAGGAGAGGAGCCCCAATCTGAGGCTGATCAAGAAGCTCGTTTGGAGCGATACGATCCTCGCGAGATTGAGCCGCGCTGGCAGTCGCACTGGGAGTCGCTCGGCCTTCACACCACCGACCTCACCGCCACAACCAAGCCGCGCTACTACCTGCTCACCATGTGGCCGTATCCATCCGGTGATCTGCACATCGGCCACTGGTACATCATGAACCCGACCGACGCGCTCGCCCGCTACAAGCGAATGAAAGGCTTCAACGTCTTCTACCCCGTCGGCTTCGACGCCTTCGGTCTGCCGGCGGAGAACGCCGCGATCAAGCGAAAGATTCATCCGCGCGAGTGGACGGTGGCGAACATGGAGAACATGCGCCGCCAACTGCGCAGCATGGGCGCCTCGTTTGATTGGTCGAAAGAGGTTGTCACCTGTGACCCCTCCTACTTCGGCTGGAACCAGTGGATCTTCCTGAAGTTCTACGAGAAGGGTGTCGCCTACCGGAAGCAGGCGCCCGTGGACTGGTGCCCTTCGTGTCAGGTGACGCTGGCGCGCGAACAGGTGGAAGGCGTTGATCGCGTCTGCTGGCGCTGCTCCACCCAAGTCACGAAGCGCGACCTGACGCAGTGGTTCTTCAAGATCACCGACTACGCGGACGAACTCCTCTCTTTTGAAGGGCTCAACTGGCCCGAGCCGATCCGCACAATGCAGACCAACTGGATCGGCAGATCTGAAGGGGCCGAAGTGGACTTCACCGTGGCGAAGGCGGCGCACCATGCGGGCGGTGAGAAGTTGCGCGTCTTCACCACCCGACCTGACACGCTGCACGGTGCAACATTCATGGTGCTCGCGCCAGAGCACGAGCTGATCCAGAAGATCACATCGCCTGCACAACGCGCCGCCGTGGATGCGTACATTGAAGCGACAAAGCGCAAGTCGGAGATTGATCGACTCTCCACGTCAAAGGAGAAGAGTGGCGTTGCCACTGGTGCGTTCGCAGTGAACCCAGTGAATGGCGAGGAGATTCCGATCTGGATCGCTGACTACGTTCTGGCGGGCTACGGCACGGGCGCAATCATGGCAGTCCCCGCGCACGACGAGCGCGACTACGAGTTTGCGCAACAGTTCAAGCTCCCAATCCGCACCGTTGTTGCCCCAGTCGAACTCGCCGCCACACCAGAGGCGGTGCCGCTCCCGTATGCGGATAAAGGTGATGGCGCCGCCGTTGCGGTAAACAGCGGCGAGTGGAGCGGCGCCGCCTGGCCTGCCTCATTTGAGCAGGCGGTTGTCTCGGTGCAAAAGGCGGGCGCTGGCGAGCGCACCACCACGTATCGACTTCGCGACTGGCTGATCAGCCGCCAACGCTACTGGGGGACGCCAATCCCAATCATCCACTGCGAGAAGTGCGGCCCTGTCGGCGTGCCCGCAGATCAGCTCCCCGTCACGCTTCCCGACGATGTTGACTTCAAGCAGACCGGCGAGTCGCCACTGAAGAGTGCAACGGCGTGGCTGAACGTCCCCTGCCCGAAGTGCGGTGGACCAGGCCAGCGTGAGACAGACACCATGGACACCTTCGTTGACTCATCCTGGTACTGGTACCGCTACCTCTCACCAGGATTCACCGGCGGCCCCGTTGATAAGAGCCTTGTTGATGCGTGGTGCCCTGTGGACCAGTACACCGGAGGTGCAGAGCACGCCGTGATGCATCTCCTCTACTCGCGCTTCTTCACTAAGGCACTGCGCGACCTCGGACTGATCAGCGAATCCGAACCGTTCACGCGACTCTTCAATCAGGGACAGATTCTCGGCAGCGACGGCGAACGGATGAGCAAGTCGCGCGGCAACGTGGAAGATCCCGACGCGCTCGTTGCAAAGCACGGTGCAGACGCGGTACGCCTCTTCTTGATGTTCATGGGACCGTGGGACCAGGGTGGTCCATGGTCTGGGAGCGGCATCAGCGGCATCGTGCGCTTCCTCGGACGCGTCTGGACGCTTGCGCTCGACCCGCACGGGAGGGAGCCTGGTGATCCGAACGCAGGCACGCTGCCGAACGGTGAGGACCAGGCCGCCGCAGAGCTCAGCATCCGCCGCGCGGCGCACAAGGCGATCGCGGGCGTTGAGGCTGACATCGAAGCCTTCCGCTTCAACACCGCGGTTGCGAAGTTGATGGAGTTTGCCAACGCCCTCTTCCCATATCGCGGCAGCCCTGTTGCTGGCGGGGCAGCATGGAGCGAAGCGCTCGACTACCTCTTGTCCGCGCTCGCTCCAATGGCTCCACACCTTGCCGAAGAGATGCACAGCCGCCTTCAGGAGGAGCGAGGAACCCCCGTGGGCGACCCATCGTGGCGCTCCATTCACCAGCGCAGCTGGCCAGCTGTTGATCCATCACTCCTTACTGCGAGCACGCGTGAGCTCCCAATCCAGGTCAACGGGAAGCTTCGCGACAAACTCACCATCTCCGCCACCGCAACAGAGAAAGAGATCGAGGCGCTCGCACTCGCATCAGATAAGGTGAAACTCGCACTTGAGGGTCGCCCGGTGAAAAAGGTTATCCACGCCGGTGGCCGCCTCATCAACATCGTTGGATAGGCAGGAGAAGAGCGGGAGGTTCATCGTGAACGAGAAGGTAAAGATTGGCGCACTCATCTGGCCACAGTTCACCGACTGGTCCTCCATGCGCTCCATGGCCGTCACGGCAGATCGCGTCGGCTACGACAACCTCTGGACCTGGGACCACGTCTATCCAATCATCGGCAACCCGAACGGGCCAATCTTTGAAGGCTGGTCCACCCTCGTCGCATGGGCCGAAGCCACCAAAAACGTGCGCATCGGCTTGATGGTTGGCGCGAAC
>JACCDP010136010.1_pt1 | contig 11640 bp, 17 predicted proteins | sample 7445841 | NCBI WGS metagenome assembly JACCDP01 (sample SAMN15323441, study PRJNA562643) | freshwater metagenome | isolation source: river surface water | place: USA:Blue River Watershed | collected 2017-08-17
AGAAAAAGGTATATCCTGAAAAACATCCGCAGTTCCACAGTATTCCAAAATTGGTTGCCAATTTTTCTTCTCCCAATGTGGTAATAAACCTTCACCATCCCACTGTTTTCCACCTCTAAACCCTAAATCTTCGAAAGCTTTCAACAAGGATGTGGTTCCAGTCTTGTTTCTTCCAATACAAAAAAATTTACCCATAATATTAAATATAACAAATAGATTCCAACAAAAAACCCCCACTTTTGGGTGGGGGTTCAATTTCAAGATAAACTCTCGGGAAGATATAAAAGGGTTGGGTTCTTTTTTTGGATATCAATATCCGGATAGTGTTTCTTGAACTCCATTACATCGAAACGTTTGGTAATAAAGTGAAAACCACTTTTGGTTGGGATCAAATCAATGGTCTTCACACCTTCAGGTCTACAAACGTTATCAATAACACCTTTGATTTTCAAAACCGTTGCAGGATCTTTGGTGTCAATATCCACAATCCAGCGTTTTTCCAAAGTTTTGAGTTGTCCAACGACAGAATCAAATAAGTGTTGTTGTTTGTGTTGACCATTACGGATCTTATTTGCCAAAGCAACCATCATCTCCAAAGATACATCTTGGTGATTTTGTTTTTGAATGTGGATATACGCTCGTGCCTTGAACATCTCACATAGTTGTTTGATCTCATCGTATCTCTTCTCAAGATAATCAATACTCTCAACACAATAGGTCTTTATGGTACGAACAGACTGATGATTTGCTTTGTCAGTAGTTTGGTCTTTCTTTCTTTTGAATATATAGAGCATGTAGAAGTCACCCTCATTCTCGAAGTTCAAAAGTGGTTTGATGATTTCTAAATTGTCTATCATACCACAAAGATACAAAAATTTTCTTAAATAAAAAAACCCCCACTTTTGGGTGGGGGTTGTTTCTCACTTCTTTAGTTTTTTGAGTTCCTCACGGATTTCAATTGCTCTCTCAAAGTTAGATTGGTCGATTACTTCTTTGAGTTCCTTTTCAAGTTGGTCGATGGTCTCTTGGTTCGCTTCCCTCTCCTTGATCATATCACGGAGTTTGATTGCGAGTTCATAATCCTCGTTCTCAATGGCAACCTTGAGTTCTTTTTTGAGTCCTTCAGCACCTGTATATTCTTTCTTAGGTTCTTTGAATAAGTTCATAAAGTCTCCACCAGCGATGGGGGTTCTACGAACAAAACTGGTAATGACCATTCCACCATCTTCAGAGGTGAATGTTTCTTTGGTCCATTCTCCGTTTTCGTCTTTTCCCTTTTCAACATTCTTATCTCCACGAAGGTTGAGCTTACCATGACGAGGGAAACCACCAAACATTTTGCTTAGTTCATTGAACATATCATCGAAGTCATCATTTCTTCCAAACATAACTTTTTTGTTTTAAGTTTTATTTTTATTTTTGTCCCAATATCAGTAAATAATGTGCCAACCCCAAAAATATAATATATCCTGACAAAATGTCAAATCACAAAAATATCAAACTGTCAAATTGACAATGTTGGTATTTGGTAAAATAGTTGTATATTTGTGGTGTAAATCAAAAACCGTAATAACATGATTGAATCGATGGATGATAACGACAAAGGACAAAAGTCCCGTCAAAAACAAAGTGGAACACCAGTCTTGGATAACTTCTCCAAAGACCTAAATAAGATGGCCGCTGAAGGGAAACTCGATCCCGTCATCGGCAGAGAAATGGAAATCCACCGAATAGCACAGATTCTATCTCGTAGGAAAAAGAACAACCCCATCATCGTGGGGGAACCTGGTAGTGGTAAAACCGCTATCGTAGAGGGACTCGCCAACAAAATTGTTCAAGGTGATTGTCCCCGAAATCTTCGTGATAAACGCATCGTCCTGTTGGATCTCACCTCAATTGTTGCCGGTACCAAGTACCGTGGACAGTTCGAGGAGCGTATGAAGGTTATCATCGAAGAACTATCTGAGAATCCAGATATCATCGTCTTTATTGACGAAATCCATACGATCGTCGGTGCAGGTAACGCATCGGGATCGATGGACGCATCCAACATCTTCAAACCCGCTCTTGCCCGTGGTGAAATCCAATGTATTGGAGCAACTACTCTTGATGAGTACCGCACCAATTTTGAAAAAGACGGAGCACTCGAGCGTCGATTCCAAAAGGTGAGTATCGATTCTCCTTCAAAAGAGGAAACCCTACTTATCCTTCAACAATCGAAAGGTCGTTACGAAGACTTCCACAAAGTCCTGTACACCGAGGAAATCTTGGAGATGTGTGTGAACCTCGCAGATCGTTACATTACCGATCGTGAGTTCCCCGATAAAGCGTTTGATATCTTGGACGAGGTAGGTGCCCGTAGTCAAGTGGAAGTAAAGATGCCAGAATCCATCGAGATTCTAAAGCAGAAAGCTTTGGAACTCAAACAACAAAAGATGGATGTGGTAAAGAAACAAGACTACGAACAAGCTGCTGAAATCCGTGATAAGGAAAAGAAACTCTTGGAACGTTTGGAGAAAGAGAAGGCCAAGTTCGAAAAGGAACAGGCTGAAAACAAGAAACCAATCGATCCTGAACTCGTCCTCACGGTGGTTGCTTCAATGACAAAAATCCCCGTCAACAAACTGTCGATCGATGATAAGACAGCTCTTGTAGGGCTTGAGGATTCACTCAAAAAAGAGGTCATCGGTCAAGATGAGGCGGTAAGCAAAATTGCTCGAGCAATGCGTCGTAACCGTCTCGGTATCAAAGACCCGAACAAACCAATTGGTTCGTTCATCTTCTTGGGTTCAACCGGTGTTGGTAAAACTCACTTGGCAAAACAACTTGCCAAACAGATCTTCGGATCCGCTGATAACCTTATCCGTGTTGACATGAGTGAATATCAAGAAAAACACACCGTATCCCGTTTGATCGGAGCACCTCCGGGATACGTAGGTTACGATGAAGGTGGACAACTTACCGAACAGGTAAAGAACAAACCTTACTCAGTGGTATTGTTTGACGAGGTTGAAAAGGCAAACAAAGAGATCTTCAACACCCTTCTCCAAATGTTGGATGAAGGTCACCTGACGGACTCTCTTGGACGTAAAATCAACTTCAAGAACACCCTGATCATCATGACCTCAAATATTGGTGTAAAGAAACTTCAAGACTTCGGTACTGGTATCGGATTCGGTGGTTCTTCATACTCAACCGAAGAACAAAAGAAGGAAATCCTCAAGAAGGAAATGAAAAACTACTTCTCACCCGAGTTCCTAAACCGTATCGACGAAACCATCATCTTCAATTCCTTGGATCAAGAATCTCTCAAGAGTATCGTATCCATCGAACTCAAGAAGTTGATGAAGCGTCTTGTTGATCTGAAACTCAACTTCACTTTCGATGATAAACTTGTTGAACACATCTCAAAAGTAGGGTTTGATGAAGTGTATGGTGCCCGACCCATCAAGCGAGCTATCCAAGATGAAGTAGAGGACTTGGTATCTGAATCAGTTCTCTCTGACACAGTCAAAGAAGGTAAAAACTACACTTTGACAGTAGAAGATGATAAAGTGGTTATCAAGTAAAAAGAAGGGGGTCGAAATCGACCCCCTTTATTTTTTACAAAACTTTGATTCAAGACCAAAATACATACATCTCAACAAACCAACTTCAATACGAAGGTCGTGATATTGGTCACCAACACAAGCTTTGTGACCTTCTCTAATACTCTGAAATAGTTTATATTCAATTTCTACAATTCTTTTTAAAATATCTCGTTCACTCATAAGCAAAAAAAATTAGGCAAAAAAAAGAGGTCTTTCGACCTCAATTAATTTTCTTGTCTCAATAACCATGTAGTTAAAATATATTTATCGTTCGAGACAGGAACATGACCTCTATGTACATAAGGCCAAGGGGCTGGCCAAACCAAAAAAGTACCTTTTGTTGGACGTACCCAAAGACTCTGATGAAGGAATTCAGTTTCACCACCTTCTTCAACGTCATTCAAATAAAACATTACGGCAAATAATCTGTCACAAAATTCAGAATATTCTCCTTCGGTATGAAATGACTTGAAGTGTCCGACACCTTTTTCATAACGTTGTAACTGCCAAACAGGGTAATAAGTTCCATTACCGAAAAGATAGTTATGAGTATCGAACTCATCCGTTGTACGATATCTGCGAACATAAAGATCAATCTTTTCATTTGCGGCATCAACGATTTGTTCAACCAACCCTTCAAGTTCAGGGACCTTCATCAAATCAAAGTCAGTGGTATCTTTGTAATTTTTATCCAAACCACTAGCTGTTACACCTTCATAGTGGTGTTCCTCATATTTGTGGAAGGCTTCTATAAGTTGATCACACAACTCATCAGATAGTGTCCCAGGGTAGATTCCGATTGTGTCCTTGACGTTCATATTCGTGTTTTGTATATCCTAATCGATCGATCATTTTATGTGCGGTATGAATGGCGGTTTGAAGATCTTCAATTACCACATACTCATGTGCCGTATGATAATTATAATAACCACAAGAAAAATTTATACAGGAAAAGTCAAATTTCTTTTTGAGTTGTGACACATCTGTATATGGGTGAATCATAAACTCATGATATTCGAAACTTTCTGTCAAAACTTCATCAGCAATTCGGTAAAAATCCGAATTACGGTCGAATAATCGTGTACCAGAGCAAACTTCGGTAACCATGTAGTTACTCGGAGCATCCAGTTGGATGGCATAAGCAACATCCGAGAAAAACTCGGGACTTGCCTCACGTGATCCCCAACAACCAGTTTCCTCAGATACAAAGAATGCACCTTTCACGTGTGGTAAATCCCTCAGTGAAACCAAAGCACCATAGACACCACATTTGTCATCACCACCGATTCCAACCGGTTGTCCTTTGGGATCATATCCTTTCAAAGATAATTTAGACTGTTTCTGACGGTTTGGTAACATTTCCTCACGAACGATGATCTCATTCTCGAAACGGTGAACGGTATCGGTGTGAGCAACCATACAGGGGTATAATTTGTCTTCATAACCCTCTGAGGTTTTGGTGGCATAGACATTCATCATATCATCCACAACATATGGGATACCTTCTTTATCCAACCAATCACAGATATATTGAACCATCAGTTCTTCCTTATAGGTGGAAGTCCTAACTGACATTAGTTCCTTTAAAAACTCCAAATCATTCATTAGTTATAAAATACTTTTCAACAAAGATACGAAAAGTTTATAACTAATCAAAATAAAGAATATGTGGTAAGTAAGTTTCTTGCGGCGTCCAATGGAACTCTAAATCTTTCAGAACGTCCTGTTTGAGTATTTTGCAAATCCAAATCAACCTTACCGTTAATAAATCTCCAAATGATTGCTTGGTTGTATTTACCATCACCTTTTAATTTGAAAGAACTTCTTTCCGAAGTATTAAAGTCTTTCAAAAATTTTAAGTATTCCATAGTAGGTCCAATTGTTTCATCATCAATACCTTCCTCGATGGATTCCAACATTTGATCCACTGATCTGTGAATTCCATCCAATTCCATATCCCCACGATTTTCATATTCCCAAAATCCATCTTCGAAATTGGGACCCCAACCAAACTCTTCAATAGCACGATTGACAATTTGACTCAAATTTTCTTTATCTTCTCCGTAATTCTCCGCCAATTTTATCAACTCATTTAGGGATGTGATAAATTTTTGTTGATCAACAACAGGTTCCATCCTAATGACACTTCTTGGTAGAGGTACTTTGAAATCATTCAAAAGTTCCTTTCTGACGTTTTCTCTAATCAAACTATTTCTGGCATCCGTAATTTCACTAATAAAATCGCTAGCATCAAAGTGATCGTCAATTATTTTGATTATATCATGTGTACAATCAGAGTCAGCACTTAGATTACAACTCAAATAACTCCCATCCACCTTGGACATCAAATACAATAATTTCTTCTTTTGTTCAGGTGTGAAATAATCAAACAAATAACCCTCATCCCAATCATTAGAAACCATATCATAATCGATATATTCAGGTGTGTCATAATAATTCAAAGTTGCCTTAGCCCAATAAGATCCATGATATTCAGTGTCGTTGTCGAACAAATCCCAATAATCATCAAACTCAATCATTACGGCATTTTTCTTGATTTTTACAACCTCAGGTATGGAATCAATAACTTCTTGCTCTGATATCTTACCATCCCTATAATCCACAAGTGTCCAATACACAGGATTATCACCACGACTAACTTGTTCAGATAGAAATTTACTGAGTTTCATAATAATAAATACTAAACTATTTTTATTATTCATTTTTTTTTACTACATTTGTAATGTCTAAAAACAAAAACCCATGAAAAAAATCCTCTCGACCCTCCTGATTGTGACATCCACATTTGTATCACAAGCTCAATTGTCAAACATGTCATTCCAAGTAGATTCAGCATACTTGTTTGAGTATGATGAAAACGAGTCATTTAGATCTGCATGGGATAATCAACTTGTGAAAAATCTTGAGACAGTCAGAATTTACGAGGAATCAATGCGATCTTGGAATATTGACCTTAATTCTCGTGTAATCAAATTTGGGAATTACCCACCTTGTCAAGTTGTAAGTAGTAATGATAATGAGTTGGTATATATCAACTGTGACGGACAGATTTGCAAATTAATCCTAAAAGAAACTCTTGATGGTAAACCAATTGTTTTCTTCTTGGAACATCCAAAAGATGGAAAAGTAAAAGGAGGCTTCCTTTACCCACAAGAGATTGTCCACAACTAAAATACAAAAAGGGGGTCCAAGACCCCCTTTTTTATTTAACATAATGTATTTAAGATATTTTTGGTAATTGTGCCTGTACAAACTTTTCTAACACACTCCAATAATTAGGTATCATTTTCAACACTCGTTCAGGTGTAATTTTGTTACCTTGAGCGTCTGTTGGATTGTCTTTTACCCAAGCTTGTAAAAACTCAGGTCTATTCCACATTTTAGGATGAATATATCCAGTTTTAGCAACGGCTTCTAAACCTGTCGAAAAAAAGTTAGATAAGTTATCGGCACTTATCGTTCTTCCATCTTTACTATTTGACCATATTTTACTTTGTTGACTTGCAGGTAATGAACAAACACTAAATGGGTCGTTACCAGGTGCATAATTTGGTCTTGTCATACCTAACTTGATCAAATAATTTAATCTTTCACAATATTCATTTGTCGGAAAATTTACAAATGCGTAAATTTTATTGTTGTCTGTAATTGGTGGCATTTTATATGACACACCAGTTTTATCAGTTGATTGTTGAGTATTACTTTGTGTAGCTTGCTCTTTTGTTTCCTTTTTCATTTTGAAACCGTTTCCTTCATTACCAAAGGCAACACCCGAAGCCATCTGCTCGGAAATAACTTTTTTGATTATTCTCTCTAAATCTGACTCAGTGAGTCTTACGACTTTCTTCATAAAAAATATTTTCTATATAAATACTTGTGGAATGAAAAAAAGTATTTATCTTTGTAAGAGAAATCACAGGTGGCTCCCTTAACAGTCAAGGCTGACCTTGAGCATCTGACCAAAAGTCTATACAGGGGGCGAAAGTGATTTCTTTGTTCTTTGAAAATATGGGGGTGACCGGTATTGATTGGCAGGGTTAATCATACGGGGCATGCGGTGAGATGTTTCCTATCACCTTAATCTATGGATGCAACAATCAAACGGCGAAACTTTCGCAACTCTAGAGGCTTTGGGTCTTATCCAAGCTGAGGAAGTCACTGTAGCCTAAGGCTATAATGACAATGGGTCGATGGACATATAACCTTGAAACAGAAGTCCCTACGGTGTGGTTCCTACCCAAAAAGGAATAAAGGTAACGTTCAGGGTTCTACCGATTTAAGTGAATCCTCCACAGTTGTTGGTAACGATGGAAAAAAAGGAACCAAATATTTCGGAGGGTTAAACAAACCCTGACCTAAGCATGTAGTCCTTTATGGGTAAACTGAGCAAGACGCGGGTTCGATTCCCGCCACCTCCACCAAACAAAAAACCCCTCTTTATGGGAGGGGTTTTTTCATTTAAAATGGTCAGATTCGACCACTTTAGATTTTACAAACAACCAGTAAAACTAATAAACTGAGGTTTGTTGTGTTTTCTAAGGATTTGAACAACAATCTTAGGATCTACTTTAGAACTACCTTTCAAAAATTGTTTCAAATCATTTACGGCTCTAGCACCATCGTCGTCTTTTTCTCTCATAAGAAGTTCAACTATTGATACAAGAGCACCAACTCCGTGTTTAGGACCACCAAAACAACCTTCAGGAACTAATACTTCCTCTTTCTTCTTGTCGGCTTCATTTACGAGATTTTGTAAATTTTCTCTCAATATTGTTTTCAAATCTTTCATGTTGATAAATATATTACTTAATCAATTGTTTTATTCTATCGAGTTCCTCTAACAACTTTTTATTTTCATTAGATTCTTTTTTGGTTGATGCGCCTTTCAATCCCGCCAATACGGTGAGTGGCGCAACTTTGGATACTGCCGATAAAGTTTTATCAACCAAATTTTCTTGATCTAAATCTCTCAGAAAAGACGTTGGTTTTGCTGAGGTCTCTTTGCTACTTTCAGATGAAGAAGTACTCAACACTTGACCAGCAGCTACTAAAGATGTTAGGTATGGTGCAGGATCCAACGGTGTCATTCCTTCACCCATGAACTCAAAATGTAAATGAGGACCCGTAGATCTTCCAGCATTTGGATCTCCCTGTTCACCACCACTTTCACCAATTTTTTCACCTGCGTTTACAGTTTCATTGTCCTTCACATACATTTTTTTCAAATGTGCGTATCTTGAATAGAAAATACCTTCAGGTGTCTGATGTTTGATCAAGACTTGTCCTCCATATCCATCGTTGAAATTTCCTGATTTTACAACTTTACCAGGTAAAACACTTGTCACACGAGTACCAGGTTTAGCACTGATATCTACACCTTTGTGTTGACGACCCCATCTTGGGCCAAACTCAGATGTGATTTCAACACTTTCATTACCTAACGGACTCGATATCTTCATAACAATAAATATTATATAATGTTGTTTCGTAAGAATTGGTCAACTCTATCGATGTCAGGTTCATCGATTTCTATCTGAACCGTACAGTTTGGTTCAGGTGTATAGACTAAAAGTCCTGTAGATAAATCAAAAAAAACACCATCCTTAATCAAATCACCATGGAGATTCACAACTTCTTTTACATATAAAGTAGGTCTTTTTTTTTCGAACCCTAACTTGAGTAACCCTTCAATGAAATCCTCATCCAATAATTCGTTTTCTTTATCGAATTCAATGTCCCAAAAATCTATCATAGAATGTAGTTTTTCAATGAATTAGCATCTTCATAAAATTCTTGTTTAAATTCCGATGAAAAATTATTTTCACCCACCCAATTAGTTGGAATGTCAGAGAATACCCAAGAAAGAGAAATTGTTGCTATCAAATTTTTATTATCGTCATAAATTGGGACCATAGCGTGGGCATAATTACCATAAGCTTTCAACAAACTCTTGGATGGTAGATCATTTATTTTCTCGATATCAGTGTAGAACATTCTGTTTGCAATAGTTTCAGTCAGAATCCAATTGTAGTTGGAAACCAATAAATTTTGGAACCTATCGGTAATTCTTTCCAAACCATCTGAATTTCTTTCATAAGTTACTGATGCTTTTTGCATCGGAGCATTTGTGTAAAAACTTCCACCATTGTGAAATTGAATGATATATACTCTATCCGAATTGTATTTTCTCCTTATTTCTCGAAGTGTAAAATGAATTAATTCATCTTTCTGAATTTGAGCCATAAGTTGAGCTCTACTCTTTTTTTCTTTGTTTTTATCCTGCCACTTTCTGAAATATCCTGCAGTGATTAGAGCAACTATAACTGATGATAACGCCGTAATTAATGTGGTTATGACTGTAGTAATGTCCATTAGTAAAATAATAAACTATAAATAGTAATATTTTAGAGAATTACTCGTCGTGTTTTTTAACACCGAATGGAATTCTATACCACACTCTCTCGTGGATGAAATACAAGACCATCTTAGTTATAATTTCTAAACCACCAATAGCCATTGCCATGTTGAAATTACCAGTAACAAAAAAACCAAGGACCATAGTGTCTATGGTCCCTAATATTCTCCAAGATATTGTCTTGGCTATGTGACGATATACTGAAACGTCTTTTTTCATTAGAGCGGAAAACGAGACTCGAACTCGCGACCCTCAGCTTGGAAGGCTGATGCTCTACCAACTGAGCTACTTCCGCTTGGTAAATCTATTCTTCTTTTTCACCCGGTATGATCATCCAAAGAAGAATATAAATCAAAATTATAGGTAATGGTGTGAAAATCAAGCCAAACGCTAAAACTCGAAAAATAAGTGGATCAACATTCATATCATAAGCTAATCCACTACAAACACCACCGATAACTCGATCTATTTTTGGACGGTACATTTTAGTTTTTTCTTCCATTTTCATAAGTTTTTAGTGGGCCCAGAGGGATTTGAACCCCCGACCAATTGATTATGAGTCAACTGCTCTTACCGCTGAGCTATGGGCCCTTATTTTATTCCCACCATTTTTCTACATTACGTTCCATCAAAGTGTACAATAATCGTTTTGCTTTCTCGTGACGAATATCACCCATAATCATAGGAATAATCCTTTCATCAACATCACCCTTATATAAACGATGTGACGTAATTTGTTTGTAAGTAAGAGGATATTTTTTGATATAATCTTGGGAATCATCACGAGTGATTTTCTCTTCGAAAGTGAAGTGTTCTGTTCCTTCAACTTTTACAAATTCAAATTCTGAGTCGATGTAATCATAATATTCATGTCGATAAGTTTCTTCTTGAACTTTGTCGATCAACTTAACCACCGTATTCATAATCTCCACATTCCGTTGAGTACTTACATGTGAATTCGTTAAACCCTGAAGTTTGGACATCTTTTGGATTTTGAACTTTATGATATCCATCAAATACTGCGAATCATAGTCTCGATCTTCCCATATAATTGGAAACCACTCGATAAGATTTTTTATTCCACGTAGGAATCTAGATGGATAATATTTCAAATCGTACTTCCAAAACAATTGCATTTTATACCAAAGAGATAGTTTTTCTTTTTCCATACCACAAAGATACAACAGATTTTTTCAATAATCAAAATAACATATTGGTAGACGGAGAGGGAATCGAACCCTCGACCTTGATGGTATAAGCATCCTGCTCTCACCCCTGAGCTATCCGTCTATTGGAATTAACGGAAGTAAGTGGTATCACCATTTGTATTGTCCCAAGGACATTGGTAGATACCACTCTGAGGTATTCGCTCATCAAGTTTTTCGATGTTTGATAACTGAACTTTAAGGTCACCCAACTCATCGGTCATCATAAGCATAGCCTTTAGATGTTCCAAATTCTGATCAGTTGGATGTGAGGTCATCATTCTTTACCTTTACCTTTATTTTTTTTATCAGTCAACTTAGGTTGTTTCATTTCTTTTTTGACAATACGACTTTTAGGTTTTTCATCACCTTCAAGGTCAGAGTGTCTCCAATCGAATTTACCCATTTA
>JACCDP010476235.1_pt1 | contig 11638 bp, 9 predicted proteins | sample 7445841 | NCBI WGS metagenome assembly JACCDP01 (sample SAMN15323441, study PRJNA562643) | freshwater metagenome | isolation source: river surface water | place: USA:Blue River Watershed | collected 2017-08-17
GGAGGAATTTCGGCCAATTACAACTCCAATTACGTCAGAAAATCGGATGGAGTTTCTTGGGAAATCAACGGAGAGAATAAAGAAATCATCGTTCTAGAAGCCGATGAATTTGATCGATCCTTCCACCGATTGAATCCAGACCTAGCTGTGATAACGGCCATGGATCCCGATCATCTAGACATTTACGAAACACCGCAAAAATTCTCTCAAGCATTTAACCAATTCGCGGAGTTGATACGTAACAACCCCAATACCCATTCAACCCATCAAATTTCGCGTGGAGGCGGGTTGGTTTTGAATGAAAAATTACAAGAACTCGTTGAAGTTTCTGAACCCATTGAACTGGTTACGTACGGCAAAAATCAAAATTCTGTTGTCCAATACCAATCGGTAAATATTCAAAACGGGGAATACCATTTTGATTATCTCCAACCTAACGCCGAAAAACAGGAATTTCAGTGTGGATTGCCCGGTTTTCACAACGTAGAAAATGCCACAGCGGCACTAGCCATCACCCGGTACTTTTTACAATTGCCCTGGGACAAACTTCAACATGGAATTCAATCGTTCAAAGGCGCAAAACGGAGGTTTGAATACATTATTCGGACTGAAAATCATGTGGTAATCGACGATTATGCGCACCACCCCGAAGAATTAAATGCCATCATAAGTTCGGTAAAAGCACTGTACCCAAATCAACAACTCACCGGTATTTTCCAACCTCACTTGTTTTCAAGAACCCAAGATTTTGCCGAAGGATTCGCCGATAGTTTATCCAAATTGGATGAATGTTGGTTGATGGACATTTATCCGGCCCGAGAAAAACCAATACCTGGGATTACCAGTCAGTGGCTGCTTGAAAAATTATCCAATAATGCAATGTTGTTGGATTCCACCGGAATTTTACATCGTTTACAAACAGAACCCAAAAAACTATTATTGATTTTGGGGGCAGGTGATATTGACAAACTTGTTTCACCCATCAAAGAAATTTACATCCACCTATGAGCTCGTTAAAATTGGCCTTGAATAAGCGACAGTGGTTAGTAGCCATTGTGTTATTTCTAATCATTGTTATTTCGATCCTATGGACCAAATTTTCGAATGCTGCCACTAATCGCATAGTAAAGGAAACGGAAATCACGATCAACAAAAAGGAAACTGCCTATTTTCTAAATACTTCTACCGTAGCTGAAATTTTGCGCAAAGCCATTGGGAACCCGTCAGGAATGGCCGCTGCCGATATCAACACCCAATCCGTGGAAGCGCTTTTATTGAAAAATCCTTTCGTAAAGAAAGCCGAGGCCTATATTGGATTGGATGGGGTATTTACAGTAAAAATTGAAGAACGAAAACCCATCGTTCTAGTAGAAAACACCCAAGGTGAAACCTTTTTCCTAGACACCCAAGGTATAATGATTCCGAACCTAGTAAATCAGTTTCCGGATGTATTGATTGCTAGCGGACAAATCGTTGAAAAACTAAAACCTGGGAAACAAATTTCACAACTTATAACGAAGGAATTACTTCGATTAAGTGCATTTGTTGCTGCAGATAGTCTGTGGAACGCACAATTTCAACAACTGTATGTAGATAATTACCAGGAGCTGATTTTGATTCCTCGGGTTGGGAAGCATAGCATTGTTGTAGGAAACGCGGAAGATCTACCTGTAAAGTTCGAAAACCTCCGTCTTTTCTACAACGAAGGCTTCAAAACCGTGGGTTGGGAAAGGTACAAGCAATTGGACATTTCGATACGAAACCAAGTAATCGGACGAGGTGCTGTACAAAATAGTGAACAAAAATAAAAAGAACCTGAACAATAAACTAAACACAAAATAATTAGATATGGCTATCAATAACAACAACATCATCGTGGGACTAGACATTGGCACAACCAAGGTTTGTGCGATTGTAGGTCAAAGGGCCGAAAACGGTAAGATTAATGTTTTAGGCATGGGAAAGGCACCCAGTTTGGGAGGCGTTGCACGCGGCATGGTGGCTAACGTCAACAAAGCCGTGGTAGCAATTCAAGCAGCTGTGGAAGAAGCCGTTAGACAAAGTCAGGTGGATATTAAAACCGTGTTCGTGGGGATCGCGGGTCATCACATCAAAAGTCTACAGCACCGTGGAACGCTTAGTCGCAAACAGTGGGATGCCGAAATCACCGAAGACGAACTGAACAAATTAGAAGCAGAAATGGAAAACCTGGCCTTATCGCCAGGAGTAGAAATATTGCACGTATTACCACAAGAATATCGAATAGATGGTGAGGACGGCATAAAAGACCCCATCGGTCGTGTAGGCGTACGCGTGGAATGCAACTACCATATAATCACCGGCGAAACCCATGCAGCCAAAACCATCATCATGGCGGTAAGAAAAGCAGGATTGGAAATTGCAGATTTGGTAGTTGAACCGGTAGCTTCCGCCTCGGCTGTTCTTTCTGAACCTGAAATGGAAGCGGGCGTTGCCTTGGTAGACATCGGAGGGGGGACCACTGACATTTGTATTTTTGATGACGGTTCCATTAGACATACTGCCATTATACCCATCGGTGGCGATCGCATTACCAAGGACTTGCAAGAAGCATTTGGTATCTTAAAGGATCAAGCCGAATTTGTTAAAGTAAATTACGGTTCCTGCTATCCTACCGAAGCCATGCGCAACGAAGTTGTAGTAATCCCTGGTTTGCCCGGAAGGTCACCCAAGGAAATTTCCTTGTACGCTATTTCTCAGGTAATTCGGGCTCGCGTAGAAGATATTATTCAGAAAGTTGATTTCGAAATGGCTGTTTCCGGAATTCGAAACAAACTAGCCGGTGGATTGGTACTTACGGGAGGCGGTAGTGCGATGAAAGATATTACCCAGCTGTTCAACTACCACATTGGTTTAGAAGTTCATATTGGAAGTCCAGGTCAGCACCTAGGAAAAGGCATGATCGACGAAGTGCGTAACCCCATGTTTGCTACAGGTATTGGGTTAGTATTGAAAGGCTTCGACCTAGCCGTGAAGCACGGAATGGGCATTGGAAATACGGCAATCAACAAAGAAGAAACCGTTAAATCATCCGTGGATCCTTTTTTCAGTGAAACGGAAGTGGTTAATGAAACACCAATCCAAGCGCCCCCTCAAACCAACAAAAAACCAGGATTTTTAGGGAATTGGAAACCAACAATTTTCGATGACATCAAAGTATGGTTAAACGATGGTGAAGATTTCACAGGCAACTAAGCAGCGAAAGGAAGAGCAACAATGACATATTTTCAACCCGAAATACAAGGATTTAAAAATAACCTAATTAAAGTTATTGGTGTTGGCGGTGGCGGGAGTAACGCCGTTAACTACATGTATACGCACGGAATAGAGGGAGTTGACTTCTTCATATGCAATACGGATGTACAGGCGCTCAACAGCAGTCCTGTGGATTTTAAATTGCAATTGGGAGTAAACCTCACGGAAGGCCTAGGCGCTGGCTCACAGCCCGACATGGGTGAAAAAGCAGCCATGGAAAGCGTGATGGCCATCCGCCAGATTTTGGAGAATAATACCAAAATGGTCTTTATCACTGCCGGCATGGGAGGTGGTACCGGAACCGGTGCAGCCCCCGTGATTGCAAAAATTGCGAAAGAACTCAATGTACTTACGGTGGGCATCGTTACGCTGCCTTTCGAAGATGAAGGTCCACAACGTATCAACCAAGCCCGCGAAGGACTAGAAAAACTAAAACCCCACGTGGATGCCCTAATTTCTATTTCCAATGACCGAATTGTAGACATGTACGGCGATCTTACCATTACCCAAGCATTTTCAAAGGCCGATGATATCTTGTGTACAGCCGCTAGAGGTATCGCAGAAATCATCACCAAACCCGGTCAAATCAATGTAGATTTCATGGATGTTCAAACCGCAGTTTCCAATAGCGGAAGAGCAATATTAGGTACTGGAATTGCCTCGGGTGCTAACCGCGCCGAAGATGCCGTTCGTACAGCTTTAGACAGTCCATTGTTGGACAATGTTAAAATTCGAGGAGCAAAACACTTATTGGTGAATTTTACCTATGGAGACAAAGAGCCTGTAATGAGTGAAATCTCTAAAGTAAAACGATTCCTTCAGGAGGAAGCAGGCCACAGTGCCCACTTAAAAATGGGAATCACCAAAGACGAATCGTTAACCGATGAAATATCTATCACGGTAATCGCAACGGGTTTTGAAGTGAGTAGTTCCATGGAAAGTAATCCCTCTGTTCCATCCCAGTTACATTCACTTAACTCCAACAACAATTTTGGAATTCAAACGGGTGTTTGGCCCAACGAAATGACAACTTCTCAACAAGGGCCTACAACCATAGAAAACATAAACCCCTCAGTTTTAGGAACTCAAGTATTCCCAATTCCTACGAATACTATTGCTGCAGATTCTACCCCCAATGGTATTACAAACCCCAATGTAAAATCTCCGATGCAAGAAAACTTAGGTAATTACAATACAGCGTTCAGCGGAGGTATGAATAACCTCGGCTTGGGTCAGGAACTTAATCGAATGGATAGCAACCAAAACTTACATAGCAACCATACAGAGGCTAATAATCCGTTGCATACGCACCATGCAATGAATCCCGTAAATCAAGTTCCGGTTCCATTCGAAGCATTAAATGACTTATTCAACGACAATCCTCTCTCCGATATTTTCAAAGAGAACCATTTGGAAAAACAACGCGGCAATAGGAATAGCGTTTTGGACGATTACGATGTCCCCGCATACTTGCGTAAAGGCATTAATTTACAATCTGCACCTCCTAGCAACAGTCAACTTGTTTCCAAAATAACTATCCAAGAGGAAAACGCCTCCGCAGATCGGGACCTAACTATTAGGCCGAACAGACATCTGCACGACAACGTGGATTGATAGCCAATTAATCCCTAATTGAAGAAGGTCGCTCCCCACGGGCGGCCTTTTTTTATTCACTTATTACAGGATGAGATTCCCAAGGGATATACCTGATGCGTAACTCTTTATAACAATCCATAGGCCTCAACGTATTGTTGTGCCACGGTTTTTTCACTGTAATTACGTATAGCAAATTCCCGGTTCATTTCTGATAATCGTTGTTTTTCAGATTCTTCCAATTCGTTCCATGAAATTAACCAAGCCTCCATGGATTTCAAATCCATCAAAGCACCGCAATATCCCAGTTCAGGCGTAATCATTTCAGGTATTCCCCCAACAGCGAAAGCTGCCACTGGCAATCCGGTGGATTGTGCTTCAATTATGGTCGTTGGCAGATTTTCCTCATGAGAAGTGGTAACATACACATCCGACAAATTGTACATTGCTTTGATTTGTTCAGGCGATTTTAACAACCCAACCATTTCGTGCTCCATATCCAACGATAATTCTGCAGGTCCTCGTTCTCCAACGATTAGAGAAAACCATTGATTGGGTTGTATATATTCCAATTGATTCGCCAAATCTACAAATTCCGCAAATCCTTTTTTGGGATTAGATAAATTAGCGGAAATAAACAACAATACCCGCTTGAATTTGGGGATCTGCCATGATTCCTTAAGTGTATCCAACGATGAAGCACTAACTGGACTAAAAAAATTAACATCGATAGGATTAGCAATCACACGAATGGGGTGTTTCAAATGCAATTCTCCACGCGTCATGGCTTGAATTTTAAGCCAATTCGATGGAGATACTAGAAATAAATTAGGCGAAGATAACAGTTCAGATTTTTGACTAAACACACTATATGACAAATCGGTATCTTTTGGATTTCTTAGGTACTGACAATTCCCACAATGTTTAGAAAAATAATCGCAACCGCGTGGATGGTAACATCCCCCGGTAAATGGCCACAGATCATGGCAGGTCCAAAAAACAGGTTTACCTAAAGCCAGTAATCTAGATAATCCATTCAGCGATATGAACCCTTTGTTGATCCAATGCAAATGAATTATATCGGCCTTTTGAATTACCTCCCAATCACAAATAGAAATTCCAGTTTTACCATGACTAAAGGCAAATCGTACCGCTTTTGACTTTTCGAAACGCAAAAAATCCAATTTTTCCAATGCATGCAACCCAATTGCCATCCACTTCTTCCATAAGGAATTAGCCCATCGATTCGGGAGCTCCTCGCGGTATTCAAAAATCCAATGTTTACAATCTATGCCGTGATATTTTTCGATGGCCTTAGCAATACGTTCCGCAGCTACAAAAGCACCTCCCGATCCAGCGGCATTGATATGTACTATGGAAACCGGATTCATTACTTACGAACATCGAATTTAATACTTTTCGATAATGCAAGTGCCAAAACAAATGCAACAAGCATTAGGAATCCTCCAGAAAAATAAGGCAATGACGTGTAATAATCGTATAAAAAACCTGAAACTAATGGGCCGATTGCCCTAGCCAATGAACCCATACTTTGGAGCAAGCCTAATATTTTTCCCTGAGCATCGGGAGGAGCATTTAGCGAAACCAAGGAATTGATAGAAGGCATTAACAATCCATTCGCAAAGGCCAAAAACATCACCGCCACCACTTGAATCGGATAAAACCATGTGGCATCCGGAGGTAACGGAATCAATACTAAACCTATCGCAGCCATTGGACAGCCCCAAATTAACATCTTTTTGATGCCCAATTTTTTCTGAAATACCCCAATTAACCCGCCCTGTACAATGGCACTAAATACGCCAATCATGGCAAAAACATACCCAATTTCATTCGGCTTCAAATGATACTTTTCGTCCCATAGCACACTTGCATTGGTTTGCATCATACTAAATGCTGCTGTATATATAAAACTCACCAAAAACAATTCACCAATTACATCAATCCGCCAAACCGTAATCATGCCTTTGAACGTTTCCGAAACTTTTCGGTATTCGCTCACTTTATCTACCAAACTTTCGGGCAGTAAAAACCAGGCAAGTACAAAATTTATTGCACATAGAATTGCCGTAAACACACCAATATAGTACAATCCTAGCCCACCAGCTTTTTGACCCAACAAATACAATTCACCGCCGATAAAAGGCCCGAAAACAAAACCCAATCCAAAAGCGGCCCCAATAATCCCCATGCGTTTTGCTCTTTCCTCCGGTGGCGTAATATCGGCTATATAGGCTTGGGCTGCAGCAATGTTTGCACTGCCAAAACCTGAAACTATGCGCGCCACCAGAAGCATCCAAAAACTACCGGCAATGCCCAAAAGGTAATATCCTATTATATTAGCAACGATGCTTCCTAAAATTATTGGTCTACGACCCACCCTGTCGCTTAAACTTCCAAAAATGGGAGCGAAAATGAATTGGATGATGGAAAAAACTCCAGCAGCCAAACCCACGGCAACGTTTGGAGAAAATCCAACATGACTAATTTCAGCAAACGATTTGGTTATAGGAGATAAATTGGGGATTACAATTCCAAATCCCAGTAAATCAATAAATATGGTGAGGAATAATATTCCTATCCGTTTGTCTTTCATCAAAAGTTAAGTTTGGGTGCCATCCAAGAGGCTGTTAATGGAAGGTACGTTAAATCTCGCAATTCACCCGCATTTTGCGCTAAGGCATTAAACACCAAAGTCTCTCCTACTATTTCCTTACGATTAATGAGTTCTTGAACTTGGTCTCGGGAAAGAATTTTAGCCGAATTACAATATGAAATGTTCAGCAACAATCGATTAAAAAAATCTATTGCATTGGATTCGCCGAACGATTTCAACAATTTAAATGCTTTATCAATGCTACAACCCGAAGGTGATTCTTTGTGTTCATCAACGCCAATTACCACAATGCTGTTGTGTAAAACTTCGGCAGATGCAACCAAATCTACACCATGTGCCTGCCATCCCAACACAAAATTGTTTAATTCACTTGAAAGTTGCGCTTCCTCCTCTTCCGTTAGTAACCTATCCGATTGAAATATCCAAATTCTCGAAGTAGATGCTAACCCGCGTAATATCATTCAGTGTTTAATTATTTTGTTAGGGATTGTTGAACCAGCTCTGCGATATCCAACACCTGAATTTGATCTTCTTTATTGAAGTGTTTGGTTCCATCTTTCAACATCGTATTACAGAATGGGCAATTAACAGCCACTATTTCCGCGCCCGTTGCAAGAACATCTTCGGTACGTTCTACATTCACTTCTTTATTTCCGTGTTCTGCTTCCTTGAACATTTGCGCTCCTCCAGCTCCACAACAAAGACCGTTGGTTTTGCAACGCTTCATTTCCACTAGATCCGCATCCAAGCGCTCCATCACCATACGAGGTGCTTCGTAAATACCGTTGGCTCTGCCCAAATAACAAGAATCGTGGTAAGTGATTTTCTTTCCCTTAAAAGCCCCACCCTCTATCGCTAATCTACCTTGGTTAAGCAATTCATTGATCAGTTCCGTATGATGCACAACTTCATACACTCCACCTAAATTCGGGTACTCGTTTTTAAGTGTATTGAAACAATGTGGACAAGCCGTTACAATTCGTTTTACCCCATAACTATTCAAAACCTGAATGTTTTGCAACGCCTGCATCTGAAATAAAAACTCATTGCCAGCACGTTTTGCTGGATCTCCAGTGCAACCTTCCTCTATACCTAAAATAGCAAAATTCACCCCGGCTTTTGTAAGTATCGAAGAAAATGCTTTACTAACTCTCTGAGCCCTTTCGTCGTAACTACCCGCACAACCTACCCAGAATAATATTTCAGGAACTTCACCGGCGTTGATATAGTCTTGAACCGTTCTAATTTTCATAGTAGAATTAAGTAGGACGCAATTTCGTTAATCGATATTGAATTTGAAATTAATTATTTCCACAGCAACGTATAAAAAAAGGGTTGAATCTAACCGAATCAACCCTAATTTCTTCTAATCTCTCAGTGAACGCTAATAGCCCGAACCACCCGTTCCTACAATTTCTCGATGAGGCACTAACAGCAGCGGAAATCCCGCATTTTCGCAAATGGTTTGGAATGTAGATTTTTTTAACCCCCCTTCGGAATTACTTAAAATCGACAACCATTTCCTTGGATACTTCATCGATACATTTAGGGTTTCCGAAGCAATATCTTCTGAGACATGTACATCCAAATCATCCACCCGAACACTTCGGTCAACCATGTAATTGTTAGCCTGGACCAAGAAAATACGCAGATGTTGAGCATCCTCGATTGACGCTTTTTTCAAAACACCGAAGTAGGTTACTTGACTAAAACACGCAGCAGCAATTTTGGCCACCACCGGTAATTTTTGTCTAGTCTCCGAAGCCGAATCTAGAGGCATTAAAATGCGATCAGGTGGTTGCCAAGTTGCATCTGGATTCAGATACAATACAGCACATTTCTGCTTTGAAATTTTACCACGCATCCCTGCATTTAGCAACCCTTCCTTAACAACAGCAGCAGAAATCACTACCAAATAAGGATCTTCGTTTTTCGTAGCGGTTTGAATCGACTCCCAAAGAGAACTGTTTACCTCTTGAATGCTAAGGCTTACCCCGTAGCGCATGCGAAAGTGCTGAATCGCATCATCTACCCCCAAGTTTTCAAATACACCTGTTTCTGATGAGCGTACCCAAACCAATTCTTGTCGAGTACGCGTCGCTAAATAGGTGATAGATTCAAGAACCACAGAACTATTTGCGGATTTGTCGAAAGAAAAGAAAATTTTTGTAGAATTTCTATCCATAGGCAAATCATTATTGATAAACAAATGTGAAAAATATACCTTAGATAATCAAGTACTTGGGGATAACTTAACTAAAATTAAATACTCCACCCCCACCTCATATTATAATTTTTTATAACCCGATGCCAAAAGGCTTGATTTTCAATCCAATTTTGGTCACTAATTAAAATTTAAATCCTAGATTTAAACCATGATTCTCAAAGATTCATTCCCCTCGTTGGCTATTCGCAGAAGTTCATTAAGCAGTGTTTACACGGTCAACAGAATCATGGCTATAATTCTCACAAGCTTTTCTTCTTTATTGCAAGGGGAAACCCCATTACCCCTGCCAAAACCAAGCAGCTTTCGTGGAATTTCGGTTAGCCAAGATCAATCTATCTGGATTTCTGGAAGTAGAGGCGTTGTTCTGCGTTGTTCGCAGCCCCAATCCCAAGTTCAATTAAGGGGTTCCGCAACCACACCTCGAATTTTCTGGGATACCGTATCTCCTGAAGGATATAATCGCTACGACTTTAGAGATATCGAAAGCAAGGATTCCAATACAGCCATTATCATGAGTGTAAGCGACAGTGCTAGAATTTTAAAGACTATCGATGGCGGTAAGCATTGGAAAACCGTATATCAAAATTTCAGTCCCCATGTTTTCTTGGATGCCATCGACATGGATTGGAAATCAGGAGTTGGACTGGCCATTGGGGACCCGCAAACCTTGGAAGAATTAAGCATCGGTGATTTAAATTCTATTGGTCGATTCAATGGAGATAAACCAAGTAAAAACGAAGAGAATAATTACACCAAGAACGATTTAATAATTCATTCCCATGTTAAAAAAAATACATCCAACTCTCTCCTTGATGCACCACGCTATTACCTAATGCTCATAACTTGGGACACTGGCAATACTTGGCACAGGATTCCAATTTGTGAGAGTTTAACTCCCCAAGACAGCCTAGCCTCTTTTTTTGCCGGCAGTGGCACCTCCTTGCAAATTATATCATGTGATGCTAAAACCATAAAAAACAAACAATTACAATCATTTAACATACTAGTAGGTATGGCTGGTGGTGGTGAAAATCCAACCTTTCGGGTGCTGAAATTATTCGGTAAAAAACCCACCAATGAGTTTTACCAGAACAACCAAAAAATTTCAAATTCAACAGAAAATAAAAGCACAAACCCAATTCACCTGAACATTGAATCCCGTGATTACTCGTTGACACTAGGGAAAGGCGCAGGCTGGGGTGCGTATGGGGGCTATATTCACCAAAACAAAATTTATTGGGTTGGTGGCAATTATCTGTTCCCTAACCATGGTGATTCTACCGTTAATGAATTTTCAATTAGATCTATTAAAAAGTCATTTCGAAAACAACAAAACCTAAATCCAAAACCAATTGTAGGTTCAACCAGTGGATATAAAAGTTCCATTTGCCATTGCCAAGAAGCGAAATCTTCGGTCTTATTCGCTGCGGGTATAAATGGGTTGGATTTTTCTATTAATGAAGGAAAAACTTGGATGCCCACAGATAATTTTTTTACCCATATAGATCGTTCCGTATCTTGTCCAACTTCCTTACATAAAATTAATTCAGTTAAATGTACGTCGTACGGATTAATCGTAGTTGGAAGTAATGGATTTGTTGATTTCTTCTTTGCCAAATAGAATAGAACGAGGTATTCTTTGAATGAAATTAATTACTCAATTTCAAAACCACAAAACTCTTATTCTCAAATACTAAATTGGCATCAGACAATTGTTGAAGTGCGGATAATTGAGATTCTGACCCTGCAGAATTTGCTTTGTTCTCATTACTTTTTAATGCATGGTAATCAAACGCTGGCGATATGTAATACAGAATATTTTTCGCCTTCAAACTATCCCGATTGACCACTTTATTCAATTTCAATGTTTTACCAGAATAATCCAC
>JACCDP010896066.1_pt1 | contig 11637 bp, 11 predicted proteins | sample 7445841 | NCBI WGS metagenome assembly JACCDP01 (sample SAMN15323441, study PRJNA562643) | freshwater metagenome | isolation source: river surface water | place: USA:Blue River Watershed | collected 2017-08-17
ACATAATCGATTACTTTTTGACGACCTTCATCATCAAAGTCCGTATCGATATCGGGCATGCTCTTACGATCTGGATTTAAGAAACGCTCAAATAGTAAGTTATACTTGATGGGATCAATATTGGTGATGCCAATACAATATGCCACCACAGAACCGGCCGCCGATCCACGACCTGGTCCAACAAAAACGCCCATTTCTCGACCCGCTTTAATGAAGTCACTTACAATTAAGAAGTAACCCGCAAAGCCCATGGTTTTAATGGTAAAAAGTTCAAAGTCTAAACGTTCTTGAATTTCAGGTGTTACATCGTTATATCGCATTTTAGCGCCTTCACGTGTAATATGTTGTAAAAACTCCCACTGGTTTAAGTTGGCATCTTTGTGTATCTGAAATTCTTTTGGAATCGGGAAGGCGGGTAGTAGAATATCCTTTTTTAAATTGAGGACTTCTACGCGGTCAACAATCATGTTGGTATTGTCGAGTGATTCTGGGATATCGCTAAAAAGCTTACCCATCTCTTCCTGCGTTTTAAAATAAAACTGATCGTTTGGAAATTTAAAACGTCTATTTTTTATTTGCGCATCATCATTTACAAAATCATCAAAACCAGGGGTACTTTGCTTTTCGCCGGTATTGATACAAAGTAAAATATCGTGTGCGTTGGCGTCGTCCTGATCTACATAGTGGCTGTCATTGGTGGCAATAACAGGTACATTGTATTTTTTTGAAAACTGTAAAAGTGTATTATTAATTACTTCCTGCTCCTTAATATTATGGCGCTGAATTTCAATAAAATAATCTTCACCAAACAAATCAAGCCACCACTTAAATTCTTTTTCTGCTTTTTCAGGGCCTTCGTTTAAAATGGTTTGAGGTACATACGCACCAATACAACAAGTGGTGGCAATAATACCTTCGTGGTATTCTTCAATTAATTTTTTATCGATACGTGGATACTTGCTATACATCCCTTCAATAAAACCTAGTGAGGTAAGCTTTACTAAATTCTCGTATCCTTTTTTATTTTTGGCAAGTAATACCTGGTGGTATCTTTTGTCTTTTGCTTCTTTGGTAAATGTTTTGATGTGGCGGTCTTCTACCACATAAAATTCGCAACCCACCACTGGTTTAACAATGGGTTCTAAAATATCTTTTCCAAATTCGTCTTTACCTACAATCTTTGTTTTTTTCCATGCCTGACTTACAAATTCAAAAGCACCAAACATATTGCCGTGATCAGTAATGGCAAGCGCCGGCATGTTATTTTCGATGGCTTTATCGTACAATCTTTCTACCGAAGCTGCCCCGTCAAGCAAAGAATATTGGGTATGAACGTGTAAGTGTGAAAAGGTTGGCATGGCCCAAATATCCTACCTCGGCGGCAACCTTTTGGGGTGCAGTTATCCACAATTATAGGGGAGGGGAACAGATTGTTAAAAAGTTATGCGCAGGAGCCCATTTTACTGCTTTTTAGGCCTATACTTGTCTCATATTTATGCGAAATAAAGTATATATAATTGCTGTTTTGGGGCTTTTTCTGCTTTCTGGCTGTAAATCATTAAGCAGGCTAACTTCAAAAGACCAATCAAGCCGAGGCGCACAAGCTGGAAGCAGCTCCTCTATGCCAAGGGGCTTTTTAGACAATATAGCCGTATTGCCAGGTGAAGTAAAGCTAGGTGGCGTAAAAGTTACGGCGCCGCCTGCGGCGCCGGCAAAGACCAACGCGCCAGCTTATGATGCGGCGTTTTCATTACCTAATAAATATGCCAACTTACTGGGCGTTGCGCCATCAAGTTTAACCAACTTGCCGTTATTGACGCAAATGGAAAAATGGTTTGGTACCCAGTATTGTTTTGGGGGCAGCACCGATTCTTGCATCGACTGCTCATCATTCACACAAGTGATACTGCGTGATGTTTACAACATAAAAATTCCTAGAAACTCGCAACAACAATTTGATGCGTCCAATAAAATAGAAAAAGAAAATTTAAAAGAAGGCGACCTCGTATTTTTTAATACGGTATCTGCGTCAATGATTATTACCCATGTAGGCGTTTATGTATGCAACAATAAATTTGTACATGCGTCTACCTCAAAAGGTGTAACCATTAATGATTTGTCTGAAAAATATTATGCAAAAGCGTATAGAGGCGCCGGCAGGTTTATAAAGCCTTAATGGTTTTTAAAACCCAATCATTACCCTCAGCTGTTAAGGTTGCATTTTCGTTTTGATCGGTAGCGCCAATGCCTGCCTGGGTTACATGCGTGCGGCCAGGTATAAAAGTTTGCTGTATTCTTGCCTGCGTAATGGGTTCAAGAACACCCGCTTCACCAAAATCATCGGAAGTAACAATGCAATCTCTGATGTCTACAAAAACTGAATCAACACCCTGCTCGAGTAAAAAATGATAAAAAAGAGCGGAGCCAAGAACGGCACCGGTACATACGATTTGATCTTTGTAATAAGGAAAGGCACGCACAGGCTTGTCGTGTAGCAGCCATTCAATTTCTGTAAATAAATCACCTAAACGGGAAATGCAAGCCGCTTTTTGATCTAATAAAATGCCATCAACGAGCGCAAACACATTGTTTTTAACGGCCTCAAATAATTGTAAAGCAATTTCTTTGTTGCCATCGAAAAAGGCACTGGATACTTCGGAAAGGGGGGCGTCAATAAGGGCAGGGGTTTCTACCAAATAGCAAGCTGAGATAGCATTATTTGCCGATTCGCTGTTGGAACCCTCAGCATTTTGGGTGCAGGCAGCTAGGATTTTTAAAAATGCTTCTTTGGACTGAATTTGTTGGGCCGAAATCTGGTGTACTTGCATATGCGCTAATTGGAGCGCAAAGTTACAATAACTTGCCCTTAAGCACTATCTTTATCGTAATAAAGCAGTTCGTATGTTGGACCCAATCATTAAAGTTGAAAATCTTACTAAAAACTACGGTGATTTTGAAGCCGTTAAAGGGCTAAGTTTTGAAGTGTACCCCGGTGAAATATTTGGATTGTTAGGCCCTAATGGCGCGGGGAAATCTACAACACTTGAAATTATTGAAACCCTACGCCAAAAAACAAGTGGTAAAGTAATGGTTAACGGTTTTGACATTGAAAAAGATGCCGATGAAATAAAAAAAATAATTGGCGTTCAACTTCAAACAGCAGGGTTTTATCCAGGTCTTAATTTAACCGAGTTACTGGATTTATTTGCAGGACTATATAATGAGCAAATAGATACTATGGAGATACTTGATAGTGTGAACCTTAGAGACAAAGCCAAAGCAAAGTTTAAAGAGCTCAGTGGTGGACAAAAACAACGTTTTTCTATTGCTACTACTTTAATCAATAAACCCAAATTAATATTTTTAGACGAGCCTACAACAGGTTTAGATCCTCAAGCGCGTCGAAATTTATGGGATTTAATAAGATCTATTAGAGATAGTGGCACCACCGTAGTTATCACTACACATTATATGGATGAAGCAGAAATTTTATGTGATAGAGTGGCCATTGTTGATAGGGGTAAACTCATTGCCATTAATACACCTGATCAATTGATTGATGATTTAGTGGCGGGTGGCTTTGAAAAGCCAAAAGAAGTAAAGCAGGCTAATTTAGAAGATGTTTTTATTAGTTTAACTGGACACGCATTAAGAGAAGCATAAATAAAATCGAATGGAAAAGGATCCAAAATATCCAATTGGTAAATACGAAGCACAAGCTTTTTCGGAGTCACAAAAGAAAAAATGGCTTGCTGATATTCAGTTTCTACCAAATGAACTTGAGCAGGCCATCGAAAATTTAGATGAAGCGCAGTTGCAAACGCCTTATAGAGATGGTGGTTGGACGGTGCATCAACTCGTGCATCATTTGGCAGATAGTCATATGAATTCATTTATAAGGTTCAAGCTTGCTTTAACAGAAGAGAATCCTACCATTAAACCTTACGAAGAAAATGCATGGTCAGAAACGGCAGATGTAACAAAGGAGCCCATCAATGTTTCTATAACACTGCTTTATGCGCTGCATAAACGCTGGGTAACACTTCTGCAAAATATGTCAGACGCTGATTTTGAAAAAACATTGTTTAATCCACAACGTAGAGGTCAATTAACACTTTGGGAGATGCTAGGTATTTATGCATGGCATGGCAAACACCATGTGGCACATATCAAAACTTTAAAAGAAAATAAAGGCTGGTAATATTTATTGGTAATTCATGAGAGAGCAGCGTTGGAAAAAAATTACTTCAAAAAAAGTATTTGAAGATCGTTGGTTTAAAGCTAGGGCAGACGCTTGTCAATTTCCGGATGGCCGAATTATTGATCCTTATTATGTAGTTGAGCTTCCAAATTGGGCCAACGCGGTTGTTGTGACGCCTAACAATGAAATTGTATTGGTAAAGCAGTACCGTTACCCTGTCGATGCCGTAACATTAGAATTGCCAGGAGGCGTAATTAATGATGGCGAAGACCCAGCGGTGGCAGCACTTAGAGAAACCCAAGAAGAAACCGGATACAGTTCCGATCAGATACAACTAATTTGTAAAACAGCGCCAAATCCAGCCATCAATGACAATACCGCTTATTTTTATCTAATAGAAAATGCAGTGCCTACTGCACATACCAATCCCGATTTTTACGAAGACATAGAAGTTGTGTTATGTAGTAAAAAGGATTTTATTCAATTACTCCAGCAAAATAAAATCATGCATGGTGTTCAGCTCGGGCCCATCTATGAAGCCTTAATAAAATTGGGTTGGTTACAATATACTTGATGGGATAATTCCTTCAATTTCTCCTACTAAAAAAACACTTCCACATACCACGATTAAATCATTGGCCTGCGCCTCTTTTTGAGCGGCACTAATGGCTTCATTTACATTTTTAAATATGCCGCCATTTAAGCCAAGTGCACCGGCTTTTTGTTGAAGATCTGTTGCATCTAATGCTCTTTCTATTTGTGCTTGGGTAAAATAATAGCTAGCGTTATCCGGTAGCAGCGCTAAAACACTATCAATGTCTTTGTCTTTGACCATACCAAAAACAATATGTAATTGTTGGTGATTGACAAGTTTAATTTGTTCGAGTAGTGTTTGTATTCCGGCTACATTATGTGCCACATCTACAACGGTAGTTGGGCTTGTACTTATAATTTGCCATCTTCCATAAAGGCCTGTATTTTTTTTGACATGGCTAAGGCCATCAAGTAGTTGTTGTTTAGAAATTTGCCAACCTTTTGATTGTAAAACACCAACTGCAGTTATTACGCCCATTACATTTTTTGCTTGGTACTGTCCATTTAAATCAAGTTTGTAAGCAGCGGGTTCTCCTGTTTCTTTATTAGCAATATCAACTTCTAAATATTCGTGACCATATTTTATATCAAGTAATGAATACAAATCAGTGACGTAATGTATCGTTGTATGTTTAGCAGCTGCGTCAAAAACGGGCTTGGTATCAGGTGTATATTCACTTATAACGCAAGGAATATCTTGTTTAATAATGCCAGCTTTTTCACTTGCAATTTGCGGAATGGTGTCACCTAAAAACTGGGTATGATCAAGTCCAATATTGGTAATGATAGAAACCTCTGGCGTTATAATATTGGTACTGTCTAAACGGCCACCAAGGCCCACTTCAATCACGGCTATATCTACATTTTGTTCGGCAAAATAACTAAATGCCATCGCAACTGTTATTTCAAAAAACGAAGGCTGTATCGTTGCAATAAGTGGCTTTATTTTCTCTGTAAACTCAACCACAAATTCTTTGGAACAATAAATCCCGTCTATTTTAATTCTTTCTCTAAAATCTACGAGGTGCGGCGACGAATAAAGCCCTGTTTTTAATCCGGCCGTTTGCAAAATAGAAGCGAGCATATGACTAGTAGATCCTTTACCATTGGTGCCTGCTACATGAATAGATTTAAATTGGTGTTGCGGATTGCCTAATGCCTCACAAAGTACAATGGTATTGGTTAAGTCGGCTTTGTAGGCAGCTGCACCAACACGACTAAACATAGGTAGTTGCGTAAATAAATACTCAAGTGTTTGGGGGTAATTCATTTACTCGTGAATCTTAAAACTAAATACAATGGTTCCTTTTTGTTCAGGATCAGTGCCTGCATTTAAGCGAAGCATTTTTGCTTTTTTGATCGCAATATTTCGGATGTTTGCATTTGTAGTTGTGGTACCCTTAGGGTTAACAAGAGCACTTGTAACTTGTCCATTATTGTCAACAACAATATCTACAGCAACTTTTGCATTTTCATTAAAATCATCTTCAAAACTGGGAAGCTTAGCAATACGCCTTCCATCAAGTCCACTTCTAATGCTGACACCACCACCAGCGCCTGCTGGTCCACCCGTTCCGTTACCACCATTGCCGGTATAACTATCTGAATTTGGATTGCCATTTATTTTTCCTTGATCACCTTTTCCGCCCGCTATGCCTTGGTCTGTTTTTCCATTGTAACTATCGGCATTATTACCACCAGTAGTAGTGCTTGCGCCCCCACCAAATACGGCTTTTGGTTTAGGTGGAGTAGGAATGGGAGGAAGACTTGTTGCTGCCTGTTTTTTTACTGTTTTTGTAACAACTGTCGCAGCCTCATTAGTTTCGTTGGCATCTGTTACTATGGGCTTGTTAGCTTCTACCTGTGGTGGCGGCGTTGTTTTAGTATTGTCCGTTTCAGTGGATGCTTCTCCTGGTGCTTGAGGTGGTTCGGTACCAAAGCCGGTTTCTGAATTTCCTAAATTTACTTCTATGCCTTCACCAAAACTTGGGTTTGGTATTTGAGGTAGTTCCCAGGTCAAAAAAAAGAAAATGCAAAAAAGTAACAAACAAATAACGGCTGTTATAAGTCCTGCTTTTATATTTTTTTCTTTTTCAAACCCAATGGTCATATAATAGGTGTTGCGGCTTATAAAGCTACGGGTTAAGGGGGTATTTAGATTGAATGTTGAAAATTAACGATTATTGGGAGGAGTAATCCACCTTAATGGCCTAAAAAAAAGTTAAGAAGGCTTATTTGAAAAAGACGTCGTAGCCAAATCTTAATATAGTGGCACAAATAACTAGTAAGAAAAAGACGCGAATAAATTGGTTGCCCTTGGCAATGGCCAGTTTGGCGCCCAATAAGCCTCCAACAGCATTACAAATAGCCATCGGAATGGCAATGCCCCAAATAATGGTTCCTTTTATAAAAAATAGAACTATAGATCCAAAATTAGTTGAAAGGTTCACCATTTTAGCGTGGGCACTTGCTTGTAAGAAATCATATCCAAGTAAAGCAATTAAGCCTAGTACTAAAAAACTTCCAGTACCTGGTCCTATAAATCCATCGTAAAATCCAACAGTGGCACTTAATAATAAACTACGTACAATTCGTGCGTTACGCGAAAGATTTTTTGATTCCTTTTGTCCAAAGCTTTTTTTAGTGTAGGTGTAAACAGCAACTAGAATGAGTACGCAAAACAAAATAGGTTTCATGTGTTTGTTGCCCATTTTACTAAGCAGTTCGGATCCTAAAAATGCAAATGAAAAAGCAACGATACACATGAGTGCCATTGTTTTCCAATCAATTTGCACTTTTTTAATGTACTGCTTGGCTGCAAAAAAAGTACCACTAAATGCTGGAATTTTTAGCGAACCAATAACAGTAGCTACCGGTAAATTGGGGAGTAAAATAAGTGCTGTAGGTGTTTGTATGAGTCCGCCACCGCCTACTATAGCATCTACAAAGCCAGCACCAAATGCTGCTGTGCATAAAAGTATTAAAGTAATGGTATCAATTTGATCAAACATGTTTTGTTTGTTTTTTGTGCTGACCTGTATTAGCTACGATGAGTCCAAATATAACAATACATGCACTAATCATTTGTATTTGTTGAAAAGGCTCGTTTAAAAATAATACAGCTTCGATGGTACTAATAACTGGTATGAGGTTGCCAAATAAAACAGTAGTGCCTGCCCCAATTTTTTTTATAGCAGCGTTCCAGCATAAAAAAGAAACCACCGATGTGCCTGCTCCTAAATATAAGAGCGATAATACAAGTGAATTGTTCCAAACTACGGGAGCTGCGCTGATTTGTTCTATTAAAAATGCTGGTAAAATAATAAGGGAACCTAGTCCAAAAATGGCCAGTAAAAAAGTAGTACCAGAAATGGTTGCGGGTTTTTTTCTAACAAGTACATTGTACACTGCAAATGCAATGGCACCAGCCAGTGCCCAAATGTCACCCACCGAAAAAGTAAATGACATGAGTGTTTGTAAGCTACCTTTTGAGATCAGTAATAAAACTCCAGATAAACACACCAACATGCCAGTTAGCCTAAATGCATTAATCCGTTCGCCAATAAATACAATAGCAAGTGTAGTGGCAAAAATAGGAGAGGAAGTGGTACTAATCAGCGCCATATTAATGGCGGTAGTATAGTGGCCAGAGATATATAAACAGGTATTGAATATCGCGATACCACTCAGCGACACCCAAAAAAGATAGGCTTTGTGTTTGTTTAAAATATGCCACTCATTTTTGAATGACTTATATGCAATCGGAATCATTAATGCAGTAGCCAATGACCATCTGCAAAAGGCAAGAGTGATAGGAGGTATTTGCCCATTTACCCCTCTTGCAATTACAAAATTACCCGCCCAAATAAAAACAGCCACTGTAGCAAGTAGCATGCCTATGTATTTGTTATTACGGGCGTCCACCAGCAAAGTCTATTTGGTAATCACCTTTAATACGCTCAATGGGCGGGTTAAAATAACCAAATTTTACTTTTGGAAATTCTTCTGCAATAAGGTTCATGAGTTGCTTAACACCCAGCATTTCACCGGTTTCATTGACGCCAATTTTTCCCATGTACCAGTCTGGATCAATATTAAAATTGCGCCATTGTATCATGGATAAATCGGTATCGATAATAAGTTTGCGAAGCGCTTCATATTCTTCAACACTATCCGTCATGCCCGGAAAAACAAAATAATTAATACTCGTCCATCCACCATAACTGCGCATTACTTTTAAACTCTCAATGATATCTTCAAACTGATAATTATTGGGTCTGTAATATGGCTCATAAATATGTTTACGTGCCGAGTTGGTGCTTACCCTGATACTGTTTAACCCCACTTCGCATAAGGCTTTTACGGCGTCTGGTTTAGAACCATTGGTGTTAATATTAATACTGCCTTTATCTGTGTGTTTTCGAATTTCAATGATAGATGCTCTGATGGTTTCCCACATAAGTAGTGGCTCACCTTCGCAACCTTGTCCAAAACTGATAATCGGGAAAGGTGCATTGTTTAGATGCGGCACGGTAAATTCTACAATTTCCTCGGCAGTAGGTTTAAAGGTTAAACGGTCCTGGGTAGAAACAATGGTTTCATCGGATGGTTGAAAAGAAATACAGCCAATACAATTGGCATTACATGCTGGTGATGTAGGAACAGGACATTCCCATCTTGACAAAGAAAAATTTCGAGCAGCAGGACAAGTGTAGGTCATGCAACAATTTTCCATCAGATGTTTTACGAGCCTATTGTGCGGATAATCTGCTAATAATTTTTCGGTACCTGTTGCAATTTTTTCATCATCATATCCAGCGCACTCTTGTCTAATATCTTGTTCAATTCTTACGGCAGGCACATAGGTTTTATTATCCAACCAACCCGCTGCTGTATAGCAAAATAAGGGTAGTGTAGGCGCTTCCGCTTCTGTTTCATAGGCGGCAATATATAAACCCGTATGTGCTGGAGGAATAAATGCCGCAACGGCCCATCCTTTATCACATAAACGCATTTCGCCTGTTTCAACATCAAGACCAATACCACGTCTGCCCGGTAATTCATATAAATTGCCCCCTTCTGGAAGTTCTATCCAATCGGCGGGGTCAATAGGCATGGCATCCCAACCGGCACGTCCCACCACATACAAACTTGTGTCTTCGTAAATATTTCCTTCTCCGTCGGAGTATAATATATAGGGTGACTGTTGTAAGGGTAAATTGGACATGTTATTTTTTTAAGCGTTCTAGACAAAATACATTAAATGCTGCTTCATCTTCTTTTTCAACTGCAGATTCTATTTGTTTTTGAAACAAGGTATTTTTTTTATAATCTAATGTGAGTAGTCCGTCTTTTAAAACGATATTTTCAAATGCGTCCCAGCTATATCTCTTTTTTGGAAAACTATTTATAACAACCTCGTCGTTATCAAAAGCAATTTCTTCCGGAAATTTAACTTGTTTTTCAATGACTGCAGCAGCTACATATATAAATGCGAGCCAAGATAAATAAGGTTGAATAAAAATGCCCCAAGCGCCTAATAAAAGTGCGATTCTATAGAGTGCGGGCCTACCTTTTTTTTCTTTTAGGATGGTAAAAGCTGTCCACGCAATCATGCAAAGCATAATGGTGATATATATCAGTGTGCGCTCGTAACCATGTAAAATAATTTGCATCGAAAGCATGAGTGCTGCAATAGCAATCATTAGTATACTTACCGTATTGATAAATACAAATGAGCGTTTTTTGAGCACAATAATGTAGTCGTAAACTTTACCTGCCATGCTATTAATTTGAAGGAGTGTTTTTAACCATCAAATTACACATACGCCATAATAGGTGAGCACCGACATTGCTGTCCCAATCTGTTTCGCCTACACCCACTTCTACAAAATCAAATCCGATAAGTTGTTTGCCGCTATCTACTATTTTTTTAAATAAATACAATATTTCTTCGCTTTCAAAACCACCCTGAACCGGTGTTCCTGTGTTCGGACAAAGTTTTGGATCTAGTCCATCAATATCAAAACTGATATACACGAGTTGTGGAAGTTGATTGACAATTTCATCTGTTATATGCTTCCAAGTTTCACCCTCGTATTGTCTAGTTTTAATGTCTTTATCAAAATAAGTCACAACCCTGCCGTTGCTATTATTGATATAGTCCCACTCTTCACTACAAAAATCACGAATGCCCACTTGCACTAGTTTTTCAACACCTTCAATTTCGTTTAGTACATTGTACATGACAGATGCATGTGAGTAGGTGAAATGCTCGTAGCTTTTTCTCAAATCGCAATGCGCATCAATTTGTAAAATACCAAAACTGCCATATTTTTCGGCGAGTGCTTTGATGTAACCAAATGGAGTGCTGTGATCGCCTCCAATGATACCCACTTGTTTCCCTTGCTTGAGAAGTTCACTGGTTTGTTCGTATACCCAGTTGTTGAGCATCACGCCACCTTCATTGATTTCTTTTAAGCTCTTACACATGAACTTGTTATCGCTCACGATTTCACCCTTAGAAATATAGTCAATAAAGAGTTCGGCCTCTTTGCGTAAGTAGTCACTTTTTAAAAGAATCTTTTTATTGGTTTCTCTTAAATAGAATCCTTTCTTCCAGCCATCAGGCACATCGGTATCTAGTAAATCTACTTGAATACTGGCCTTCCAAATATGTTCTGCGGCTCTTGAAGTGCCGGCTCCATAACTTACGGTTACTTCCCAGGGAACGGGTAGTAAAATGAGGCTAGATTCCTCCTCGGAAAAAGGGAGGCCAAAAATGTTGTTATTAGGGTTTCCGACCTCATTTGGGTCAAAGTTGGATAATTGGCTCATACTGG
>JACCDP010942456.1_pt1 | contig 11634 bp, 9 predicted proteins | sample 7445841 | NCBI WGS metagenome assembly JACCDP01 (sample SAMN15323441, study PRJNA562643) | freshwater metagenome | isolation source: river surface water | place: USA:Blue River Watershed | collected 2017-08-17
CCTTTATTTAAGACAGAAAAAGAATATCCACCATCTTTGGTAACTTGAACATTACCATCATCAGAACCTACATAAATAAGTCCAAATTTGATAGGGCTTTCACTCATAGTGGTTAGCGTACCAAAAGGAACATCTCCTTGTGTAGGATTGGTGGTTAAATCAGCACTGAGTGTTACTAAACTATCACCTCTGTTCATTGAACGATGAAATTTATTACTTCCATAATAAAATACATCTTGGTTGTGTCTACTCAACAATATAGGTGTTTGCCAGTTGTAACGAAGCGCTGTTTCGCCTAAATCACGAGAAGGTCTTACCGATTTTCTTTCTTTGGTTAGTAAATTTTGTCTAGAATAGGTACCAAATTGAGAACCACTATACACTGTTTTATTGTCTCTAAAATCTACTTGTACTTGCATACCATCACCACCATTAATGCCTGTAAATGGATTGTGACCACTATCATACCAATCATAATTTTCTTTGGTTAAACTTGAACCATACCAAGTACCATTGTCTTGTAAACCACCATACACATTATATGGCTTCGCCATATCCACTGCAATATTGTAAAACTGTCCAACAGCAGGTGTATTGGCTTTAAACCAATGCTCACCATCATCATAGGTAATATTACAACCACCATCATTGCCTAAAATCATGTGGCTATCACGCTTTCCATTCATCCAAACATAGTGATGATCAGAATGCACGTTTTCTTTACCAATTTCTTTAAAGTTTTTCCCACCATCGGTACTTAACACTACACCAACACCTGTTAATACAATTTTATTAGCATTGGTTGGGCTTACAAATACTTTACCAAAATAATAACCATAAGTGCTATATATACCAATTGTTTTATCGTGTGTTTTTTTCCAACTTGCTCCACCGTCATCGCTACGGTATAATTCGGCACCATAAATAGGTGTTTCAAATAAAGCGGTATTGGCATCATATAAATAATCCCAAATACAAGTGGGTGCCAAAGTTCCATTTTTTACAGCATCCTTAATACTAGCAGCTGTATACTTGGAAGGCAGTTGGTTACGAGGTGATTTAACAAATGCATTTAATTTTTTATCATCAAGTGCAGCAAATTGTTCTTTGCTTAAATCTTTAAAATCTCTTAACACGTAGCGCGTAGTATCGGTCGTGTTTTTTAATGCCGTTTCTGGTTGATGAAAATTATTATCAACAACCGCAAATACAGTATTAGGGTTTTGAGGATATACGGCTAAACCAATTCTTCCAACACCATCACCATTTGGAAATCCAGAACTTGGTGTATTGATTTGTTTCCAAGTATTACCACCGTCTGTACTTTTATAAATACCACTGGTTTTGCCAGACTCTTCAAAGTTAGAAGCCGATCTAGTTTTATACCACATAGCAGCATATAAAACAGATGGATTTTTTGAGTCGATATCTAAATCAACGGCTCCTGTATTGGCATCTAGATATAATGTATGATTCCAGTTTTTCCCACCATCGGTCGTTTTGTAAACACCACGTTCTTTATTAGGAGAATACAGGTGACCAAGGGCTGCAACCCATGCTGTATTGGGCTCTTTTTCATCAATCACAATTTTTCCAATGTGATGACTTTCCGGAAGTCCAAGGTAATCCCAAGATTTACCACCATTGCTAGATTTATAAACACCAATCCCTGCATACGATGATCTACTACTATTTACTTCACCAGTACCAACCCAAATAATATTACTTTTCCAATTCACAGCTATCGCACCAATGGTTAAAATAGCTTCTGAATCAAACACCGATGTAAAACTTTGACCATTGTTAATGGTATGCCATAAACCACCTGTTGCATACGCCACATAAAAATTGGTGGGATCATCTGGATTTACAGCCATATCAACAACCCTACCACTCATTACAGCCGGTCCAATATTTCTAAACGCTGTCCCATTAATAGTGGATGCATCTAGTAATTTTTTACGTTGTTCGATAGAAGACAATCTTTCCGAAGCTGGCGTAGGTTTAATTTGAGCAGTGGCAAACAAAGACATTGTTAGCAAAAGGCAAAAACTGAGTATTTTTCTCATAATCGTACGTATAATTTGTATTTTTAACAGCTTAAATGTAAGAAAATGCGCCTTCTTTTTGTCCTTTTTTGTATAATATTTTACAGCAGTGTTAATGGGCAGTGTAAAACCTTTCGAATCACTTCAAAAGGTGATACCCTTAATTGCACAGAAGCTAGTGGCCTAAAAAGAGGCAAATGGAAAATAGAAACACCCCCTATTAGAGGTGAAAGAGGTTACGTTGAAGAAGGGATTTTTGTAAACGATAAAAAAGAAGGCACTTGGCGCCGTTTTAATTTAATGGGTGACCCTATTGCAATCGAAAATTACAAATGGGGATTAAAAAATGGATTGTGCACTTATTTAACCATTCAGGGTATTGAAAGAGAAGAATCCTGGAAAGCCATTGACCCTTCTAAACCTTATGATACCATTGACGTGCAGGATATCATCAATCCTAATGTATATGAAAAAGTAATTGTTAAAACAACTGGGACATCTTTAAAACATGGTACATGGAAAATTTACGATCCCTACACCGGTCAACGTTTAAGAACCGAAAACTGGATATTAGATGTTTTACAAGAGCCTACTGCAAAAAAAGAAGACAATTCTAGTACAGGTAATGCCTCGTCAAATTTGAGCACTACTAAATCAAAAGCTGATACAGCAACAAAAAAAGTGATCCCCAAAGAGGTACTAGAATTTCAAAAGAAAAACAAAGGCAAAAAATATGTGGATGGTAAAACAGGCGGTTAAATTTCTATTTGATAGCCGCTGTAAATTTTTTACTAAAAAATTGAAGCTGAAAATCGATACTATTACTCCAATAAGCTTTGTTGTGCCCTCCTGGTCTTTCGGTGTAATCGTGATCTATTTTATTTGTAAGCAGCAACTGATGTAAAGAACGGTTTACATCAATAAAAAAATCTGAAACACCACAGTCAAAAATGATATTCAATTGTCCTGGTTTACAATTTTTAGCAATATTTATCACTGAATAATCTTGCCAGTTTTGAGGTTGCTCAATAATGGTACCTAATGATTTTTTGATATCCCAACTATTTGGAAACGGCCTTATATCTACACCCCCACAAACACTACCTGCATTTCCAAATAAATTTGGGTGACGCATACCTAAAAAAAGTCCGCCATGCCCTCCCATACTTAATCCAGTTATGGCTCGGTGGTCTTTATGTGCAGAAGAAGGATAATGCGTATCTATATGAGGCAGTAACTCCTTTGTAATAAATGTTTCATATTTGATGGAATCATTTATTGGACTATCATAATACCAACTACCATATCCCCCATCAGGACAAACCAGCATAACTTGATATTGATCGGCTCTAGATTGCAACTGTGGCGCATCTTTTAACCAACTCCCATAATTGCCACTATATCCGTGCAGCAAGTAAACAACTGGAAATTTAATCCCCGTTTGACCCGCAGCATTGTCCGGAATGACCACAGCTACTTTTATATTTTTATGCATCGCATTACTATACACTATAATTGTATCAACGCGTGCAGCATTTGAAGTGATCGCAAAAAATAAACATACAAAAATGGAAACAATATTTTTCATAAGCATGGTTTAATAAAAAAAGCCACTTGAAGATAATTCAAGTGGCTTTAATATTGATTGTTCTTTTATTATTTTTTCTTTTCTTGTGCAGCCTGCATTGGATTTAAACCAAATGACTGACCTCTACCAAGTGCACGTTGCTTAAACAAAGTAAACTTGCTAGGTTCTGCACTTACATTACCCCAGAAGTTATTCGTTTCATTGATATCAGCTGTTTCACGCATAGGATCAAGTTTAATACTTGATACTTCTTTACGAGACATAAATACGCGCGATACTTTATGTTCATTTTTACGCCAAATTTGTGCGCCAATACGCTCTGTTTCTTTAGTGCCATCTTTGTACGTAAACTCAACAATAATTGGCATTACAAGTCCACCCTTATTGCTAAAAGTGATTTCATATAAATGCACATTGCTATAGCTTGCTTTTTCTTCGTCAGACAATGCTTCTGGTGTTCCAAAAGAAGGCATGCTATTTTTAGTTTCCGCATCATAAGGCTCAATGCCTCTTGCATAACGCCAGTAGAAATCTCTTAAAGAAGTATCTGCATCAGTAGCAAAAATAATTGACTTGTCTTCTCTATTTCTAATTTTAGAAATATCCTCGAAGCTATTAAGTGTAGGTTTATCTATTGACATTTTCATGCCACCTGCTCTACCACCCATGCCACCACCACGTGGTTGCGCAGCTGCATCATAAACTGCATGCGCTACGGTATCAATGGCGATATCACAAGCTTCGATGCTGTAAAACCAACCTCTCCAAAACCAATCTAAATCTACTGCACTAGCATCTTCCATGGTTCTAAATAAATCGGCAGGTGTTGGATGTTTAAATGCCCAACGTCTAGCATATTCTCTAAATGAAAAATCAAATAATTCTCTGCCCATAATGGTTTCACGCAAGATGTTTAAACCTGTACCAGGTTTTGAATACGCGTTAGGGCCAAACTGAATGATGTTTTCACTGTTGGTCATAATTGGCTCTAACTGATCTTTTGGCGCTTTCATGTAATCCACAATACCAAAAGCAGGTCCTCTACGAGAAGGATACTTGTTGTCAAATAATTCTTCGGTTAAATATTCAACAAAGGTATTTAAACCCTCATCCATCCAAGACCACTGACGCTCATCAGAGTTCACAATCATTGGGAAGAAATTATGGCCTACTTCATGAATAATAACACCAATCATACCAAGCTTTGTTGCTTCACTGTACGTACCATCTTTGTTGGTACGACCATTGTTAAAACAAATCATTGGATATTCCATACCATTTGAAGCCTCAATACTTTGTGCAACAGGATATGGATAAGGGATTGAAAATTTAGAATAAGATCGAATGGTATGCGCTACTACTTTAGTTGAATATCTTCTCCATAAATTGTATGCTTCTTTTGGATAGCCACTCATACACATTACTTTCTTACCTTCTACATAAGTTGGCATCGCATCAAAAACAAATTTACGGCTCGCTGTCCATGCAAAGTCACGCACATTATCTGCTTTAAACACCCAAGTTTTTTTAGCTGTGCTTTTTTGCTTTTCAGCATTTTTTGCTTCTTCAAGTGTTACTACTTCTACTACATCTTTTGCAGTTTGCGCCGTTTTCCAACGTGCCAACTGTGCAGGCGTTAAAACCTGCGCATAGTTTTGACACTCACCTGTACCCATAATAACGTGGTCGGCTGGTGCAGTGATAGATACATTGTAATTACCAAAGGTTAAAGCAAACTCGCCTCTACCAGTAAACTGGTGATTTTGCCAACCCTGAAAATCAGAGTATACGCAAAGTCTTGGAAACCACTGTGCCATAGTAAACACGCTGTTACCGTCTTCTGGGAACAATTCGTAACCGCCTCTGCCTCTAAATACCATACGATCAGAAATCTTATAAGACCAAGTGATATTGAATACAAACTTTTGACCTGGTTGTAAAGTTGTAGGCAAATCAACACGCATCATAGTTTGGTTGATGGTGTATTTTAAAGCCTTACCAGTAGCATCTGTAATTTTAGAAATAATATGACCATAGCCATTGTCTTTTTTTGCATCTTCTAACGCTTTAATTGAAGCTTGAGAAACCTGACGAAGAGAACTGCCGTCCTCAAAATCAGCTTTATTAACTGTACTATGCTCGTTTTCGTCAAGCTGTAACCATAAATACGTTAACGCATCTGGAGAGTTGTTAAAATACGTGATGGTTTCACTTCCCTTTAATAAAAGGTTGGCTTCATCGAGTTCACACTTGATGTTGTAATCGGCACGTTGTTGCCAATATTTTGGTCCTGGTGCACCACTCGCTGTACGATACTCATTGGGCGTAGATAAAATAGTTCCTAACTGCTCAAACTTGTTTCCATGGTTTGAAGTTGGGTTGTTTTGAATGTTTTGGGCAAATGAAACGGTGCTCACTGCAACAAACATTAAAAATGCAAAAAATTGCTTCATAGCATAATTGATTAAAGATGAAAATACCGCTCAATGGCCATTTGAAGAGAAAGTGCAAGAATGCCACCGCTGACAATCAAAATAAAGTCCCTTCGTGAGGCCTTTAAAAGCGTTACGAATATAAATGAAATAACTAAAATAGCCATCACAATTAGAATTTGGCCTATTTCAAGCCCCAAATTAAAGGCCAGTAAGGCCGGAGCTATATTTTGCTGGATTCCCAAGAGGCTTTTTAGGTAAAAACTAAATCCCAGTCCGTGAATAAGGCCAAAAAATAGGGCAAAAAAGTAGATAATTGGAAATTTGCTATTAAAACTAAACTTTTTGACAAACATATTACTAATTGATGTAATAAGTATAGTCACCGGAATTAAAAACTCAATCCAACTGGTAGAAAAATCAAGGTAATTAAACACGCTTAAAACAAGGGTAATCGAATGGCCTATTGTAAACGCTGTAATCAAGATCAACCATTTTTTCCAATCAGAAAATTGATAACGAATACATAAAGCAGCTACAAACAAAATATGATCCATGCCAGACAAATTGGCGATATGATTGAATCCTATTTGAGCATACATCCAAAACTCGTGCATAAAAATCAATTTTTAGTTAGACATTTGTTATCTAGATCAGGACACTATGGTAAATATACTAATTCATTGGACGCTCACGAGCCTTCTGGCCATTTTGCACCCATTTTTTGTATCTGTCATCGATATTACCCATAATCCAAAAGAAAGAAGTATTGAAATGAGTGTGCGCATTTTTAATGAAGATTTAGAAAAAACCCTTCAAAAATACACGTCTACTAAAATAGATATTTTACAACCTACTAACAGAGATGTTGTAAATGAAGAAATTCAAAAATACATTTCCAAACACCTAACAGTTATTGTAAATGGCAAACCCATTGCTTATAAAATTATTGGCTTTGAACAGCAAAAAGAAAGTACCTGGTGTTATTTTGAAGCACAAAATATTAATAGTGTCAATACAGTGGGGATAGACTGTGACATACTCTATGATCTAGAAAACACCCAAGTAAATATCATACATGTAAAAAGTAAAGGGACAGAAAAAACCTACAAATTAGACTACCCCAATAGAACCGCGAATTTTACTTTCTAATCAATCCGCTTCGTTAAGCGTAACAAGAATTTTATCAATACGGTGCTGGTCCATATCCACAATTTCAAAAGTGAAAATTTTCCAGTCAAGCGTTTCACCTGTTGTTGGAATTTTTTCTAAAGAATGAATGATGAAACCTGCTAGTGTATCAAATTCTTGATCTCCTTGGAGCATAAATTCTGTTTTATCAAAATAACTAAGAAAATCATAAAACGGAAGTTGAGCATCAATTAAATAAGAACCATCAGCACGTTTTACAATTTCAAAATCATGATCTTCCTCTTGTGGTATATCGCCTACAATAGCTTCTAGTATATCGTTTAGCGTAATCAAACCCTCTATCGATCCGTACTCATTTACTATGAAGCAGTGGTGTATTTTTGATTGCTTGAATCTTTCTAGAACCTGATACGCAGAGTTATTTTCAGGCACATATTTTGCATCTTTCGAAATTTCACTAACCAGTTGTGCGTCATCAGCAACAAATAAATCTTTGAGTGATACCACTCCTTTAATTTGATCAATACTACCTTCACAAACGGGATATATCGAATGTAAGTTTTCAGGCATTTGTGCCTTAACTTGAGCAACTGTTTTAGTGGATTCTAACCACAAAATATCACTTCGATGTGTCATCAGTGATGTGATATTTCTGTCACTTAAATGAAATACCCTTTCTATAATTTCTTGCTCCGCTTCCTCAATTGTTCCTTGCTCAGTACCTTCACTAATAATCGCTTTAATTTCTTCTTCTGTTACCTGATTGTCATTGGGCTTCATACGTAAAATGCGCATGATCAAATGAGAGGATGCACTTAACAACCAAATGAATGGATACATGATAAATGTAACTGATTGCATCACCACCGAAACCGATTTTGCAATCCCTTCTGGATTACTTAATCCAATTCGCTTGGGCACCAATTCACCAAGCACCAAAGAAACATAGGTTAAGAGTATTACAATAATAAGTGTTGCAATTGTTTGGGCATAAGGTGCAATGATTGCAAATTGAGTAAGCCAATTTTGTAGCGGTTCTTTAAATGTGCCGCCCGAATAAATACCCGTTAAAACACCCACAAGTGTAATACCAATTTGTATGGTAGATAAAAATGTGTCGGGGTGGTTGGCTAATTTAAGTGCACGCTTAGCATCTAGATCTCCTTTATCTGCCTGAGCCTCTAACCTTGCCTTTCGCGCAGAAACTAGCGCAATTTCGGCCATTGAAAAGAACCCATTAATAAGTATCAGTCCTAGAATTATAAAAATCTCTGTCATTGATGTAGTATCGTTTGATGTAAGTCTACTTTGTCAAAGTTACGATAATATATGGGGTTACTTCCTTATCTCTTGTTGCCGGATTTAAAAATGGTAAGGTAAGCATGCTCACACCAAAATAAGCGTTTTTATGCAAAATGGTAGATCCTGGAAATTGTTGCAGCAGTTGCGGGAAGCTCGACGCTTTTGTAATGAGTATTTGCCCTGGTGTTAACAGGCTACAATCAAATACGCGTTCAAAAGAGTGATTGCCATAAAAATGAAGCGCCCTACTCTCATCAATTTGGTATAGGTACATATTATTTTTAGACAGCTTTTGGTCGTTGATAAATGCAGCCGCAGAAACACCAAGCTCATACTTTAAAAGCCTTGGGTAAAAAGAAGTATTTAATATAAAATTAACGCCCAAGATGGTATACAGGGCTAGTGAAATAAACTTTGGCGCTTGCCCTTTATAAAAAAGCAATAAATATAAAAAATAGACACTGCCCATGATGGTAACTATTTTAACATAAACAGGCATGTCAGTAAAAACAAACAGTACAATCATAATTGCAGCAGCCCATAACAATGTAAATATGAATCCATGAAAATAAAGGAGCACTTTTTTAAGTTTCAAAAATCCTTCCGAAAAATAAAAACCATGCAAACCTTTTGCTGTAACAACAGCGGCGAGTGGAAGTACTACAAAAATATAATGCGGTAGTTGCGCCTGACTTCTTGCAAGCATAAAATAGGTAGCAATAAATCCACCCGCAGCAATAAACTCCTGATGGCTAAGAAGTTTAAACTTGGCTTTTATAATGTCTTTGATCGATATCACTAGCGCCACTATAAATATAAATATCCAAGGCAAAAAACTCCAAAGCATATTTTCCAATAAAAATGTAAAATGATTCATTTCATTGAATACATTTTCACCGGTATACCTACCAAAACTTTGGGTCCAGTAATAAAAACGAAGTCCAGACTGTATGGGCACACCATGAATAATTTTTCCTGGATGCAGATCAAACTGCGTATAGAGCCCAATGCTCATTGGAATAAGTAGTATGCCCACAATAATAACGCCAATAATATATTCCCACCTAAAAAACTGTTTCCAATTGCGCTGCAATAAAAAGTGTATCGCAAAACTTACACCCGGAACAACAATAGCAATTGGCCCTTTGGTTAACATACCAAGTCCAATACCAACAAAAGCCAGCACAAAATGCTTCCAAGCATTACTTTGGTACCAGGCAGCTAATTGACAAATACTAAACATCACAAATCCCATGAGCATGGTATCACATCTAACGTCGTGTGCCATTAAAATAAAAGCTTGTGACGACGCAAGCACCAACACAGATAACTGCGCTGTTAGCTCATTGTAATATAAAAGGGTAAACCTATACACTGACCATAGCGCCAGCCCCAAACACAAAATGGAAGGTAAACGGTAGGCCCAATCATGCACACCAAATAACTGGATACTTATAGAGGATAACCAAAATAACAAAGGTGGTTTATCTAAATAATCTTTTCCTAAATCATAAAGTTGTAAATAATTTCCGGTACTAGCCATTTCGCGGCTCATAGAGGCGTATTGCGCTGCATCTATATCAATTAATGGGATACCGAGCATTCCTATCACGCATACCACAGAGGCGGCTAACAACGAAAAAATAAAAAACTTTTGACTCATGAGCTAATGTGTAAAGGATCAGATTTTTGATAGGTCCAACAAACAAAATGTCCTATTGCAAATCCAAGTAATGCACCAAATAGAACATCCAAAGGATAATGTACTCCTACATAAACCTGAGCATAACAAATAAGTACTGACCAAATAAAAATCAGGTATTTCCAATTGCCAAAAAAACGACCAAGGGTTACAAATAAAAAAGTAGCTACGCCAAAATGGTTGGTGGCGTGTGATGATGTAAAACTATACCCTCCCGAACAATGATCAAGGAGCATTCTGACTTGATCCGAAAACAATGGATCAGCACAGGGCCTTGGACGTTGTACCCAGTTTTTTATGATACTACTGCTCACCTGATCTGTTAATAAAACGGTGATGAATGCAAACAATAACCACACCCAACCTTTTTTGCCAAAATTAACAAACACAAAAACAATTAAGAATACATAGAAAGGAATCCAAAAAGTAGATTCTCTAAAAAAAGGCATAAAGACATCCAAAATGGGATGCGTTGCTATGCGATTGATGTGAACGAACAAATTTTGATCAATTGATTGCAAGGATTCAAAAAAAGAAGACATATACAACAACTTAATAATTAAAGATACTAAGAAATTGAATGCTTTTGAGCTACCAAAATGAGTCGATCAGAGTGCTCAGGTACATATGTATTAAGCTGATAGTCACCAAAAATTGCACTGATTTGAAATCCCGCTTTTTGCATAAATACGGTAAAATCGTGTAGATCATATTTTCTAACTCGTTCTTCAAAAACACCTAAAACTTCATGAGATACTGCATCAACAACCTTGATTTCTTTAAATAAATAAAGATCATCCTGCCATTTTTTGGTGTGAAATATCAAATGGTCTATTTGGATTATGGTATCATTACTGTTCGTTTCTTCGACCAAACCAACATTTAAATAATCGATGACCAGGGTGCCATTTTCTTTTAAATTAGCTGCCATAGCGTTTATGGCTAATTGATGCTCTTCATGGCTATCAAAGTAGCCAAAACTTGTAAAAAAATTAAAGGCGTAATCAAAATGATTGGCTTTAAATGTTTCACGCATATCATGACAAAAAAATTGCAACCCATTGGTTTTCATATTTGATGCAGCATCTATCGATGCAGGCGACAAATCAATACCTGTAACATCAAATCCAGCGTCAAATAAAGCCTTGCTATGCCTCCCTTTTCCACAGGCAATATCAAGCATTGTAGCATGTGGCAACGGCTTCAAATAAGCGAGTAAATTATCAATAAACTGCAAAGCCTCCGAGTCATCACGGTGCTGATACAATGTGTGATAATAGCTTGAATTAAACCAATCTGAAAACCAACCCTTTTTGCGCATATAAATGTTTAAAACTCATGCGAAATTAGGGTAAGCAAAGCAACAAATTTGATTTATGTTTGCAGCTTTAATGAATAAGTGATATGGCA